>Ga0126371_10001734_pt1 | contig 18531 bp, 16 predicted proteins | sample PanSoiMetaPlot_4_FD_110145 | JGI IMG/M metagenome (GOLD analysis project Ga0126371, IMG submission 110145) | Tropical forest soil microbial communities from Panama - MetaG Plot_4 | ecosystem: Environmental > Terrestrial > Soil > Tropical forest > Bulk soil | place: Panama | collected 2016-02-17 | reverse complement strand
TGATTAATCGAAATGTTATTCGCCTCGCCGTTGACCTGCCAGCGCAAAGTCGAAGACTGGCCGCGCTGAATGGAAGCGGGCTCGGCCGTGAACTGGGCGACCGTGGGCGCGGCTGGCGTGGGCGGCGGCGGCGCGGGTCGCTCCGGCGGCGGTGGCGGGGGAGGTGGAGGTACTTTCTTTTTGCAACTCGCGGCAAACACCGCCAGCGTCAACGCCATTGCGATGACGGTCAACTTCCGTGTCTTGAACATGAACTGCCCTCCTGAACTCTTCACAAAAAACTATTTGCCCCAAACCGGGGTCCAATTGCTGCCCTGGGTAGTCAACTGCTTCGGCGCCGTGCCATCGGCGAGCATGGACCAGATCTGCGGCGACCCGGTCCGGGTCGACATGAAAACCAAGTGCTTCCCATCCGGCGCCCAACTGGGGTTCTCATTGCGCCCTTCGCTGTGCGTCAATTGCGTGTAACTCCGGCTGGCGACATCCATCACGAAAACATTGAAATTCCCAGTCGCGTAACCCTGGGTCCAAGAGAAGGCGATATGCTGCCCGTCCGGGTGCCACGAAGGATTGGATGCTTCTCCTTCCCCGGAGGATAGCCGCTCCACATCGGCTCCATCCATGTTCATTTTATAAATCTGCTGCGGACCGGAGCGCCCGGAAACGAATACCATTTCAGCCCCTGTTTTCGGGTTGACCTTGGGTTCAACTTCAATGGCGCGCGACGAAGAGATCCGCCGCAGATTGCTTCCGTCCAGGTTCGCGATATAAATTTGAGCCCAGCCACTCGCCGAGGACGAATAGACAATCTGTTTGCCGTCGGGAGTGAAATCCGGCGTCTCGTTCAGCGAAGCGACCTGGTTGTAAAACGGCAACTGCCGGATCGGATCCACCGAAAACAAGAATATACCAGGATTGCCGCGAGCGTAGCTAGTAAATGCGATTTTCGAGCCGTCAGGAGCGATGGCGGGCATGATCGACAGCGACTTGAATTGAGTTACCTGGTGCTGATTCGAGCCATCCCAATCCATCATCCAGACTTCTTTGTTGCCGGTTCGGCTGGAGACGAAGATGATTTTGGTTCCGAACAGCGACTGCTGTCCAAAGATAGCGAGGATGTCGGCGGCAAACTGGTGGGCCACTTTGCGGACTCCGGCGTCGTCGACCGAGCCGAGATAGCGATTGCCGAGGATCTGGGCGTTGGCGGCCGTTCCGCGACTTAAGTCGAACAGCCAGCCGTAGAGGACCAGCACATCGTTCTGCACCGCGGTGTAGCCGAAGGCCAGATAATTGGCCGAGACCGGTGGGCCGGACCAGTCGGTCATCCACAAGCCGCCGCCGCTGGGCGGGGCCGTTTCGGCGCGCGACCGGCTGCGCGTGCTTGGGGCGGGAGGCTCGCGGAAATCGCTGGGCTGTTGGGGAATCGTGGTCGGGTATGACGTTTTGGGAACCATTTTGAACAAGCCGGCGCTGTCGAGATCGCTCCACAGTGTCTGATTGAATGTCCCCATTAAGCCTTGCGCCGCACCCGAACCGCGAAAATCGGGTACAGCCATCGCCGGCCGCTGCCCATTGATAATGTTTATTTTAATGTCCTGTGCCGTGAGGACAAACAGGCCTGCGCCTGCGACTACGAACCACAACAGCTTTTTCATGGTCACCGCCTTAGTTCAAACACAAATTCGACGTCGGCTGCATTGCGCCCCAAGCCTGGCGGCAGGGGCGGGAATGGAATCGAATCCAAAATGGCGCGCTGGGCAGAATAGTCAAGCGCGGTGTTGTTGCTCCTTTCCACGACTCGGACCGATGATGGCGAAACAGAACCGTCGCGACCAATGGTGAAGGTCACGACGACCTGTGGCGCCGTATGAAGGCGCGGGTCGATCTCGCCAGTGCGCCAGTTGCGTGCCACTTTTTCCTTTAGCAGGTTGGCATACCAGCCGAACTGCTGCCCGAACGGAGAATTGTTGCCGATGGCGACACCGCCGGCGCCCGGCATCTGATACATCGGAGAAACCATGGCTTGGCCGACGTCACTGTGCAATTGGTTTTCCGGATCGATCTGCTTGGCGCGGAATTTATTCGGCGCTGCTTGGGCGCGAGATGGCTGCTTAGGCGCAGTGCGGCTCTTGAGCGGAATGGCGTCGGGCGGAGGCAGTTTCACTTCGGGTTTCGGTTTCTCTTTGGGCAGCGGCTCGGGGACCCGCGACTCGGTCGGGTTGGCGACCGGATTCACCGGTCCGCTGCGGCTCGGCAGCGGGATGCTTGCCACGGGAGTGACGGCAACTGATCCGATTCCGCCGCCATTGATATCGCCGAGTTGGATGCGGTTATGCTGCTGGGTCCAATACGCTAACGCCAGCGATGCCGCCATCGACACGTGGAAGATGACCGAGAAAACCAGCCACCGGCCTAATGGGTCTGGCTGATCCAGAATATCGCCGTGCTGCCGCATTACCGCCTTTTCGGGGACGAATCCTCCGGCTGCGTAACGATTCTGACCTGAAATCCCGCTTGCCCGAGAATCGCCATCACCTGCGCGATCGGATCGAAGATCGTTTCCTTATCCGCCCTCACGTAAACCGCTTTGGATTTCCCAAAGCGCTGCGCGATCGCACTCTGCAGGTCGTTAATGTTGACCGGCTTCTCATTGAGGTACGTCGTGCCGTCCTTACTGACGGTAACGGTCGGCAACTCCTGAACGCTGTCCTTCACCGCGCGGACCTTCGGAACGTCGACCTCGATTCCGTAATCGAGCACATGCGCGGTCAGCATGAAGATGATGAGCAGCACGAGGACAACGTCGACGAACGGGGTGACATTGATTTCCGAGAGCGCCGCGGTTCCGCGCCGCGAACGAGAGCCGCCGCCATTGACGGAAATTGCCATGCGTTATTGCTCCCCGAAGCTGCGCTCGGCCAGGTTGAGGAATTCGAGCGAAAAATCGTCCATGCGCGCGCCGATCTCGCGGATGGAGTGGCCGAAGAGGTTGTAGAAGATGGCGGCGGGAATCGCCGCGAGCAAGCCGACAGCGGTTGCGATGAGGGCATCGGCGATGCCGGGCCCCACGGTGCGCAGGCTCGTGCTGCCCTGGGAACTCAAGTCGAGAAACGCGCGGATGATGCCCAGGACGGTTCCGAACAGACCAATAAACGGCGACACCGAAGCGGTGGTGGCGAGCCATTGCATATGGCGTTCCAGCTTGGCCAGTTCTTCGCTCGTGCCGAGCTGCAGCGCGCGCTCGATAGCAGTTCGGTTCGTGAGTTGCCCCTTCCTTTTCACCTGCCGCGCCACCTCTTCATACCCGAAATCAAAGACGCCGACCAGCGCAGAGGGCCGGTACTGCTCACTGGCCACCATCACCGCCTCCAAGCCGTTCGCCTTGCGAAAGGCGCGCAGAAAGCGGGAATTCGCCGACCGCGTGCGCCGAAGGGTGCTCCATTTGCCAAAAACCACCGCCAGCGAAAATATCGAGAAGCACACTAGCACGCCAAGGACCGCCAGCTGCAGAGGTCCGGTACGCTGCAACATTTCGAGGTAATCCACTTGAAGGAGGAAAGCGAACGGAGCTTCGAAGGTCAACACGTCTCCTAATTCCAAATCTATCATAGAGACGCGCGCCAGCCAGGAAAAGATTAAACGAAAATTAGCTGCCGAAAGACCGTTATAATCTCGTCAGAGTGCTGCTCGAATTAACCATCGAGAACTACGCCGTAGTCGGGCAGCTGAGGGTACGTTTTCACACCGGCCTGAACCTCCTGACGGGCGAAACCGGGAGCGGAAAATCGATTGTCGTGGACGCGCTGGGGCTTCTGTTGGGCGGCCGTGCGTTCGCCGATGTAGTGCGCAGCGGGGAGGCTCGCGCGCGGGTCGCGGGCATCTTCGAAGTGCGAAATTCGGCGGCGCTCCGGCGGCTGCTGGAACCATCGGGCATCGAGATCGAGGATGGAGAGCTCTTGTTGGAGCGCGAGGTCCTGGCGGAAGGAAAATCGCGCGCATACGTCGGCAGCCGGCCGGTCGCGGTTTCGCTGCTCAAGGACCTGGCGCCGCACCTGGCGGACATCCACGGGCAGCACGATCAGCAGTTGCTGTTTTCGGCCGAAGCGCAACGCGACATGCTGGATGCATTTGGTGTGGTGAACGAAGCGGCGACCCGCACTGGCGCAATTTATGCAGAGTGGAAGGCCGCCGGCAGCGAACTGGAAGACCTGGAGCGGTCCGAGCAGGAGAAGCTACGGCTGCTGGATTTGTGGTCGTTCCAGCGCAAGGAAATTGAGGTGGCTGCGCTGGAGGCGGGCGAGGATACCGCGCTCGAGAATGAGCGGCGCGTTTTGCAGAATGTGCAGCGTTTGGAAGAAGCCGCGGCCGCGGCGTACGCCGCCGTTTACGACAGCCCGGAATCGGCGCTCTCGCTGATGCGCATGGCCTCCAAGCGCGTTGATGAGCTGTGCCGGATTGACTCGTCGCTGGATGGCGTGCGCGAACAGCTGAACGCCGCCGCGCTGAGCTTGCAGGAAGCGTCCTACGCGCTGCGCGATTATCTGGGAGGGCTGGAAGCCAATCCTGCGCGGCTGGAGGAAGTCGAAAACCGGCTGGCGGCGATTGACCGGCTGAAACGAAAGTACGGGCAAACCATTGAAGGGATCCTGCAGTTCCTGGCCGAGGTGCGGTTGCAGATCGGTTCCGCGGAGGGTGCCGGAGAACGGATGGAAGAGCTGCGCCGCTGCCGCAAGAAACTCGCTGCGGAATTCGAAGCGTGTGCCGCCGAGCTGACCGCCACGCGCCAGGCGGCGGCTCGAAAGCTCGAGAAGCGGGTCGAGACCGAACTGGCGCAGTTGGCCATGGAGCGCGCGAAATTTCGAGTGGAGATCACGCCAGCCCCGTGGTCGGAGAGCGGCGCCGACCGTGTGGAGTTTCTGGTTTCGGCCAATCCCGGCGAGGAGCCGCGGCCGTTGGAGAAGGTGGCATCAGGCGGTGAGATTTCACGGATTGCTTTGGCACTCAAGACGTGCCTCACTGGCCCCAAGACTCCGCTGATTCGCACTCTGGTGTTCGACGAAGTGGACGCCGGAGTGGGTGGGAGCGCAGCCGAAGGCGTCGGGAGGCGGCTTAAGAAGCTCGCCGCCAGCAGTCAGGTGTTGTGTGTCACGCATCTGCCGCAGATTGCCTCGTTTGCCGACCATCACTATGTCGTCGAGAAACGGGAGGTGCGCGGCAGGACGGTGGCCGAGGTGGAAGAACTCGACAAAGCCGCGCGCACTCGCGAGATCGGCCGCATGCTCTCCGGCCAGAAAGTCACGCCGGAAGCCCTCAAGCACGCCGAGCAACTGATCCGAATGAGTGTAGCGTGACGGCGCGGCGGCTCACAATCCAGCCCGTGTGAATGTTTCCAGCATCTGTTCCGCCGGCGGCGGCCGCAGGATATTGTTGGCCGCGAAGTCCTCCGCTTGCGGGTATTGTGTAGCGCGAATGCGCGCGGCGGCACTCCCGAGATCGTAGTTCGTGTGTCGTAGCTGAACCTCGGGTCCCAACAGCAGCCAATCGGCGCCGGGCGCGCCGAACGGCATGCCGGCGCTTCCCGCATTCACTACCCGCACCCGTCCGACTATCCGATCAAACTGCATGTGGGTGTGCCCGCACACGACCAGTTGCACGTCGAGTGCTTCGAAAATTGGTAAGAGACGTTCCTCCGGAGTCAATCGCGTGAAGATGTCATCTTCATTCCGCGGTGTGGCGTGGCAGAACAGGACCCTGCCCAGGCCGGAGACGTCGACGCGAATGGTTTTCGGCCAGCCGGCCACCGCACGCTCCTGTTCCGAGTCAAGCTGCGCGGCATTCCAGCGGATGACCGGCCAGAATGGTTCCGGCACCTTTGCCGGATTCTTGCCGGCCCTCTGTTCGAGCACCGCCGCCTCTCCGTTGCCGAGAATGAATTTCGTGGGAACGTCGAAGTGGCACAGGGCCTCGAGTGTTTCGCGTGGCATCGGGCCTGGCAGAACATCACCGCCAATTACAACCAGGTCTACGTCGAACTGGCGGATTTCGGCCAGCACGGACTCCAGCGCGGGGAGATTCCCGTGCAGGTCGTAGATGGCAGCGATCCGCCTCAAGGATTGGTAGGGGCGGGGCGACTCGAACGCCCGACCTACGGCTTAGAAGGCCGTTGCTCTATCCACCTGAGCTACGCCCCCAACGCTTTCCATCTCATTGTAAACAAGAGTGCGATCTTCTGTTCAGTCCAGCTATACTTGTTCCCAGTTTCGTATGCAGTGGTTCCGCCTCGCAGTCACGCCGATGCTGTTGCTTGCCCCGCTAGCAGCACAAGGGCCGCCGGGCGATTTGTTCGCCACTATGCAGGAAATCTCGAACGCGCTGGGAGTCGGTTGCGATTATTGTCATAGCGCGCCGCGGGGGAGTGGGACACCGGAGCCCAAGAAGGATATTGCGCGCGCCATGATGGCCATGACGCGCGAATTGAACGCCAAAGTGGAAGCGGCTACAGGAAAATCAGGCACTGGAGTGACGCGGGTGCAATGTATCACCTGCCACCGCGGAGTCGCCGTTCCCGGGCAACTCGGCGATATTCTCTCGCAAACTTACCGCGCGCAGGGCGCGACGGCCGCCATCGCTCAGTATCGCGACCTGCGCCAGCGCTATTTCGGGCGCCAGGCTTACGATTTTGGAGAGGACACGCTGCTGAACCTGGCGCAGCGCATCGTCGAGAGCAAGCCGGACGACGCGCTCGGACTGATCCAGCTCAGTCTCGAATTCAACCCGAAGTCGGCGCGCAGCTACGTTGCCTTAGCCCACGCCTATACGCGCAAGCTGGACGACGCATCGGCCATGGCGAGCTTGGAAAAGGCTTTGGACCTGGAGCCGGATAACAGCGTGGCGCGCGGGCAACTCGAGCAGTTGAAGTCCTATCACCGCCAGCGTTGAATCAGAAGAGCCGCAGAATGGCGTGGACCAGCCCATCGACGGTGTAAGGCTGCGCCTCGGCATCCACGCGAATTCCCAGCGTGCGCGCACTATTCGACGTGACCGGACCGATGGTTGCGACACGAACGCCTGCGAGCACAGATGCTCCGGCGGCCGCCACAAAGTTCTGGACTGTCGACGAACTCGTGAAGGTAATGCAGTCGGGCCGGCGCGAGGCGGTGAATAGTTCGTGGGCGCGTGCCGGTGCGTCGCCAGGTACAGCAGTACGATAGGCCTCCACCACGTCGACCCGCGCGCCGCGGCGCGCCAATTCTTCGGGGACCAGATCGCGGGCCACGGCGGCCCGGGGCAGGAGCATTCGTTTTCCACCCAGATCGTGCGCCGCAAAAGCTTCGAGCAGACTTTCGGCGACGTACTCCTTGCCCATCAGATCAACTTTGAGATGCAACGCTTCGACCACGGCGCGGGTTGCCGGGCCGATCACGCAGATTTGCGCGCGGAGCGACCGGAGATCGGCACGGGAGCGGTCCATGCGCTCGAGAAAGAAGCGGACTCCATTCGCGCTTGTGAAGATCAGCCAATCGTAGCAGGCTAGTTCGGCGATCGCCTGATCGAGTGCCGCGTAGTCGGCGGCCGGCCGGATCTCGATCGTCGGCAGTTCGACCACGTCCGCGCCGAGCGCGTGCAGGCGTGCCGACAGAGCATCCGCTTGTTCCCTTGCGCGCGTCACGACGATGCGTTTTCCAAACAAGGGGAGGTGGCCATACCAATCGAGTTTGTCGCGCAGGCGCACCACCTCTCCCACAATGATGGTGGCCGGCGGCTTCATGGCGTGCTGTGCGATCAAGCCCGGCAGCGTGGCCAGAGTTCCGGCAACCGTCTCCTGATCCGGCCTCGTGCCCCACCGCACCGCTATCGCGGGCGTGTCAGCGGAACGGCCGCGCACGATTAATTCGCGCGCGATCCCGGCGAACGTGGTGAGCCCCATGAAGATCACGAGCGTTTCGGCCATCCCCACCTTGCTCCAGTCGATCTCATCGAGAGCGTGTCCGGTTACGAAGGTCACGACGGACGTGTGTTCGCGGTGCGTCAGGGGCACACCCGTATATGCTGCAATGCCGAGAGGCGTGGTCACACCAGGCACGACTTCGAAGGGAATTCCAGCGTCGGCCAACGTCTCGGCCTCTTCGCCGCCGCGCCCGAAGATGTAGGGATCGCCGCCCTTCAGGCGCACGACAGTCAAGCCGCGCCGGGCGCGCTCGATCAGCATCGCGCAAATTTCATCCTGAGTGTACGTGTGGGTGGATTTTTTCTTGCCGACGTAGACGCGCTCGGCGTGTGGAGGCGCCAGGTCTACAAGTGCGTTGTTGGCTAAGTGGTCGAACAGGACAGCATCGGCGCCCGCCAGAATGCGGCGGCCTTTCCAGGTAATCAGGTCGGGATCGCCGGGTCCGGCTCCGACCAGATAGACCTTGCTCATACGCTATAGACCGCGTCCAGGATTTTACGTGCGCCGCGCGCCAGCAGATCCGCGCCCAACGCTTCGCCCAGTTGCGCTGCGTCGGCGACGGGCCCTTCCGACTGGCCGCGCACGAGATCGGAACCGTCGGGAGACGCTACGACGGCCACGATTCGCAGGCGCGCATCGGTTACCGTGGCATACGCGCCAATCGGAACCTGGCAGCCTCCACCCAGCGTTGCGAGCACGGCGCGCTCGGCCGTTACGGCAGCGCGTGTGGCCGCATCGTCCAGCGCGGCGCAGGCATCATGGCCCGCTCCTGTGGCGCGCGTCTCGATCGCCAAGGCCCCCTGGCCGACCGCGGAGCACATGACCTCTGCCGGCAAAAGTTCCGCAATACGATCGCTCCAGCCCAGACGCTTGAGGCCCGCAGCCGCCAGCACGATGGCTTCATAGCGGCCTTCATCCAGCTTACGGAGCCGTGTGTCGAGATTCCCGCGTATCGATTCGATCTCCAGATCGGGGCGCAGCTGCCGTAGTTGGGCCGCGCGCCGCAACGAGCTGGTGCCAACTTTCGCTTTTTGCCGCAGCTCGGAAAGCCGCCGGCCGACAATGGCGTCGCGCGGGTCCTCCCGAGCGGGAACAGCCGCGAGAGTTAAACCTGGAGGCAGTTCGGTCGGTAGGTCTTTCAGACTATGGACGGCCAGATCGGCCCGCCCGTCCAGCAAGGCTTCTTCGATTTCCTTGGTGAAAAGGCCCTTGGTCCCAACCTTGGCCAAAGGCACGTCGGTGATCTTGTCGCCGGTGGTCTTGATGACCTCGATGCGGGTCTCGTGCCCCAAATCCGCCAGTTTCTGCTGAACCCAATGAGCCTGCCACAAGGCGAGCTGGGAACCGCGCGACGCGATCACGAGCATGGTTCAATCCTGAAGATGGAAGACCCTCTTGATCAGAGCGATGCTGTGCACGCCTTCCGGCTTCCCTGCCTGCACGCGCAGCTCCGAGATGGGCCCGTGCGCGACCTTGTTGATGATGGCCCGGGTGGCTGCCTCCAGCGCCTCCTCCTGCTGCTGGGTGAAGGGCCCGTACTTTCGTTTCACCTTGTCTACCTCGGCGGCTCGGATGCCCTCGAGTTGCTCCTGAAGCCCGACGATGGTGGGCGTGACCTCCACCACCTTTAGACGCGCCATCATGCGCTCGACTTCTTCGGAAACGAGTTCCTCAGCGCGGTCCGCCTCCTTCATCCGCTCTCGCAGGTTCGCGTTGACCACTTCCTGCAGGTCGTCGATGTCATAAAGGAAGACGTTGTCCAGGTCATTGACGCCCGGATCGATATTGCGCGGCACAGCGATGTCGATCAGGAATGCCGGCTTGTTCCGCCGCGCCGCGATGACCCGGTGCATGTCTTCTTTGCGCAGGATGTATTCGGTCGCGCCGCTGGAGGCTATGAGTATGTCGACTTCCGGCAGCATGCTGACGAACCGGCTGTATTCCACCGGCGTGCCTTGGAACAGCTTGGCCATTTCGATGGCCCGATCATAGGTCCGGTTGGTGACGAAGACGTGCGTCGCCCCCGACCGGCGCAGATGGCGGGCAGCGAGTTCGGACATTTTGCCCGCCCCGACGATCATGATGGTCCGGCCGTTCAGCGAACCGAAAATCTTGCGTGCCAGTTCGACCGCGGCATAGCTCACCGAGACGGCCATCTGGCCGATTCCGGTCTCAGACCGAACCCGCTTGGCGACATTAAACGCGCGCGTGAGCAGACTGTCCATCCATCCGCAAACGGCTCCGGTTTCCTTGGCGGCAGTATATGCCACTTTCAATTGACCGAGGATCTGTGGCTCGCCGACCACCATGGAATCCAGGCTGGCGGCCACGCGGAAGAGGTGATGGATCGCTTCCCGGCCTTCATGACGGTAGACGTGCGCTACCAACGTATCGGGACTGATCGCTTTGTGATCGGTCAGAAAGGTATCGATCGTTGCTTGCGGATCGACACCATCCTCGGTCGTGATCGTAATCTCCACACGGTTACACGTGGAGAGAATTACGGCTTCGGTCACTCCCGGGCAGGCCTGCAGGTCCTTTAACGCTTTCGGCAGAGATTCTTCAGGAAACGCCAGGCACTCCCGCACTTCCACTGGCGCGGTCTTATGACTGACTCCTGTCAGAAACAGTTTCATTGCCGAAGCAGGATCGCTCCCAGTCGCGAATGCGCTACCCAGGTGATTGCGGAGAATCCCAATACGGTTACGGTCATGATGGCGGCCTTACGACCGCGCCATCCCGCCGTGGTTCTTAGAAACACCAGAACCAGGTACGTCCCCCAAGTGAAAAACGAAATCGCAATGTCCGGCTGGCTGATCCAGGCGGTCTTATGCTCGATGAACGCCCAGGTGCTGGCGGCGATCACCGCAAGAGTCATTAGAACGAAGCCAACGCCCATCGATTTCGAGATCAGGTCGTCGAGAGCGCCGAGCGCAGGCAGCCGGTAGTAGAATTTGCGCGGTTTTTTGTTCTTTAACTCGCGCTCCTGAAACAGATATAGCAGGGAGGCCACCGCAGTCACGACTAATGCCGCAAAACCCAGCAGCACCAGAACAATGTGGACCGTAAGCCAGGCATTGCGAACCACGGGATTGGTCCAGGCCCCCACCGGATTGCCGAGCGTCGCCATCAGCGCCATGACGAAGACCAAAGGGAAGATGAAGGCGCTAAGGCTTGCCATTTTGTAGCGCCACTGGACGAACAGGTGGAGAATCGCCACCAGGAACGCGCACATGGAGAGGGTTTCATAAGTATTGGCGATGGGACAGCGGTTGGAGAGGATCCCCTCGTCCACGATGGAAACGAAGTGAAAGACCGCCCCCAGCCCGAATGCTCCCAGAGCAACCCGGAACAGGTGCTCCCGGCGCCGGACCAGCATAAGGATGGAATGCAGCAGGCCGAGCGAATACAGCGCCGCGGCCACGCGCAACCAGATGACGCTCATTTCAGCCATGGTCGGTGCGCAACTCTCTGAGTACAGGCATATTATATCGCGATTGCCGGCTTTTCGGAGGACGCTCTCCGGAAATCCGCTGCCAATCTACCGTGACGCGGCATCCCCCTGCCCGGCCGGCGTGAATTCGGCGTAAACGTTCAAACCGTCGGGCACGAATTTGCGAATCCGCAGGTGTTGCGCCTCAGCGAGCGCGAACGTCTTTTGCTGGAAGGCATCCTGCTGATCGGGCGTCACGGCGGCCGGCCCCTGGTGGACACAAAAGACGGCCAGCGAGCCTAGCTTGGCCGCTCGCAAGCTCTCGGCGATGTCGCGGAAAAAAGTAGGATCGGAGAAATCAATATTCCAGCGAAGCTTGTCGCGGAGCAGTTCCATGCGCCGGTTGCCGCGCGTGAGTGAGTATTCCTCCACTTCGGTAGTCATGGGCAGCCGCCCCACGAAGTGCCAAGTCCACTGGTGGCGGTGAGTGAAGAACCCGATCAGGTTGAACTGGTCAACGTAGACAGCCGAAGGGGAAGGCAGGGCGGCGTCAAAGAGCTGCATTTCGCGGGTGAACAGCTCTTCCTGGCGTTTGGGGAACGCGTTGAAGCGCGATACCGAGGTAGCGATTACGGCCACGCATAGGAGTCCGGCTATCGTCCAAACCAGGCGCGGAGCGCGAAGCACGCCGAAAAGCTGGTCCAGGCACACTCCAGCCGTCAGCATCGCAAACGGAAACAGAATGAACTGCTGCCGCATCATGCCTCCGAAGGGATACCGGTCCAGGCACCCGGCGACCGCCAGTTCGCTCAGCAGGACCAGCAGCATGAAGGCAGGCGCCAGCGCGCGCGAGCGTGCGAACGCGGTTGCTCCGATTACGGCGGCAACGAGCGCTGCCGCGACTTTTTCGAACACGCCGCGGCTGGCGATATGCCACGGCGAGAGGAAATTGAAGAGGCTATGCAAACTACGGAGGAGAAACTTCGTCTTAGGCTCCGGGGCGGCCCACAAGTAATCGGGGACATGGTTCAAATTGTCCGCGTTGTACCGGATGTGAAAGTGGTAGAGACCCCACATGACGAATACGATCGGCAGGAAGGTCAAGCCGTGAGCGAGCCAGGTTTTCCGAGGCAGGGGCGAACGGGCCACGCAGCAGCCGAGCAAGAGCAAGGCGGATGCGCCGACATAAAAGAACGAGAAATAGTGTGAGCACAAGGCCAGGATGGTGCTCAGGGCAAACAAAATCCGGGTCCCGCGCGTGACGGCCTGGCCCGGGCGAGGCAGCAGATCGAGGAAATAATAGAACGATATCAGCACGAAAAAGATGCTGAACATGTAGGAGCGCACCGAGATCGCGAGCTCGATCGCCGGCATCGACAAGCCAAACGCCAAGGCCGTAAGCGGCGGAGTGAACGGGGACGATGAAAGCTTCCGTGTGATCTTGCCCAAAACAAAGACCGCACCGAGCCCGCTGGCCACGGGAATCGCGCGATACAGCAGGACCGAATGTCCGAAGCTCACCACCACCTTGAGCGCCAGGTAAAACAGCAGAGGATGATCGTTGTGCATGTACTCCCACCAGAAGGCCCGGAAATTATCCTGCTGGGCGATGAAGACATGCCAGAAGCCGTCGTACTCGACAAACTGGTTCGCGGCGAGATAGAGCATCGGGACGGCAGCCACGAGACAGACGATGAACAAAAGCAGATCGTCGCGATGAAACCAGATCGTAGCTGCACTGGCCCGGACCGAGGTGATCGATCCTGGTGCTAGAGGATCGGAGGTTGCCACGGGCCGACTACTGTCAGGCATCGGGTGATTTGAAGAACCAGAGCCAGTAATACTGTGTTCCGATTCCGTTGCTGTAGCGATGCTCGAAGCCGCTAGCGCGGGCTAGTTCGGCCGCATCCGATTCCGAGACGCCGACGCCGATCCAGGTGTCGGTCTGGAGCCCGGGTTCCTTACAGCCCTGTACTTGAAACTTGAACAGCCCCCCGGGGCGCAGCCGATGCGCCACTTCCCGGCAGTAACTCAAAAGCACTTCGAAACTCGGGATGTGTTGGAAGACGATGTAGGAGAAGGCAAAATCGAACGTCACATCCGGCAGGACCGCCAAGTCTACGCCATTATTGTTGTACAGGTGAACGTTCGGCTGGGCAGCCAGTTTGTCTTTCGCGATCTGAATCATTTCAGGACTCACATCCACGGCGTAGACCTGTCCAAAAACCCGGGCCAAGGCGCGAGTCAGACGTCCCGCACCACAACCGATCTCGAGTACGCTCATCTGCTCGGGAGGCTTGCCCTGACAGATGTTGCCCATGTCCGTCAGGATGTACTGCTCGATATTGCGCTCTCCGGTTTCGAAGAACTCGTCGTCACTCCATTCCGTCGAGGCGGTGTTGACATAGAAACGGGCGTTCTCCCGCGCGCGCTCATCCCATTCAGTCCGCATTTTGGACGCAATCTGAGCCAGATCTTCGGCGGCCATTGATTCGCATTGTATCAGGGGTGTCGCCGTCAGACAGAGGCGCGCTCGGTGGTCCGCCGGCCGCCCCAGATCATCGCAGCCAGAGCGAAAATCACTGAGATCATGCTGACGATGGCGGCGGCGTCGAAGCGCTCCGGCCAATAGGTCATGACCACGTGATTCACTCCCGGTTCCAGAAACAGCCCGCGGAATGCGCCATTGGTCATATAGAGGCGTGCCTCTTTTCCGTTGACTGTGGCCGTCCATCCGGGATAGAGCACTTCGGAACTGGCCAGAAAGGCCCGTTCGACGGCGGTAACTGCCAGATCGACGCGGTTGGCGGAGTACCCGTTCACGCGGACGGTGCCGCCGCCGTACCGCTCATCGGTTCTCACATCGGTGGCCTCTACAACCGCTTCTTCCGCGGGTGCGAAATCGGGCTGCGCCAGGTAAGCCAGCGTGTCTTGTTCTCCGCGCGAGATGTGCACGCGCGAAACGAGGAAGAAGCGAGGCACGGGGGAGGGACTGCGGTAGAGCCGGATTCCGGCGAACTCGGCAGCCACGGGAAGGCGTGGGTCCGGGTTCCCAGGCGGTGCATAGGCAACCAGATACCCGACATTCAGCATGGAAAGCAAAGGCGAGAACGGACGATTGACGGGCAGTTGCCGGTCCCACGGATCTCCGCCGCAAAACAGCCGCCGCAGCGCAATGACTCGTTTCAGTGCAAATGGATTGTCGCCATCCGGGCTAGGCAATTGGAGCGGCGCGGCCGCGGTGACGGCGGCGAGCACGTCCCGTTGCAGGTAGTCGACGCGGAGCGGAGGAGACGTGAAACCGGTGAGTTCGTGCAGCCTCTGCAGCGCTTCGGACGAGCCTAGGACTTCATAGTCGTTCGAAGTCTGCGTGTAGCTTCCAGGAGTCGAGTTCATCGGACGGTTCGCGCCGAAGTACGTCAGATCAACCGCCGTCAGCAGGGCGGCGCACCACAGAATCCATTGGGGCGCGCGGCCGCCGAGACGCTCCAGGACAACCGCCGCGGTCAGCGCGGCGAACATGCAGAAGGCCAGGAGGGCGAACTCCGCGTACAGCGACCCTCGCACCAGGCGAGGCAGATGCTGGAATACGAGCCGGTATACCGGTGTGGAGTCGCCCACCATCCAAAGGGCGCAGATGATCGTCATCACGAAGAACCATCGGGCATACGGCGCGCGGCGCAAGAATGGCGCGATCAGCAGCAGCGCGAGCGGGAGCATTCCGCAGTACACGTAAAGAAACGTGAAATTGAACGGCAGAGTGAACCGCGCCGGATCGAAGGGGGTGAAGATGTGGTAATAATTCGGGACGGCGAGCGAAACGAGGCTCTGCAAAGGCAAGCCGCCGCCGGTGCCATTCGCCTGCGCTCGCTCAGACGCCACGCTCAGGCCTGTGAGCTGATAAGTGGGAATCAGCTGGATGGCGGCAATGCCGTGGCCGAGAGCGAATCCGGCAGCCAGCGCAGCCCAAGATCGCCAGGAGGAGCCCCGAGAAATAGTCAGCACGATCGCGAATAGTCCGCCCGCCACGAACACCACCGCCATGGTGGCGGCGAAGCCGGAGAGAATAGTCAACGCAATCGCGACGCCAAGGACCGCAATCCAGCGGATCGACGGGTTTTCGCTCAGCTGCCAGATGCAGACGAGCACCAGCGGAAGCCAGGCGCCCGCGCATATTGCGCCCAGATGCTGGGCCTGGGAAGCAAAAAATCCACCCAACTGGAAAACGGTGCCGCCGAATAGGGCGGCGGGGATCCTCACGCCGACCAGGCGTAGCAGCCAAAAGGCGAACAGGCCGCCAAGAATCATGTGAATCGGGACCAGCCACTCGATCCAATAGAAGAGATTTCGGCCGGCGGACAGGTTCCCGAGCAGGATCGACATCCAAGTCACCGGATAGAACAACTGCGCTTGCAGATCGGCATGAATCGGGACACCGCAATAAGAATAAGGATCCCAGAACGGAAAGACCCCCTGACGGACGCACCGCGCGATGTAGGCGGTAAGGGGCATGTGAAAACCAGCAATGTCATAGGGAATCCGCATCCGGGGATGGAACAAGACGCGGCGGTAGAACAAAAGCGGCTGCACCACTAAGAGTAAGTGGGCCGCATACCCGGCCCACCGCTGATCCCTGTAAGGCTTCGGCGCCATACTCCTAAGAAACCGCCTTCCGGTATAGAACATGGCGGCGGAACCTGTGGCCTTCCGGCAGACGTGGGTGATCGAACTCGCCTTCGTAGGCGAGGCCGAGCTTTTCCATGACCCGGCGGGAGCGGAGATTCGCAGGCACTGTAAACGAAACAATCTCTCGCAGTCCTAGTGGACCAAATGCCAGATGGAGGGCCTCGGTGGCTCCTTCGGTCGCCAGGCCCTGGTTCCAGAATTCGGGGGCCAGGCGCCACCCGATCTCAACGCAGGGTGTGAAATAGGCCTCAAATTGAGGGATAAAGAGACCGATGAAACCGGCGAACTCGCCGGTGGAGCGCAACTCCGCGGCGAACGGACCGAACCCATGAGTTTCGAAGTGCGCCTCGGCGCGCGCGATCAGGGCGTCGCTCTCTTCCCGACTCAGGCATGCCGGAAAGAACTCCATCACACGGGGATCGGAATTCATGCGGTAAAACGGTTCGCGATCGGACTCGCGCCAGCGGCGCAGGCGAAGGCGCGCCGTCTCCAGACCGGACATTCTCTCATAGTAAATAACAAGGAGGCGTGGCCGCTGCGCCGCGCCGGCTCGGGTCGGGCCATATGCAACACTGGTAGTAGTGCTCGCCGGATTTGATCCCCTCATCTCCGAATGGTTCACCAACCGGTTTGGACAGCCTACCGAGCCGCAGGTACGCGGCTGGCCGGCCATCCGCGATGGATCCGACGTCCTGATCTCAGCGCCGACCGGGTCCGGCAAAACGCTGGCGGCATTCCTGCTGTGTTTGGACGACCTAATCCGTCAGGCCCGGCTGGGGCCGCTGCCGGAACAGACCCAGATCGTCTATGTCTCGCCCCTCAAGGCGCTCAGCAACGACATCCACAAGAACCTGGAGATTCCCCTCGCGGAGATCCGGGAACTCGCCCAGCGGCGCGGCATTGCCCTCGCTCCCATCCGCAGCGCGCTCCGCACAGGCGATACCCCGCAATGGGACCGCCAGCAGATGACGCGCGAGCGGCCGCACATCCTGGTGACGACGCCGGAGTCGCTCTTCATCCTTCTCACCGCCGCCAAGCCCCGCGAAATGCTATTCCAGGTCAGGACTCTGATCGTGGACGAAATCCATGCCGTGGCGGACGACAAGCGCGGCTCTCACCTGGCGCTCACTCTGGCCCGCCTCGATCATCTGGTCGAGCAGCACGGATTGCCCAAACCGCAACGGATCGGTCTCTCCGCGACCGTAAAGCCGCTCGAAGACGTCGCCGCTTTTCTCAGTGACACGGCACGGGTGATTCATGTCGGCCATCGCCGCGCGATGGAACTAGCCGTGGAAGTGCCGGGCGATGAGCTTGGCCCCGTCGCCAGCAACGAGATGTGGGGCGAGATCTACGACCGCGTTGCCCATCTCATCGGCGAAAACCGCACCACGCTGGTGTTCGTAAACACGCGCCGATTGTCCGAGCGCGTGGCGCATAATCTGGCCGAAAGGCTCGGGGACAAGGCTGTGTTGCCCCATCACGGGAGTCTTTCGCGCGCGCTTCGACTGGAAGCCGAGCGGCGGTTGAAGAACGGGGAATTGCGCGCTGTCGTGGCGACCGCCTCACTGGAACTCGGAATCGATATCGGAACCGTCGACTTGGTCTGCCAGATTGGGTCGCCTCGTTCGATTGCGGTGGCTCTGCAGCGGATCGGCCGGGCCGGACACTGGGTCGGTGCATTGCCCAAGGGGCGGCTCTTTGCCACGACGCGCGACGAGCTGATCGAGTGTGCGGCGCTAGTGCGGGCGATTCACGCGGGCGAACTGGACCGCCTGGAGATTCCCCGCAATCCGCTCGATATCCTGGCGCAGCAAATGGTGGCGTGCTGTGCCGCCGAGGATTGGGCGGAGGATGAGCTGTTCGCGCTCATCCGCCGTGCCTGGCCGTATCGTGACCTGTCGCGCGCTGATTTTGACGCTGTTCTGGCAACGCTTGCCGAAGGAATCGCTACCGCGCGAGGCCGCGCTGCCGCCTATCTGCACCAGGATGCCGTGAACCGGCGCCTGCACGGACGCCGCAATGCGCGACTGACGGCGATTACTTCGGGTGGCGCGATCCCCGATACCGCGCAATACCTGGTGGTCGCGGAGCCGGAAGGAACTACGGTTGGTTCGGTGGACGAAGATTTCGCCGTAGAAAGCATGATGGGCGATGTTTTTCTGCTCGGGACAACCTCCTGGCGGATTCGCCGCGTCGAGTCCGGGCGCCTGCGAGTGGAAAACGCGCATGGCGCCGCCCCCACAATTCCGTTTTGGAGAGGCGAGGCGCCGGGCCGCACGCTCGAGCTGTCACAGGCCGTGGCCCAGCTTCGCGAGGACATCGCCCAGCGCGGCGACCCCGGCTGGCTCCAAAAGGAGTGCGGTCTCGATCGCGCCGGAGCGGAGCAGGCGATTCAGTACGTGCGGGCGGGATCGGGCGCGCTCGGCGGCACGCCGACCGCCGAAAACATCGTGGCCGAGCGCTT
>Ga0126371_10001733_pt1 | contig 18532 bp, 13 predicted proteins | sample PanSoiMetaPlot_4_FD_110145 | JGI IMG/M metagenome (GOLD analysis project Ga0126371, IMG submission 110145) | Tropical forest soil microbial communities from Panama - MetaG Plot_4 | ecosystem: Environmental > Terrestrial > Soil > Tropical forest > Bulk soil | place: Panama | collected 2016-02-17 | reverse complement strand
TGGGCATGAACATCATCCCGATGGTCAACTCGGAACGCTCGCGTGCCAAAGACAAGTCAGGTAAGCTCAGCTTCGTGAATCTCCGGTCTGAATGGCTATGGAAGCTAAGGGAGGCTCTTGACCCTCTCTTGGGGGACGATCTGGGCATTCCACCTGATCCAGAGATTCTGTCGGATCTCACTGCGGCTCGGTGGTCGTTGTCACCGCGTGGGATTATGGTAGAGCCGAAGGATAAGATCAAGGAGCGCCTGGGTCGGTCTCCGGATAAAGGTGATTCAATTGTACTTGCTCATGCACAACCTTTCCTAGTTGCTGAAGCCTACCTCCGTTATATGAAGGAGCAAGTTGACGACCTGAATGCTCGCGTGGCTGCCAATGCTGCTGCTTCTGCTAACCGTACTACTGCTACTGATGCTCAGAAGACTGCCTGAAGATACCATCCTAGGTGTTGTCGAGATGTCTCTCGCAGGTTCTGAGTATGCCCTCGAAGCGTGGTGGATGATTAAGCGATCGGTCCTATCAGGAGAGGACTTCTCGCCAGAGGAAGAGGTTAAGTTCGATGAACTCTACGACCGAGCTAAGGACGATCTAGAAGGTCCAGGCTTGAGAGTAGACCTTACTCTGGACAGAATCTATTGACCCCGATAGGAGACCGCTATGAACAAGCTTGTAGTTGTAGGAGTAGTGTCTGCTCTGTCTGTGCTGGGGGCTTGTGCTCCGCCACCTCCTCCGGCTCCTGTGCCGGTGGTCATGCCCCCTCCTCCCCCTCCCCCGGCTTTTGTCCCTCCTCCGCCTCCGTCTGTTGCCGAGGTTCCTCCTCCTACTCTTTATAGGCATCATCGGCGGCATACTCGCGGGTACTATTATACCAGCCACCAACATCGCTACCCACGGCATGTAGCCCACCATAGTTCAGGGGCTCCTCTGCCTCCGTCTCCACACCAGTAACCCATGAGGCAGATATGGAATGGGAATACAGGGCTGTCCCCCTGAACTTGAGCGATGAAGATTCTCTCAAGGATCTCGAAGCTCTAGGCGAGCAGGGATTCGAGCTGGTAGTCGTTCACAACGACTACTTCGTGTTCAAGCGACCTAAACCACAAGCTCAAACTTCTCTGGGTCATTAGTCGCCGCGGCAGGTCTTGGGGAATGGGACTGGCTGAGGCTCTCGTGATGGTCTTTGTTGAGCTGCATGGCCCAACAGGCCAGGTTCTGGAGATCAATCCTGCTGAGATCAGCAGCCTGCGTGAACCTATCGATCTCAATACCCGTCACTGGGCTAAGGGAACAAGGTGTATCGTTGTAATGAGCAACGGTGGGTTCATTGCAGTATCTGAAGATTGCCCTGCGGTAGTTCAAAAGATAGGCAAGTAGTCCTTGTGGAAAAAGATGTGGGCGCCTCAATTTTTCTTCTTGCCGTCATAAAAGCATCTGTTTGATAATATTCGATAAATAGAACAGAATCTTAGGGTCTGTTTCCTTACTTTCATGCCTACTGTCCCTCCTGGCGCACGTATGACCCCTCTGAGCGGCTTGGCTCAGAGAATCACTCAGGCCGCTCGATATGTTGTATCAGGTGTACAACCAGATACCTGGTTTGGACCGTTCCAACCTCTTGCACCGATGGCTCCAGATCAGGAAGGAGTCAAAGGGCGTCGCTATGATTACCCGACTGGTATTAACCTCAATTACATACCTCGCAGCGACGCTCCTATTAGCTTTGTTCAGCTACGAGCTTTGGCTGATTCTTGCGATCTATTACGTATTGTCATAGAATCCCGCAAAGACCAGATTGCATCTCTGGACTGGGTCATCCGTCCTAGAGTCGCTCCAACCGGTGTAGATCCTGGAGTTTGGCATAAGCAAGGCGCTGGAGCTCATCCAGAGCTCTCAGATGACCTCAAAAACCGCATTACTGCTATCACTCAGTTCCTCAGATACCCAGATCGCAAGCATACCTGGGACGTCTGGGTTAGAGAATGGATGGAAGACGTTTTCGTCATTGATGCTCCTGCGATTTGGCGACGTCGGACGCGAGGTGGCAAGCTATACGCTCTGGAATTGATTGCTGGCGATACGATTAAGCCACTTTTGGGGCCAGATGGACGCGAGCCAGATCACCCGGATCCTGCATATCAGGAGATCTTACACGGGATTCCGGCTGCCAACTATAGCGCTGAGGAGATGATTTATTGTCCTTGGAACCCCAGAACGAATAGATTGTACGGGTATTCCAAAGTCGAGCAGATCCTGATCACAATTAACACGTCAATTCGGCGTTCTATGTTCCAGTTGGACTGGTATACCGAAGGTAGCCAGCCGGATGCCTTTATGGGCCTGCCGAAAGACTGGAATTTGACGCAAATTAAGGACTTCCAGGACTATATGGACTCGCTCCTGGCGGGAAATCTGGCAGTTCGACGCCGTCTCCGCTTCGTTCCTGGCGAGTTTAAGTACCAAGAGACCAAATCACCTCCTCTTAAAGATGTGTTCGATGAATACCTGGCAAGAGTTATTTGCTTTACTTTTGCTGTTGCTCCTGATCCTTTTATTGAGCACGTGTCTCGTGGGGCAGTTGAGAAGTCTCATACCAGAGCCCTCGAAGAAGGTCTGGAGCCAAATCAGCGTTACATCAAGTCTGTCGTAGACCGAATCATTATGGAGGACTTCGAGTCCCCCGACCTTGAATTCAAGTATGTTGAAGACCGTGAGCAAGATCCCAAGGACCAGATGACGATTGATGCTGGGTATGCTAAAAGTGGGATCATGTCGATCGACGAAATCCGTCTGGCCCGCGGTCTTCCTCCTCTTGGCGGTCCAGCTAGCATTCCTATGCTCGCTACTCCTTCTGGTTACATTCCTCTCAACGCTATGACTGCTCCTAATATCCAGGAGCACCTTGCAAATGCCGGAGCTCCAGCAGCTCAGGCTAAGGAATCCCAGTCACAGCCTAAGCGGGGCGGGGCTTCGAGCGGGGGACACTCTGGGGCTAACGACGACGAGAAGGACGATCACAACGACAGCCTCCAGCACGGTAAAGAAGACGACGAAGAGACTGCAGGCGAACAATCTGCTTCCCATAAGTTTCTCGAGTACCTGGACGGCCTTCCTGACCTAGAGAAGGTCGACGGTGCATCGAGATCAGATGTCTCCTCTGGCGGGGAGGGGACGTGGTGGCCCGAGGCGGTCACTCCTCCCGACCTTAATCGGGCTACTGCGGCTGGTAGTGGGTCCCGCCGCGTTTCCTCATCTTCGTCACGACCTTATCCGGGGGCATCTTCGTGGGATCGTCCACTTGATAACCCCCGGGCTTTTCCTCGTCCTAAGGGAGGATCAGGTGGTGCCAGACGTCAGGGGAGCCAAGCCCGCGATCAGGCAGGAGGTGTGGGCATCGGTCTACACCCACAGATGTTCCAACAGCCTCCGAATGACTACTATCACGACATAAGTAAGGTTCTGGTCAAGTTTCTCAGCTTCGGCAAAGATCTGACTGACGAGATGTTAAATCCTGATAGTGAAGATTCTGTAGATGTTCCTCTGCCTATAGCTACTGACTCTGACAGAGGACATATTGCCTCTCTTGCTTGGGAGAAGCTCCAGGCTGGTGATTTCAGGTTGGTACCTCGTGAAGTTTCTCTGAGGGACATAGTTGCTACCAAAGAATACGTTAGTGAATCCGTTCTGAGTGATTACGTCCAGGAATACGATCGTAATGGAGATCAAAGCATTGATCCTCCTCTGCTTGTTGAGTCTGACGGTCTTTACTATGTACTTAGCGGTCATTATCCGGTTCTAGCTTCCAAGATGGTGGGTTACAACACAGTCATCTGCGACTTACTTGAAGGTAATGTCCGATGAGTGAACCAACAGTCTTAATGCGGGCCGTTGTAGGTCTACCTTGGAATACTCCTCATGTTGAAGGTCGTCTGACGCCTACAGGTACCTCGTATACCTTAGATTCTATTGCTCAGACCTACGTCTGTCCGGAAGATGTACAGCAGTTCCTGTCTTGGGGCTTCGAGTACGTCAATCCAGGCGGATCAACTTCTACCGTTCCGTCAGGAGGGGGCGGAGGTGGAGGTGGAGGTGGTGATGGAAGTGCTGGACCACCGGGGCCTCCGGGACCTATGGGGCCTTCCGGTCCAACAGGCCCGGCTGGTGTACAAGGCCCACAAGGTCCTAGGGGACTGCCAGGAGCTGATGGATCTGACTCAAACGTTCCAGGTCCCCCTGGACCCCAAGGTCCTGCGGGCGATGCCGGTCCTCCTGGAATGCAAGGACCTGCTGGAGCAGATTCTACTGTACCTGGTCCTCCCGGGGACATTGGACCTGCAGGGCCTCCAGGAGAGCCAGGAGAAGACGGATTAGACTCTACTGTTCCAGGGCCTCCGGGAGCTCCCGGCAACACTGGACCTCAGGGCAGCCGGGGACCTCAGGGTGATCCAGGACCACAGGGTTCGCAGGGACCACAAGGGCCTCCCGGGTCTGATGGCCCACAAGGACCTCCTGGTGTTCCTGGTATACCAGGTCCTCCAGGTGACCCGGGACCGCCCGGTGGTGATGGTATCCAAGGGGTCCCTGGAGTCGACGGCATACAAGGGCCTCCTGGTGTTGACGGACCTATGGGGCCGACAGGAGCTGGAGGTCCTCAAGGCATTGCAGGTCCACAAGGTCCTCAGGGACCGACGGGAGATCCTGGTCCTACAGGAGCTACAGGAGCGAACGGACCTGCTGGAGATATAGGCCTGCAGGGTCCCGAAGGACCTCCTGGACAGCAAGGTGTAGAAGGTCCGCAAGGTCCACAAGGGGATCCGGGTCCTGCTGGCTCTCAGGGTGATCCCGGTCCTCAAGGAGATCCTGGTCTTCCTGGCGATCCTGGTCCTCCAGGGCAAGATGGTGTTCAGGGTCCGGCTGGAGCTCCCGGTGCAACTTGCATCATTATGGGCTCCTTCACCAATAGAGACCCGTCAGAGTTACCCCTTGATGGATATATTCCTCAAGATTGGGACTCTCCGGGTAATCCTCCGAATGGCGACCAGCTTGTTCGTGGTCAGGGGATGCTGTATACTCCCACGGATGAGGTCTATCTCTGGGTAGGATCCTCGATGGATCCTTCCGGATGGGTTCATCTCGGTGCAGTAGCAGGTCCTCAAGGACCTCAGGGTGTTCCTGGACCAGCAGGTCAACAAGGACCTCAGGGAGCAGCAGGGCAAGTAGGTCAGGCTGGACCAGCAGGCCCAGCAGGACCAGCAGGAGCTCAAGGTCCACAGGGCTCTGCAGGTGCTGTAGGACCGACTGGCCCTCAAGGTCTTCAAGGACCAGCAGGTACAGTAGGCGGGGTGGGCCCTGCTGGACCAACGGGGTCCATTGGTCCTCAAGGTATCCAAGGTAATGATGGCCCGGCAGGACCTACAGGACCACAAGGCCCTCAGGGATCCCAAGGTCAGCAAGGCGTCCAGGGTCTTGTGGGACCTCAAGGTGCTCAAGGACCTGTAGGACCTCCAGGTAATACTGGACTTCAGGGATCTGCAGGACCAGCTGGTCCACAGGGACCTCAGGGAGCTCAGGGCAATCCTGGTCCCTCAGCAGTCAGCGCGAACGCTGGCAATACTGCGACCCTTGGCACAGACGGCCTCATCTTTGTACCTGTATATCCTGCTGGGTCGAACTCTACTCCACTGATGGATGGAGCTGCTAATGGAGGAGTAGCTACTACTTGGGCCAGAAGCGATCACGTCCATCCCAGTGACTCCTCAAAACTGAACCTATCTGGGGGTACGGTATCTGGCAACATCGGGTTTGCTAGCTCAGCAGGTGTCATTGGCCGTAACAATGCCTCGAATGCTGCTCCTGGGAACGTGGGTGAGGTACTCTCAGCTGGCCAAGCAACCGCTCAGAGCCTGACGACTAATGCGACACTTAACCTAGTTACCCTCCCTCTGACTCCCGGTGACTGGGACGTCTGGGGTCAGGTCTCGTTCACTCCTTCAGCAGCTCCCTCAAATCTAGCTGCGGGTATTTCAACGGCATCTGCCACTCTGCCTACAGCTGCTCAGCTAGCTGCAGGTACAGGGGCTCTGAATCAACTCCATCTCACGTTCACGTCAGGAGGTACCCAGTTCTTCCAGACAGGCACCACCAGAGTGAATGTTGCAGCAAACACGAATGTGTATCTAGTTGTCCAAGGCACGTTCTCCTCTGGTACCCTGACTGCTACAGGCTTCATTGGGGCTCGTCGTGCCTAGTGAAGCTACTGTCCTTCTCAGAGAGACTCTAGGATTACCTTGGAATACTCGGTATGTTGATCATACTTACACTGTCTCTGGGTACCCTTACAATCTTGACTCTCAAGGACAAGTATTTGTTAGACCAGAGGACGTAGAACTATTCCTTGCATGGGGCTTTGAGTTTGTCAATCCTGGTGGGTCTGCCTCTATTATCCCATCAGGAGACATGGGTGAGCTCGGCCCTACAGGACCTCCTGGACCTCCTGGTACTGCTGGCCCTCCTGGAGCTGACGGAGCAGCCGGCCCGACGGGCCCTACAGGTCCGACAGGCCCACAAGGTCCTGGTGGAGGAGATCCAGGTGCTACTGGTGCAACGGGACCTACTGGTGCGACGGGCCCAACAGGACCTACAGGTCCTCAAGGGGTACAGGGACCTCAAGGGATCCAAGGAGCTCAAGGCGGTGTAGGTACTGAAGGTCCAGCAGGGCCAACAGGCCCTACAGGTCCTGCTGGAGCAAATTGGCAAGTTGGTTCAGGTCTGTTTCTAGATACCGGTACGACTCCGAACACTATCCAAGTTTCTACTCCCTATCTTCCCTTGAGTGGGGGTACTTTAACTGGTCAGTTGACAGTTCAGAATAAGGTTCTAGTTAATGGTAGTTCGGGGGCCTTGGCGTTTAGTGACCGTACGCTCGGGCATGAGTGGGACTGGTACGCTACCGGTGGTTCAGCTAGACTTCAAGAGGGTGGTACTGATCTTCTTGTGGTTCAAGAGAACGGCAATGCAACCCTCTCAGGGATGCTAGCCCTTACCTCTCCCTCTCTATCGGACAACTCGAACAATGCTGCGACAACTTCTTGGGTTAAAGGTCAGGGGTACGGTAGTGGAGGAGGCGGAGGGGCCACTGGTCCAACAGGTGCTACAGGTCCTACAGGACCTACAGGACCAACAGGAGCAACTGGAACAACTGGAGCTACTGGTCCTACCGGAGCTGACTCTACTGTTCCTGGGCCAACAGGTCCGACTGGTGCAACTGGTCCAACTGGTCCTACTGGAGCAACTGGAGAAACTAATCCGGTCGCTGTCTGTTTCCCTTGGTCTGGGAAGCCCGCACCTAGCGACATTATCAACGTACCTACGGCGATGACCTTAACAATTGCTTCAGGGCTATCAGGTAGCGTAGTATACCAAGGAGTTGAGACTACTTCGAACGCTATCTTCACCCTGAACAAGATATCGGGTGGTACTACTACTGCTCTTGGGACTGTTACAATCACACCTACTAGTCCAACAAGCTGTACGTTATCAGGAGCTGGAGGCTCCCTAGCGGTAGGCGATGTGATGCAGATGGTCGCTCCCTCGGTTCAGGATGCCACTCTAGCATCGCTAGGTATCACAATCATGACATCTAGGCCCTAAGTCGAGACAGGAGCGACCCTATGTCCGTCGTATACATCAACTCACTCAAGGATACCAGGATGACTGCGGTCATCACGTCTCTGGACTCAGGTGCTGGCAACGCCTCGATCGACATCGGTACGGCCGGTATGGCCACAGTGCTGGTTAATATCCCGCTACAGAAGCCAAGCTTTACTGAGGCCTCACAGGCGATCACGATGGCGGGCGCTCCGAAGTCTGGTACTGCCAGTGCAACAGGGACGGCAGCTGCTGCCCGTATTAAGGACGGCGCAGGCACGCCGAACAACGTCATCACAGGGCTGACTGTCGGCACTTCAGGTTCTGACATCAACCTCAACTCAACCTCGATCACATCGGGACAGACAGTCACTCTGTCATCTGGTGTCATCACACACGGCTAGACAGGACACGGCTATGCAATCAACTGACGATAGAGCCAAGCCCTCTTCCCCTCCTCCGACAGACCCTCAGCTTGAGCAGCGAGTAGCTCAACTCGAGCAGGACGTTATAGGGCTACGTCACGACTTGACAGCCCTGAGTCAGGACGTCGGTACTCTTAACCAGACTGTCACTGCCCTAGATCAGAGAGTGACCAATCTGGAAGCAGGGGCTAGCCAGCCACCTGACCAGCCTCCCGACCAGCCTCCCGGAGGTGGAACACCTCCTGAGGATGGGCAGGACATTATCGCTGACGGTAAGACTCTTTATGAGCTCTGTGCTAACGGAGGCCAGGTCAACTTGCCTTCTGGTATGTATCATGGCCATGCCTACATCGATCAAGATACTCAGGTAACAGGAGATACTACCCACATTACTGCTGAGGGGATGGTCTTGCCTGGTGGTAAGGGTATCTTCGAGCTACATGCTGGTGTTCTAAACCTGACGAACCTCAGTATGTCAGATGCTAGAGTCCCTGACGGTAACGGAGCTTCGGTTCGTGTTGACCCAGGTGCTAGTCTGGTAATGACCAACTGTGAGGTCTACGACTGCCAGATGGGCATTCTCACTGCTGATGGTGGTCATATTGCTCTCAGTGGTTGCTACTTCCATGACAGCGGCAACAACGACGGACTGAGTCACGAAATCTACGTCAACGGATCAACCTTTGAGATGCATGACTCGGAGGTCTTTGCTGGTCCAGAGACTACTCACGCAGTCAAGATCAGGACTCCCAACGGTCATATTACTGGATCGCATATCAAGGGCAGCCCTAGCCCGAGTAATTCGGGGGCAGTTCTAGATATCCCGGATGGAGGAGTCATACTAGTTGAGGACACCATTATCGAGACTAGCCCAGGCACTGGTAACTCGACCCTAGTACGTTATGGCGTCGAGAGCTCCAAGTACGGCGTCCCTGGGGTCACCCTGAGGAGCGTGACTGTCACTGATGCCTTTGGAACCGGTGGCGTTCTGATGGCAGGAGCTCATGCAGGTGGTGCTGTGCTGACTCTGGAGAACTGCTACTACACTACGGCCAATCCTCCTAAGTTCGAAGGGTGGGGTAGTATCCAAGGCCAGTTCTCTCCAGCCCGCCGAGTAGGCGAGTAGCAGTAGCTGCAGACGGATGTCCTGGGTTCGTTCGGGATATTGTTGCAGGTGTGGCGAGTGTTGCATGGGTAGTCCTGTGCCCGAAGGCGCTACGTCAGAGGACCATTGGTCCGACGCCATGCTACAGTCTCCCGAACAGCCGGGATTCTGTCCCTTATTGAGGCAGCACACGGGAGCTCCAGAAGGCGACTTTAGCTGTACAGGTCATACAGGAATGGTTCCAGCAGGAGAGGAGGACCCGTATTATATGCAGGCCTGTATTATGTGGCCATCCGACCCTGATCAAATAGCAGACTACCCATCGTGCACCTATACGTTCCAATGGGTTGATTAGTGGCCGTTAAGACTTTCTACCTCCTAAATACTACTGCCGTCACTCCTGACTGGATGGGGCGGCTGCAGGACGGTGGTACCGCGCCAACCGCTGCCCTCTCGGCGTTTGGCTGGAAAGTCGCCAAGACCTCGACCTCGACACCATTCTGGACCGCTCATATTGGTGCTACTGGGACGGCCAGTGCAGCAGCCGGTGCTTCGTCCTTCGGGACAGCCTCAGCTCCTGTCCAAGGTACAGGTAATACTGCAACACTGTCAGGAGACTCATTCCGCTCTCCGACGAACTATGCAGGCGTTTTTGCGTCTGGCAACTGGACGTTCACCTTCGGCATGCGCTGCTCGACATCGAGCAGTCAAGCTGGTCAGATCAACTTCCGGGTCTGGGCCAGTACTGACCCCAACGGCCAGACTGGTGTCCGCTCGCTGACTACGGGTGGCGCGCAAGTTGCCTCAGCCGTCACCCTGTCCAGTACTACAGCAACCTTCAACTCAACGTTTACCTGGTCCGCTCCACAGATCACGCTACTGAACGAATACCTGTTCATTAGCATCCAGTGGCAGTCAACAGTTGCCGGCGGCTCGAACAACGCCGATGTCCTGTTCTACCAGTCCGGCGGCACGATAGCCACTGCCGACTTCCAGCCGATCATCCTGGGCACCCTCTCGACGACAGAGGCAGCTGACACAGCAGCGATCTCAGGCTCCTTGCTGTTCACCACGGCGAACATGCTGGCGAGCTGGACGCCGAGCGTCTCCCTAAACAACAGCGGGACCGGGTACTACGGCGCGGCCTTTACCCCTTCGACCAACCAGACGATCAACACAGTCGGCATCTATACCGGAGGTGGCTTCTCAGGTGCGGCTGCGACCTCTGCAACGATCTGGATTGCCGACTTCGCCACTGGGACTCCAAACGCAGAGGCATCGTCAGTAGACCTGACTGTGGCACCCCAGCCCAACGGGTTCGTCTACGTGAACCTAGGCGCGCCGATGAACCTGATCGCAGGGCGACAATACGCTCTGGTTCTGTCTATACACCTGGTAAACGGCTGGGTCGGGCTAAACCCAGGGGCAACCTACAACACCGGTTTCACGGGCAACGGTGCCGTCTTCTCCTCAACATCGGCAACCGGACCCTATACAGTCAGCAACTCAAGCCCTAACTACCAATTTGTCGGCGTCGACCTTCTCTACCAAGCCCCTGTCATCAACGCCACGGGCACCCTGTCCGTAACAGACGGAACTGACACTTCAAACATCCAAGGCTTCCTGCCAGCATCTGGTTCGCTCTCGACCACTGAGCTGGCAGACATCTCAGCCTTCTCTGGCATACTAGTCCTACCTGCAATCACGGGTACCCTCTCTACCACAGACACGACAGACACAGCACTGTTCAGACCGACAGTTGCATTCGCCCAAGGAATAGACTTCCGAGCAACGGTGAACAGTGCAGGAGCAGTCCCACCATCCTTCGTTGGTGATCCAGTAGACTGTGATTGGGACAACGCGGGCAGCTCTGCCAACAACTATCCGCGCCTGACAGCTCAAGGGAATACAGTTGGCTGGGACAATGCAGTAGGTCATATTGACGGCTCGCGTGACAGAGACAATACCATCGATCCCCGTCTCGCTGGGATGGTTTATCTACAAAACCATACTACCCCAGCAATCTTCTATATGGATTTGCCTGCGCCCGGCGACTATACGATTAACCTCGCTATCGGCGACGCGGTCTACCAGCAAGTGTACCAAAACTTCACAGTCTACGACAACACGACCCCGTTGTTTTCCGCCAACAATATAGGCGGCACCATCTTCGCCGACGCTCACGGTAACTACCTGACAGCTGCCCAGTGGCCTACAAACAACGTCGGAGTATCAAGGACATTCACCTCAACCAAGTTTGCTCTACTGATTGGAGGTGACGCAAGCGGAACCACTACTATAGCTCACCTTCATGTTCAAAGTGCAGCGTCACCTGTACCAGTTACTACCAAGATGCTGTCGAGCTTCACGGCAGGGACGACCAGGACAGATACTGCCTGGGATGGAGCATGCTTCACCCCAAACAGCAATATGACCGTATATGCCCTAGGGGCATATGTCGTTCCTACCAACGTTAATCCAGTCTCTACGACAATAGCTCTTGTTGACCAAGCAACTGGCCTTGTTATCACCGACGTAAATATCAACCACTGCTGGACAGAACCAAACGGCTTTACCTACGGAGAGATCAACCCGACCAACCTGACTGCGGGCCACTCCTACATCGTCTCGATGAATACGGCCCCCAACGCCTATATTTCCGACATTACCAACACTCTCACTTATAGTTCCGACTTTACTCCTAATGGAGCAGCTTACTGTGCGACTGAGTCTGGAACGTATACTATATCCGCTCCCGGCTCGTCTTATCAGTATGTTGGCGTCGACCTAAAATACATCGTCGTATCTGCACCTGCAGGAACTCTGTCCGCTACAGATCCGACCGACACCAGTGCCTTCTCTGGATCGGTCCCGCTTGTAGCAATCACCGGTACCCTAGTAGCTACTGATCCGACAGATACAGCTGGGCTTTATGGAGGTTATCCTCTTTGGATTAACGGAGTTCCGGCTACAGCAGCAATCTCCGGTTCGACACTTACTAGTAGTCTGACTCCAACTTGTACTCCTGGTGATACTGTCTTCGTTGCAGCTAATATAGAGAAGCAGGGGACATCCTACTCCGCCCTCTCTTCGGTTACAGGAGGCGGTGTTACATGGAACTTTATCGGCAAAGCTCAGTTGCATACCGGCGGTTCTACGTACAATAACACTGAGCTTTGGTACGCCCACGCTCCGAGTGGTCTTTCCGGGGCCGTCACAATCACTATAGGCTCTGCATATGATGCAGGAGCATGGACCGCCTTCTCTGTTTCGGGAGCTGACCCAACAAACCAACTCGACTCCAATCTCTCGCTGCCTCAAATCTTCCTAGGGTCGACCTCGGCACAAGTTGTACAGACCTACTCGACTACTCAATCCCGCGACATGATCATCAGTGTCACGGCACAATCCATCAACGCAAACAGCCCCGGCGTTCCTACAGGCTTTACGAATATCGTCAACCTTTTCTCAGCTGGCGCGGTAACGAACACTCGCCTTACTGTAGATTATCAGGTCACCTCATCTCCACAGACCAACGTCACTGCTACCTATCCTGTCTCGACACAACTGTCCACCGGCGTACTTCATGCAGTAACAGCAGACGTACTTACACCTCCCGTCACAGGTACCATATCTACTACTGACCCAACAGATCAGTCGGCCTTCTCTGGTCTAGTAGGCCTGCTTGGTACCCTCTCTACCACAGAGATAGCTGACATAGCAACTTTTGCTGGCCAGATTATTGCTACAGGCACACTATCAGCTACTGACCTCACGGACACTTCAGCATTCTCAGGTTTGGTTGGTCTGCTAGGTACTCTATCTGCAACTGATCCAACTGATACTGCAGCATTCTCAGCACAGATCATTGCTACAGGCACGCTGGCGGCTAATGACAACCCAGATACAGCAGCTTTCACAGGCTCAGTAGTAATTACTGGCACCCTAGCGGCCAATGATAATATCGACACAGCCAATTTTGTCGGTCAAGTAATCAGTTCAGGGACCTTAACAGCCACAGATCCTCCAGATACCTGTGACATAGAGGGAGTGGTTCTTTCAGGTCTTGGTGGTGTTCTCATAGCGGTAGATCCAACTGACAGCGCCGTGTTCTCGGGTACGGTAGCAGGTATAGCGGGTACTTTAGCAGCCAATGATAACCCAGATACAGCAGCGTTTACTGGTCTAGTGCAAGCGTTCTACACTACTCGTGCAATCATCATGGCTGCCTAGCAAGGAGGCTGATATGCCAGATACATACACAATGCGTGGAGCCCCTTACCGAGAGGTCTACACGACCAACTCGAAGCTCTACAAGGCCAATGAGGAAGGTATCGTCGAGGAAGTCGACGGTCGGGACCTCATGGACATGCGCAACAACGGGTTTGTCGAGGTCCTGCCGGATCCTCCACCCAAGACCGAGCCACTGCCGGAAGAGATGACCACGGCAGCTGAGCCGGTCGAGACCAACGCCATGGAACAGACAGTCGAGCCCAGCCTCGAGACTCAGCCTCAACCAGTTGCCGAAGGAGAAGGAGAGGGATATCCCCCTGTCCAAGACCCGCCGGCCCGCTTGTAGCCTGACTCCTGACAGGTTACCGAGGGAAGGGGTCTGGAACTTGCTGATGGTCCTGCGCTCCCAGTCCGTGGGTTGTTTCGTGAGGGCGACTGCTCATTCGACTGGTGGTGTTTCAGCCGGAACCAGACCCCAACCCGAGACGTGACGTGCGATGCCTAAGAAGCCTACTGAATCAAAAGCGTCAGCAGACTACGAGAATGTCTCTACTCATACCGGTGAACGGTGCTACATATGCAACATGTTCCTCGCACAAGAGGACGATACGAAGTACGGTGGATGCACTACTGTCAAAGGTAAGATCTCTCCAGCTGGCTGGTGTAAGTGGTATGAACTTGACCTTCGGTTTGACTTCGACTACAATAACCGCCCTCATCCTACCCCACCTCAATCAACCGTCGACCAGACAGGCGCGGGAGTTGCGAAAGGAAGCCAACCTATGGACGGCATGAATATGTTCCTCCCGCTGACCAAGGTCGACGCGGTCAACCAGTTGGTCTATGGGATTGCGACGGAAGAGACCCCGGATGCAGTAGGTGAGATCTTGGACTACATGAAGTCCAAGCCTTACTTTGAGGAGTGGTCTGCCAACATCTCAAAGGCCACCAATGGTGCATCGCTGGGCAATCTCCGTGCGATGCACTCCAAGGTGGCTGCTGGGAAACTGACTGAGATCACCTTCAATGACCCCTCCCGCAGGATCGAGATCTGCGCCAAGGTGGTCGACCCAAATGAGTGGTTGAAGGTCAAGGAGGGGGTATATACCGGGTTCTCGATCGGCGGCAACTACAAGTCGCGGGTGACGGACCCTGGCAACCCGGCTCTTAAGAGATACGTAGCAGACCCTACTGAGATCTCCCTCGTAGATCTGCCGTGTCTTCCTACTGCTACCTTCCAGCTGATCAAATCCAACGGACCGGCTCAGGAGGTCGAGATCCGCCCCTTCAAGACGATGTCCTCCCCTGTTGAGATCCTGCAGGCGTTCGAGAAGTTCCATCGTGGTGAGTACGAGGAACTTCTACAGAAGGGGCTAGCAGAGGAGGCTGCGAGTGTCGGTCCTGACGACCACGTGGGTAGCCCTGCTGGCGGTAATACACGTATACCTCCGGGTACAGAACCTGATCTCGAGACAGAAGGGAGTGAGGGCGGTGATATCACTCCTCCAGCTACTCCTCGTACTGCTCATGTTGATCCTGGTCAGCGAAACCGCAAAGATCCAGTGGGTGACGGCGAGCTCCCATCCAACTCAGACGAGCACGTGGGCGATCCTGGCGGCTCCAAATCGGGCACAGCCGGAGGCTCAGTAACCCTGAAAACTCAGGAAACCGAAACAGATCCCAACGAGGCCGAGAAGGCTGGGATGCCTCCTGCTGTCCGCGCCAAGCTGGAGCAGGACAAGAAAGGCAAAGGAGGTGGCTCGGGAAGCAAGAGCGAGGCCGACAAGGAAGATGAGGACCAGGACGAGGTCGAGGAAGCTCACGGTGAGGGCGGATCGGCCACCAAAGCCTCCACGACCACGACCACAGTTGAAGTCGAGAAGATCGTCAACGTTGAGACCCCTACTGTGGTCCAGGTGTGGCTCGCTCGTGATGGCAAGCCTTTCACCAAGAAGACCGAGGCCCTTGCTCACAACGAGGAACTTGACTCGGCTGAGATGGCTAAGTCCATCCTCTCGCCAACCGAGGCTGCGATTGCTGCCCTCACCACTGCCCTTGACCGGGTTGATGGCGGGACGGTGAAGATCTCAGATGCCAACGCATATGACGCAGCCTGGCAAGCAGCCCAGAAGGGAACGCAGACTCGTGCCGGTGCGCAACCCTTGGGCAAGGTATACAACTCCACCGATGACATCCCGCCAGCTGTCAAACAGCACTTCAAAGACGCGAACAAACAGCGCCAGTGGATGCACGTCTGGAACAACGTGTTCAAGGAGTCCGGCGACGAGCAGAAGGCTTTCTCGCAGGCCTGGGCTGCAGCCGAGAAAGCGTACACTGACGAAGACGTCGAAAAGGCAAGTCAGAGGGTTAAGGCCAAGTACGGCGACGTCAAGTACGCTGATCCTGGGTACCAGAAGGACAAGAAGAAGCGGTATCCTGTTGACACGGAGAAGCACATCCGTGCAGCTTGGTCCTATATCCACATGCCCAAGAATGCAGCCAAATACGGCCGCGGTCAAGCCGACTCGATCAAGGGCAATATCGCAGCAGCTTGGAAGGACGTCATTGGTGGCGAGCCGCCAGCAGCCGGTAAGATCCAGGGCTCAGCCTTCATCAAGATGTTGGGGGAAGGCCTCTCCAAGCACCTGTATGATGTCGGCGACGTTGCATGCATGATCCTACGCATGAACGACATGGTACAGTGCCTCGAGATGGAGGCCGTTCGCGAAGGCGACAGCATGCAAGTTGCAGCTGAGCTCCGAGCCAACGTGGCCTCCATGTGTGAGTTCCTTCGTGCTCTCGTAATCGAGGAGACCGAAGAGCTCGTCATGGGCACAGAGGACCTGACTGGCCATGATGATGACGATGACGACGGAGTAGCTCTCCAGATCCTCGTGCGGTCAGCTGTTGGGCCTAATGCTAAGCACCTCGCGAAAGTCTTCCGTGAAGCCTTTGGCGACTACGAAGACGCACAGGAGACGGCAGCCAAGGAAGCCGGGGCCAAGTACAATAAGACCCCAGGCTACCGACTCATCGAGGCCTTGGAGAAGGTTGGCTCAAGGCTCGGTCAGGTCAACAGGATGCATCTGCAGGCTGCCCACGACCATATCTCCTCGATGACCGACGGCGAATGCTGCGATGAGCCGGACCACGAAAAGTGGACCAAGGCCGGCGCCAAACTCTCGAAAGCCGTGAAAGAGAAGCTCCAGGCTTCTCACGATCACATGGCCGATCTCGGTGCTGACTGCTCCATGGGTAAGGGTGCCTTCTTCATGGCCACCTCCTCTGAAGTCAGCGCCTTCGAGAAAAGCCGGGGCCTGGGCGGTGGTCACCTGCAGAAGGCCATCCAAGAGCGCGACGCGTTCAAGAAGGCTTTGGACCAGGTTGGCCCGACACTCAAGGCCCTTACGGAGCGCATCCAGAAGCTTGAAGATACTCCGGAGCCGGTACGTCGGCGTGTTTACCAACCAGGTGAGACTGGAAATGGATCTGTTCCAGAAACCGGTCAGGCACATGCGCGGACCCTGGAAAAGGGTAGGGATGTTCTAACCGATAACTTCCAATATGGTGGTGATTTCGGTAAAGCCGCCATCGATAAGTTCTCGGAATATCTCGCCACCCTATCTCCAGACCAGCGCGCGCTTGAAATGATTAAGCTGGCGCAACGTAACCCAACCCTTGTTATCCCCGACAACCCTGCGTGGCCCTTAAGGTAGCATCACACGAAACCCCTAACACACGTCCTGTTCTTTAACTCAGGGCCGCGTTATAGAGGAGTGACTGACATGGCCGAAGGTGAGATCATTACTAAGGAACGACATGTCATCGAGCACTATGATGGTTTCAAGCTGCTCGGGAGACACTGGAATGACCACCATTGCGAGCACTGCACTGGAGACGAAAAGCTCGTCGGAGACGAAGAAGCAGGAACCGGACCCGGAGCAACTGGAGCTAACACTCCTGCTCCCACGGCTTCCAGTCTCAGCCAGGGTGTCACAACCCGAACTGGTTCCCCCATACCAGAGCAAGGTCCAGCTCGGAGTCCAAGCTCTGCAAGCGGCTCTTCCGCTTCCGCTCCCTCTGCCAGCAATCCCGAAATCGGAACAGCTGGAGTCCACGGATCAACAATGCCTTCAACCGGTGGCAACCCGGGGACGGGAACACCATCGGTCTAGGACTCTGAGATTCCTCAGAGCACGGTACCTGAAGAGATAGGGTATCGTTTTAACCCAAGTGTTCCTAAATCGGGGACGAGGCAGGAACAGGAGGATCTCAATGACATCGTGCAACACTACCTAGCTAAGTGAAAGCGAGGCTTATCATGAACCCAGCTATGGGCGACGTTACCCGAGACACCCTTGATATGATGAAGGGGTCTCTCGGTTCTCCACTGGATGGCGATCTCCTCCGGGGCGGCATTCAGAAGGGTGTCTCGATTTCCACCGGATTAACGTGGTATAACCTCGAAGTTCCGGCGAAGAACATTTACCCGACGATCACTCCTCTCCGGAACTCGATTCCGCGAGTGGGGCCACGTGGCGCAGGCACGCAGCACCCCGGTGATGCGGCACACTGGAAGGTTATCAACGCCCTTAGCGGGTCGGGTTACGACGCGATGGGCTGGGTACCTGAAGGTCAACGCTCTGGGACGATGTCCTACAGCTCGACCCCGGTGGCAAAGTCCTACGTCACTCTGGGTGAGGAAGACTACCTGACCTTCGAAGCCGAGGCAGCCGCCGAAGGCTTTGAAGACGAGAATGCGATGGTCACTTTCCGTCTCCTCCAGAAGATGATGCGGAAAGAGGAAATCGGTATCCTCGGCGGGAATGCCTCCCTCGCACTCGGGACTCCCACGGGCGTTCAGGCAGCTGCAGCTGCTCTGGCTGGTGCTACCCTGGGTGCTGCGACCTACTCGGTCATCTGCGTCGCACTCACTATGGAAGGTTGGAAGAACTCCAGCCTTGCCAACGGCGTTGCTACTTCGAGGTCCATCACCGGTGCGGACGGTAAGACGTTCACGCTGAATGGCGGTTCCTCGAACAAGTCGACGAACGTCACGCAGGCTATCACCTCGGGCCAGGCTCTCTATGCCTGGGTTACCCCAGTGCCTGGTGCTATTGCCTAC
>Ga0126371_10001732_pt1 | contig 18534 bp, 12 predicted proteins | sample PanSoiMetaPlot_4_FD_110145 | JGI IMG/M metagenome (GOLD analysis project Ga0126371, IMG submission 110145) | Tropical forest soil microbial communities from Panama - MetaG Plot_4 | ecosystem: Environmental > Terrestrial > Soil > Tropical forest > Bulk soil | place: Panama | collected 2016-02-17 | reverse complement strand
TGAGCATAGCTAATCCGTTCGCCCGAGCGCGACGTGAAGTTATTCCCGAGTGGCTGCTCCGGAGAAAATCACACGGTCGGTGCGAGTGACCGCAACTGGCCGATCAGCGACCGATCGCCGGCCGCTGGCCGACCTGTTGGCACGTTAGACTTCTGTCTGTTCAGGTCTCACGCGGTTCAACAAACGCCTTCGCGCGCCGTGCTGCGTCACGGATTCGCCTTGGCAAGCGCTGCAGTCAGCTTGGGGTCATGCCCGTAGATGTCGTCATAGAAGTGCACTTCCCCGTCGGGGTGCGCGAGCGCCGTGCCATAGACGATGAACACCGGTATGGGCTGAGCAAGGCGCACGGTCACGTTGTCCCGACCCGATTCCATCGCCTGGCGCACGCGCTCCAGCGTCCAGCCCGGATTGTTGCGCAACGCCCAGGCAGTAAGGTCCGCGGGCTGCTCGACGCGGATGCACCCGGAGCTGAAGGCACGCTGCGTGCGCGCGAACAGCTCAGTGGACGGGGTGCTGTGCAGATAGACGTGATACTCGTTGGGGAACATCAGCTTCACCAGGCCGAGGGCGTTCTTCGGTCCGGGTTTCTGGCGAACCATGAGCTTGCCGGCGCGCAGCTGCGCCAGCACCTCGTCCGTCACTACCCCGGAGGTGACGACGCGGCCATCAGGCGTCACCACCTCGTAACGGTTGTCGGCGATGTAGTTGCGGTCTTTCAGGATGGCGGGAATGATCTGCCGCCGCATGATTCCTGGAGGCACCCCCCAAAAGGGGCGGAACACCACGTACGTCATGTCGCGCGAGAACACGGGCGTCTGTGTTCCCATGACCTTGCCGACGACCACCCGCATATCCATCGCGATGCGGTTGTCAGCCTCGAGAGCGCGTAGTCGGAAATCGGGAATGTTGACGATGATCGGTGGCGCGGAAAAGCTCTGCGGCAGCCACCGCCAGCGCTCGAGCGCCAGTCGCAGCTGTTCCACCCGCGCAGCGAGCGGGACGTTCAGCTGCTTCACCGTGGTTGCGCCCAGTCGCCCGTCGTCGTCGAGCCCGTGCCGGCGCTGGAAGCGCTTCACTGCCGTGACGAGCTCGCCTTCGTAGCGCCCGCCCGGCACCGCCGCTGCAGCCTCGGACGGCAGATCACCAAGCAGCTGCAGCCGCTTCGCCAGGATCTCCACAGCCGCATAATCGGCCCCCGGCTCGATCGCCTTCGCGGGCACGGGCAGCGTTGCCCCATCGTCGCCGCGCGCGAGCTCTGTGTAACGCGCGAGCGCCTGCTCGGTGCGTTGATATCCGCCGAAGGGCGGTTCGATCGCTGCTACCGCGGCGGCGACGTCCGGCGCAACGAGCACGCGCTGGCTCAGGAACTGCGCCACATCGTAGTGGCGCCTCTCCACGACCAGATCGAATCCCACATGCTTCGGGTTCACGCGCCCGACGCGCAGGTCTGAGAGGTAGCGGAAGGCGGAGACAGTCAGAGCCACGTCGAAAGCGGCCAGCTCGCTGGGTGAGCGTTGCAGGCTCTCGCGCCTCGCCTTCCAGCGCGAAGCGTCGTAGTCCTCGGGATTCAGGCCTTTCTGCCAGGCGCTCTGGAAGAGCTGGATCACCGCCTCGCCCTGCGGCGTGAGTCGATTGCCCTGAAACCACGCGGGCGCCCAGGAGGCTCCAGCATAGAGCTCGCGCACGCTCGGCTGCCAGGCACGGAAGTCCGGCCAGCGCAGCTGCGCGAGCGAGCCCGCCGCGACCAGCCGCTCGATGTCGGCCTGCGGCTGGGCCCGAATCGCGGTAGCGACGAGCACTGCGAGCACGGTCAGCAGCTGTCGGGCGCGGCGCCGGTTTGCACCGATTCTTCCTCCCATGTCAGCCTCCGCTAACAAGCTGCGCCCCGTGCCGCGTCCGCTGGCACATCTAGAGAGCGTCAGCTACTCCTACTGGGCCAATGTTACTGTGAGTAGCGACGAGCCCGTCAATTTGCTCCTTACTGTCTCACCCACGAAACTCCCTAGAGTTCTCGCTTGCTGGGTCAGTGTCCGGTTTCAGGAAGATTAGAATTGCGGCGTGAGCGGCGGGTTGTGGCCGATACCGGGCGGTTTTGAACCGCGCCAACCGGCTCGCACCCGTCCCGCTTATGCAATCGCTCAGGCTCGCGAGGGATTGAAGCGGTTCCGACGTTGGATCGGCATCAAGCCGTCATCTGAAGGACCGTGATAATAACGAAGCCCCGGCCTGTAAGGTTCAGGCCGAGGCTCCGAACGGTTTTCCCCTTGCCGTTCGTTAGCCTTGGGAGGTAAGGCAACCAAGACTACAGGGTAGTACGTGCCAGTTCGCTCGCGGTCGCAGTTGCGGGCGATTCGGGTTAACTCACTTGGGAGGCTCCGTGGGAGTTGTCGGCGCAGTTGTGGGTGCGGGCGCAGGCTGCTCGCCATGGCGTTTTTGCTTTCTTGCCTGACGGCGTGAGGTGGGTTGCTCGGTACTAGTTGCGGGTGCAGGCGCAGTTGCGGGTGCAGGCGCAGTTGCGGGTGCAGGCGCAGTTGCGGGTGTGGGCGTTGTGGCTGGCGGCGGATCAGCCCAAACTCCCGCTGCCGCGGCAAGGCTCACGGCCGCGCCGACTATGGCGACCTTCTTCAGCATGGCGGAATCTCCGGTTGGATACTCTGACGCTCGCTGCGCCGGTCGGCTTGAAGGTTCTCTCCATCTCGCTACGAAAGCAAGTCCGTAGCTGATGTGGAGGCAGCCGCATAGTGCAAAGCTTAAGAAGGTTTCGGGGCAGGGCCAGTTGGAGCCAGTCCCTCTGTGACGCCATTCCCCAGCGAAAGGCGGCGCTCGCGGGCAGATGGCACGCGAAACGGAAATCTTGAAGCTGACATGACGCCCCGACCCGACAAAACCGTCGAAGTGTTCGCACCGACGAACCTGGGGCGATCAATCGCCGACGAGATCGAGTCTGCGCTGATGAAATACATCGAGTCGCTGCCGACCGCGACTCTGATTCGGCTGCTGCGGGCAGGCGAGGCGATCGCGAGAGAGCGATCAGCCTTCGAGCGCTTCAGGCAACAGCTCGGCGTAAAGTAGTCATGGCGGAACCGGAACCGGCGCGGCAGCTTCGCGACTTGTTCAAGCGCGAATCGAGTCCGTGCCAGTCTTGCCGCTTTGCCGAGCGCTGCAAAGTGAATCAGCTCGCCTGCGACTGCTTCGCTCTTTATCTGGCAGGCAAGAGTGAGATGCGCTGGCGGATCGCTCCGAGAGTGCCGACGCGCGAGCGGTCACCGGCGTCCTGATGACTCCCCGGGCGTGACGGATAGCGAAACTCGCACAACAGGATCCGAAACTCAGCATCGCGCAACAGAATCGCTTGCCACTCAGGTGCACGCTTGTGCGATCTCAAGCGGTGTAACAAGGGGCGAAGCACACCTCGGCAACACATGTGACTGAAACTCCTAGCTTGACTCACCACTACGTTGCAACCGCGCAGGGCGCACAGCGTTCTTGAAGCGTATGTGCGTGTTCAGTGCGCGAGTACCCAGTTCTTAGATCCCGTCACTGTGACCGCGACGTCAGTAAAGGTAATCCGAAAGGGGTGTCCGTCCCCGATTCCAGGGTGATCAGTCGAAATGAGCAGTGCTCCGACATGCTTGTAACCTTGCACTTTGCGAGCACCGAGGTGGGCGCCCCGGCCACTGATTCCGCCGCGCAGCAGCGACTCAACCTCGATCGATCGGCCGCCGCAGCGGCGTTGATTCTGGCGGAGGGCGTCGGGGCCCGGGAAAAGCCGGCATCACACAGACGGTCGTCGACATACTGAACTGAGCAGACCGCTTCGGCGAAGGGTTAAGGTTTCCATCACGGCCAACCTCCGGCGTAGTGCAAACTCGTACCGATTCAGAACAAATTATTCCCTCGTTTGGTATCGGCGGGCGACCAGTTGCCGCCCGCCGAGTGGCTTCTAGCGGTGGAGTGCACTTCGCAGAGCAGCGGTTGCCTGTGCAATTGCTGCGCGAACTGCAGGAGTCTCGGTAATCGGGTTCAACAACGCAAAGTCGTGAATCGTGCCGTTGTATCGCACGGAGGTTACGCGAACCCCGGCTTGCGAGAGCTTCCGTGCAAACGCCTGTCCCTCATCTCGCAGGACGTCATTCTCATCCACCGCAACAAGCGCGTCGGGCAGCCCCCTCAACTGTTCGATGGTTGCATTCAGCGGAGCCGCCGTGGGGCGCTTGCGCGCCTCAACATCGGGTAGATATGCGTCCCAGAACCATTGCATCGCCTTCCTGGTGAGCCACGGTCCGTTTGCAAACCGGTTATACGAGCCCGTCTCGAAATTCGCGTCCGTCACTGGATAGAACAGCACCTGCAGTGCAAAGCGTGGGCCGCGTCTCTCCTTGACCATCAGCATCAGGGCGGCAGACATGTCGCCCCCAACGCTATCGCCAAAGATGGCCAGGTGACTGGCGTCTACGTTGAGTTCTCGGGCGTGCTCCACGACATACAAAATGGAGGCGTAGCCCTGCTCAATCGCCGTCGGATAGCGCGCCTCGGGCGACCGGTCATAGTCCACGAAGACAACAGCGGCATTCGCACCGACGGCCAACTCGCGAGTCAGGCGATCGTGCGTGTTCTTATCGCCAAGAATCCAACCGCCCCCGTGCATGTGAAATAAGACCGGAAGTGGCCCCTTCGCCTCCGGCGGCCTGACGATGCGAATTCTCACCGAGCCAGTTGGTCCCACCGGAAAGGTGGTGTCTTCGATCACTGCGGCGGGCTTCTCGACGGGAACGTCCTGAACCTTCACAAGCACAGCCCGAGCGGCATCAGGACTTAGTGTGTAAAGCGGCGGCCCGCCCGCCGCGGCCAAGGAATCAATGAAGGCCTGCGTCCGGGGTTCAAGAAAGGGAACTTGTGAATTGTCGTTCATCGCTGTGTCTCCATTGCATGACTGAGAGTTGCTTGTAACGGCGTTAGCTGCGGTCAGGGGTAGGAATACGGCTGTCAGCCCAACGAGCACGCGTAAACGCCAACGATCGCGGTAGTCATTCGGCACTGGCTGAAAAACTGGTGACCATGCGCCTAACACCGAGGACAGGGCGGAGCCGAATCCCGTTCGCGTGGATGTGCATGCGATTAGCAAGGCTGGAGCCTGCGCCAGCGCAGTGGCCAATGTAGAATCTCGCATCGGTGCCCTCCGAGTTTCGAAGAAGTACTTGATACCAACATGACTAGCTTGGCTGGGCGTGCGGGTCGTTGGCTTGACGATATCTGCACGAACTTGTTTAGCCTCGCTCGGCAGGTTGTTCGCGGCACCCGCACGGGGGGAGAACTCGTTTTGGGGCGCTGGCCGGTCGTGGCGGCTTCGGGCCGAAGGCGCGTGAAGTGTCTCGCTGGTGACGGCTTACTCGTGACAGTGCGCGCTGCCGCGTCAACTCTCGGATTCCGAGTTCTCGGTATTGCGGACTAGTGAGCGAGGCGAGGAATACGACCGCGGGCGGGCAGGACTTGTCTGGAAGCCTGTATGGAACAGGGTGACTGAAGGTTGTCTCATCCGAGAGAAACTGCACAAAACGAAGCGAACCGGTTCTATCCATCTACGAGCAGTTGGGGACGCTGTTCAGCGTCGACGGAAGCTAACCACAGCGCAACGATCGTAGATGCGGCACCCGATTTGCGAAGCAACAAATTGATACCGAGACAGACAAGAGATCTGTAGCCGACAGGAGAAAATTAATAATCGACTGCGCTCCAATAACGCAGCGAAAGGACGTTAGCTATGAGCAAAACCCAGCAGACCAGAGGTCTCGGTGCCATGGGTGGGGCGGAAGGCCGTGTGCTCGCCGGCCCTAGAGATCTAGGGGCGACAGCCGTGCGCGACATCAGCGGCGCCATGAATGCGATCTTGGCGGATGTGTTCGCGCTATACGTGAAGACCAAGAACTTTCACTGGCACTTGAGCGGTCCCCATTTTCGCGACTACCACCTGCTTTTCGATGAGCAGGCAGATCAGATATTTGCGATGACCGATCCCATCGCCGAGCGCGTCCGGAAGGTGGGTGGTTCCACGTTGCGCTCCATCGCCCATATCGCGCGGCTTCAGCGCATTCTCGACAACGATGCGGAGTACGTGGAGCCCTCCGATATGCTCGCTGAGCTATACGAGGACAACCAAGCGCTGGCGGGACGACTGCGAGAAGCTCACGAGGTTTGCGACGGACACCGCGACATTGCGACCGCGAGCCTGATCGAGGTGTGGATCGATGAGACCGAACGGCGCAGTTGGTTTCTGTTCGAGGCGGGGCGTCGCGCTGATTCGAGCGGGCATTAACCCTGGAGCGCCGTCGTCGGCGGCTCCCCGCAGCCGATGTGGCGCTACTCGTCAGGCGTGAGCGTTAGACGGCGCAGGGAGGGTAAACGAGAATGTCGCCCCGTGGGTCGGGTTTGCGCTGGCCCAGAGTTTGCCGCCGTGCGCTTCAACGATGGATCGGCAAATCGCGAGACCCATACCCATCCCATTCGCTTTGGTCGTAAAGAACGACTCGAAAACTCGCTCCGGATACTCCAGCCCACAGCCGCTGTCGCAAACCTCAACCACGACTACGCGATCATCCAAGGAGCGGGAGCGGAAGACCAACTCCTTAGGGCGTCCAACGACTTCTGCCATCGCATCGACGGCATTCTGTGCGAGATTTGATAGCACTTGCTGAATCTGTACTCGATCCGCCTGCACCGGCTGCAGAGGAGCTGTGAGCTCGGCTTTCACGGCAATGCCTTCTTTCCCTGCGGAGTCCTTTAGCGCTTCAAGAATGTCCCTAATGACGCCATTGACGTCCAACATCGCCATCGTGGGGACCGCTCGTTTGAACAGCGAACGAATTCTCTCAACGATGTCAGCGGCCGCCATGCCGTCACGAATGATTCGTTCTGCAAGAAGGCGTGCTCGCTCGCTGTTTGGTGGGTCCGAGGAGAGCCACAATTGACACGCGTGGCCGTTCCCGACAATGGCAGTCAACGGCTGCTTGATCTCATGGGCGATAGACGCAGACAACTCTGCCACTGTTGCGATCCGGGCCGCTTGTTCAAGGCGCCGCCGTGCCTCGCGGGCTTCCGCCTCCAGCTTCTTGCTGTCATCAATATCAATGTTGGCTCCATACCAGCCGGTGATATGGCCGTGTTCGTCGTGAAGAGGATCCGCGCGTGAATCGAACCATCGATACACACCGTCTGCGCGGCGGAGCCTGATACGCACTCGATAAGGCTCTCCGCTCGCGACAGCCTTGGCCCAACTACGGCCGGCGTAGTCAAGGTCGTCCGGGTGAACCGAGCGTGTTCGGTTCCAATCGCTTCCATCGTGCGCGGTCATTCCGAAGTAGCTGCACACATGATCACTGTTAAACGTCAGTTTCCCGTCAGGGCCAGCAGCCCACACGGCAATCGGAATCGTGTTTACAATTAACTTCAGTCGCTCTTCGCTCTGCCGGAGCGCCGCCTGGGCGGTTTTCAGCTCGTCGACTTCGATGGTGCAGCCGAACCACCGCAGGATTCGTCCTTGTGCGTCACGCAGCGGGTTGGCGGCGACTGCGAACCATTTGTAGGTGCCGTCAACCGCTCGCATCCGATGCTCGGTGCGGTACGGTTCGCCCGTCGCGAGAGAGTGCCACCAAGCTGCCGACGTGTGCGGCACATCGTCCGGATGAATGAAGACGAAGTTTTCCTTGGCGAGTTGCTCTGCGGTGACGCCCGTATAATCCTTGGTAAGTCTATTGGTATAGATGAGTTTTCCATCGGGGGCGGCACACCAAAGTATGGCGGGAACCACGTCCAGTATCTCCCGGTAAGGCTGCGCAGCGCCGGCCGGGGGTGCTTCAAAGGCAAAGGACCCAGGCGCGCTGATGTCCGTAAGTGCGACATACCAGCGGGCAACCGTGCCGACGCGGTCCCTGATTGGTTGCGCGGCCATACGCCACCAGCGGTGTTTGCCGTCGGCGCAGAGATACTGATTTTCTGTTGCGAACGGCTCGCCGCTTTGCACTCCGCTCAGCCAGCGGTCGGCAACGACTTTCGCCTGAAATGCAGGCACAGCACTTTGCCAACCCAGCTCACGGAGCGTTTCAGCGCTGACCCCGAGGGCGTCGCGCGCGGCACGGTTGAGATGCTCGACTCGACCATCAGATGCTGCGATCGCGAGCTTCACGGGCAGTTCTTCGAGGATCGCGCACGCGCTTTCCTCGCTGAACTCTACTGCCCGGCCAGCCGGTCCTTGATCGAATATGGCCGTGGTCGCCATAACACACCGGTCCGCGTCAAAGGGCGTCAGGCTCCGCTATAGGAGCGTCGACTCAGCCGAGGCCATAAACCTCAGGTCGCGCATCAGTATACCTAGAGGAAAAGGGTCTTAGACCGATGGTCCCGTTCACGCTCCGGGTAAAACAAAAAGAGCCGCATCGGACAAACGTCAAAGCGGTTGTACCCCATTGGTTCGGAGTCATGAATTCGAACCCCCTGGAGGAATAGGTAACCGCAAGGTCGATGTTCTTAGCGTGTCGCATTCGCCATCACGTGGGGTGGCGAGCAATCACTTCGTGTACCGCCTTCAACAAGGTCGGACCGTTGAAGGGCTTAGCAAATACGGAGATCGCGCCCATCTTCATAGCCGACGTCGTGATCTGTTCACCGCCATGAGCGGTAATAAAGATGACTGGGAGGTCTGAGCGTTCCGTGCGCAGCGCCCGAAGCAGATCCAAGCCTCCCATTCCCGGCATCATGACGTCACACAACAAACAGGCTACCTCTCCAAATCGCCGGGTCGAGAGAAACTCCTCCGCACTGTGGTAGCAGCGGACGCGGTAACCGGCGAACGTCAGCAGTTCGTCTAGCGATTCGCGGACGCGAATATCGTCGTCTACCACCGCCACTACGGCAGCTCGCGAGCCATTGCTGGTCATACGAGGAAGGTGTGCCTGAGCTTTAGGGGAAGCGTAGGCGGCCGGCGCATGGCGGCGTATTGTAGATTTATGTAATGGACGGATGTTTTGATGCATTCGAGGATACCGATTCGCGCCGCAGGGTTACGTCGGCCCACACGGACCACTTGATGTGGGCATCGAGATTTGCAGCTTTTCGCCTATCCTGACGAGATCGGCGAAGGTTCGCGCGGCCATCTTTCGCATGATCTGTCCGCGGTGTACCTGCAGCGTTACCTCGGTAATACCGAGAATTGCCGCCGCCTGCTTGTTTCGAATACCAGAGATCACCAGCGGGAAAACTTCGCGTTCGCGAGGCGTTAGTTTCGCGAGACGGCGTTGCAGTGCAACAAGGTTCGCCCTGCGCTCACGCTCGATACCGTCCTGAGCGAAGGCTGCCGAGATAGCGGCTAGTAGCTCTGGCGGCTCTATGGGCTTAGTCAGGAATTCGATGGCGCCCGCCCTCATCGCTCGGACGGTTGAGGGGATGTCACCGTGGGCGCTGATGAACACTATGGGCGGTCCTGGTTCCCGCGCAAGTCGTTGTTGAAGCTCAAGACCATTCAGATCCGGGAGTTCAAGGTCGAGCAGGAGACAGGCCAGAGCGTCCGATCGGGTATAGGCAAGGTATTCATGAGCGGACGCGAAGCAGACGACGTGGATCTTGAAGACCGTGAGCAGCTCGCACAGCGCCTCCCGCACCGAGGGATCGTCATCAACCAGATAGACCACCTGCGCTTTTGAGGACCCAGTGACTTGCCCCTTGGATTGACCGCGCACACTCACCTCCGGCTGTAGACCAAAGAGCTGAGCGTTCGCTGCGCAGTGGTACATCGACGTATTTTCATCGGGCGCGCGGCGATTCGGGTGGGATTCGGGACCCATTGGGTTAACGGTATTCACTGTGCTCGACTTTCGTACCTGAGGGCCAGCGACCGCCGTATGTCTTGCGGCTACTGCGCACCTTATCTGCAGTCTACTGCGTTCGGACCCCCGTGACCCTTATAGAAACCTGCAATACCACGCCGTGCATTGCGGATTTCAACCGTCCACCCCGGGGCGCAGATCGTAGCCGATGCACCCGAGTCGTGCCCTGTGTACGGAACAGCGAGCTTCAATTGCTGCACCATGACCTCGGTCGCTCGGTAAACCGTTCGCACGTGGCTGCTATTACAGGAATCTCGCAGAAGTGCATACAACCCTGTAATTGCCGGCGAAGAGACCGCTGGCTAGCATCGCCGCACATTGTCTCCCTGAGTGAGTTTCCAACACCAGGTTACGGAGTCGCAATGTTAGACGCCACCGCCCAGTTCTCGCATGGTCGTTCAGGATCAAGCGCGCCGCCGCTTAGGGCAACGCCTCATTTCTCCGTGAAAAGCTGCGATCCTAGAACTGAAACGGAGCGTCTCGTAGCCTGTTCAAACGAGGAGCTTGGCCGTCTGCGTCGCATCCTGCAGGACCTTGGAGGGCACGCAGCGGTGCGCGGCTCGGATGGTGCGGAAGTGCCGGTCCCGGGAACGGCAGGTAACGCACCCACGTGCGCTCTAGCCGCAGAATGGACCCCGTCGGCTCCTATTTATGATGCGACCGGCAAGTTTCTAGCGATGCTTGAAGTCGGAGCGCCCGGGGTCGATCAGTCAGATCTGTTCGCTAAACTGCTTGTGGCACTCGTCAACTCCGTCGCACAGAGTATTTCCGAGCGCTGGTTCCGAATCAGCTATCGTCGGCAGTGGATCATTGCCGCACTTCGTCGTGGCGGAATGGAGGAATTCATTACCCTCGCTGTCGATCGCCAGTACAGGGTACTGGGGGCCGACCATGGGGCGCGGGAACGGCTCAAAGCGAGCGGCCGACGGATGGATTCGCAGCTCTCCCTATCCGCTTTCTTCCAGTTCGGTACGGTACCGTTGCGCGGCCGACGGTCCGGTGATGCCGCCATGGCACTAATCGGACGCGATGACGGCATTCCCTGGACCGTCTTGATCACCCCACCGGACTTCAGTGCTGACCTCACAGGTCACAGCCAGCGCGTGCTATTGCACGCCCGGCCTCGGCTCGCAACATTCGCGAGAATCGATTCCCCGCTCAGACCGGAGGAGTCAGGGATAGGGCTGCCACCCAGGATGTACCGGCGAGTCAATGAATATATTGATGCTCATCTTGACTCCGCTCTAGGCATCCCGGAGCTCGCGCAAACTCTCAAGATGTCAGAATCTCACTTCGCTCGCTGCTTCCGCAACTCCTCGGGTTTCACTCCACACAACTATGTAATGCGCCGCAGGCTACAGCGCGCCGAGGATTTATTGGTCCAAACAGAACTGCCTCTGATCGACATTGCTCTCGCTACAGGTTTTGCGGACCAGAGCCACTTCTCGCGCCGCTTCCACGAGCTCACCGGTTTAGGGCCGCGCGCTTTCCGGGCGCAGCATCGCTAGAGTGTGTGCATAGCTTGAAAGCACGCCCTTTCAAGCGAGCGTGAATGGACGCGCACCTGCACTTACCCTTGCAGCTGCCCGTGTAGCAGCTGCTTGCGGAACGTACGCGGCGGCACACCGACCATCTGGTGAAATCGGCGGCAAAAATGACTTTGATCTGCGAACCCAGTGCTCAAAGCGATTTCCACCAGCGGCAGTTGGGTCTGCACCAGGAGCTCTTGCGCTCGCGACAACCTGCGTCCCATCACATACGCATGAGGCGTCGATCCGACGGAAGCCGTGAAGGAACGGGCGAAATGAGAGGCGGAAATCTTCAAAATTGCAGCAAGTCCCTCAGTAGTCAATTCGGAATCCATATGCATGTCGATGTATTCGACTATATGCCGCAACATCCTGGGTGGCAGTCCCAGCGTCTCTTGCGGTTCCGGCGGAACGGGCTCGGCGCCCAATATGATGTCGAGACGTGGACGCGTATGAACCAAAGCGCGCTCACCTTTGTGTGAGGCCAGGGGAGTGGCGTCAGGCGGCGTCAGCACTGCGGACCAGGATGAGTTACCTTCCGGCTGGACGATGCGCAGCGTTTCATCCCTGTACTTCTTGCCCCGCAAGTGTGCCGAGTCGATCCGAAAGAGCGTTGAGACTCCGACCTCGCGTTCTGGGTCGCAACCATGGGCGTTGAGCATCTGCCGAGCGTAACGATCGGCGCCAAGCACTCGCAGGTCACTGTTGAGCGCAAGAAGAAGGTAGGTTTCAGGGCGATCGTCCCGTCGTGCAGCGAGTATCCACTGCCGGCGGTATTGAATCCTGAATAGACGCTCGCCGATTGCGCGGGCTGCGGAATCGATGAGCATCCTCAGCACTCGACGCGAAACCTCGGACGCATTGTCAACTTCGGTTGTCACCTCAAATGATGCGAGCTGCTCACCGCTTGGGTCGTAGATTGGAGCGGCTATCACGTCTTCAATCACTGCCGAGGGGGCGGACTCAGACCTTTTTACTGGAGTCAGTGGAAGGACGGCGCCGTCCACACTGCGCAAGAGCGCACCGTACCGCAGCTCGCGCAGCACCTGCACCAAGCGCGCGACGTCCTCGCGGCAGCACCGCCAGATCTGCTCGGCGGGCGATCGCGCTGTCTTGGTTCTTGCGATCCCGCAACGATCCGCATGTGCCTGGCGCGATGTGATAACCGGTGCGCAAGCGGATGCGGAATCCTGCTCGACAAACATGGTGCTCTCCCAGATATGACTGACAACCATCAAGCATCGAATGACTGCATGGTTTGATCGTACGGGCGAAGCGCGCATCAATCCTGGGTGTTATCTGATGTGTTCTGGAGTTGGTCTGATTTCTCCTTCGGTAGATCGTCGGCCGCTGAGGCCAGTTTCCAGCGCGCGCTGGAGGTGGCCCGGGAGCAAGGCGCGCTGCTCTGGGAATTGCGGACGGCTCTGAGTCTGGCGCGGCAGTGGCAGAAGTCTGGTCGTGGCGGCGAGGCGAGGGGGCTTCTCGAGCCCGTGTATGTGCGGTTTTCAGAAGGGCTGGCAACCCCGGATCTGCGATCCGCCAGAGAATTGCTGGAGTTACCGCTGGGGGGTCAGAGAGGCGCACTCCATCTGGTCAAGTGATCTCTGTTGTCGGTCTGCTCTGTCACCAGTGGCCCATTTCGTCCCAGACCGCTACGGGTACGCGGGTCCTTCGCGGCGAACGTGACAGAAGGCCCCACACGGTCCTTCGGCTGGACCGACGCTCTCGGACAGTCGTTAAGGCTGACCCGGCGCGCATGCGGATCGAAACACTTTGTTACCGAACTGCTTTGATTGGGACACCTCCGCCTCAACGAGCGTAGCCAGCAAAGGCGGCGGGAAAAACCTGATAAAGTGTGGAGAATTCTGAAAACAGAGGTCGGTGAGGGGATGAACCCGCCTGGCCCGCAGGCTGTGTACAGCTATGGCGGATGGGAGGTAGATGCTGGTCGGCGCGAACTGCGTTCCGGCGGCCTGCCGGTACCGTTGAGCGGCCGCGCGTTCGATATCCTCGAGGTCCTCGTTCGGTCAGCCGGCGAGCTCGTGAAGAAAGACGAGCTGATGGCGGCAGTGTGGCCAGGGATGATCGTTGAGGACAACACCCTGCAGTCGCACATCTCGGCGCTGCGCAAAGCGCTGGGTGGCGATCGGGAGATCCTGAAGACCTCCTCCGGGCGCGGCTATCGGCTCGCTGGAAATTGGATCGTGCGGGAAGCGAGTGCGCCGCCAGCGGCGGGGCGTCCCGCAGCGTCGATGCCTCCCCAGGCGATTCCCACCAATTTCCCAGGACCGGGGCCCGAGCTGGTGGGCCGATCGGCCGCATTGCAACACTTACGGGCTCGCCTCTCGACCTCTCGGATCGTGACGCTCACTGGACCCGGAGGCATTGGAAAGAGTTCCCTGGCACTCGAGGCCGCGCGCGCTCTACTGCAGGAGTTTCAGGGTGGCGGTTGGTTGATCGAGCTCGCCTCACTGTCCGACCCCGATCTTGTTCCCTCGGCAGTTGCGCGAGCTCTCGGGCTCAAGCTGATTGGGGGGGAACTCTCCGCAGAGACGATCGCCCGCTCTCTTGGATCGAGCAAGCTATTACTGCTGCTCGATAGCTGTGAGCACCTCATCGACGCGGTCGCCAAGCTCGTCGAGACCCTTGTTCGAATGTGTGCGCACGTTTCCGTCATCGCCACGAGCCGGGAGGTGCTGCGCATCCCGGGCGAGCATGTTTTCCATGTGCTTCCGCTTGATGTGCCACCCGCACAACCGCAGGCATCGGATACGCTGCTTGAGCATAGCGCGGTGCAACTCTTCATGGCCCGAATACAGGCATCGGCCGGAGAGTTTTTGCCCCAAGGCAAAGAACTCCAGGCGATTGGCGCCATCTGCCGACGACTGGATGGCATACCGCTGGCGATCGAGTTTGCCGCGGCGCGCGCCGCGGTCCTCGGCCCGGATACGGTGCTGGCCCGGTTGGACGAGCGCTTTGCGTTGCTGACTGGTGGTCATCGGACGGCACTGCCACGGCACCAGACGCTCCGTGCAACGCTCGATTGGAGTTATGAGCTGCTGTCTGAGCCGGAAAAACGACTTCTGCGGCGAGTGAGTATCTTTGCCGGGGCCTTTACGCTCGCGGGGGCTACCGCGGTGATGTCGGATACGGGCGGGGGCGCCCCTGCCGTCACGGAGGGCATTGTCAACCTCGCTGCCAAGTCGCTTGTGACGCTGGACAGTTCATCCCCCACAGGCCGTTGGCGACTGCTTGAGACAATCCGGGCGTACACGCTCGGGAAGCTAGCCGACGCTGGTGAGACGGAGAAAGCAGCCCGCTTGCACGCACAGTTCTTTCGGGACCTGCTCGCGCCGACCGCAGAATCTCTGTCGCGGCTTACGACGGAAGAGCTCGCGCGCTATCGACTTGAGATCGATAACGTGCGGGCGGCGCTTGACTGGGCGTTCTCAGCATCAGGTGATGTCAAGATCGGTATCGAGCTTACAGCGGCCTACGCGCCCATATGGCTGAATCTGGCGTTGACTGTCGAATGTCGTCAACGTACCGAGCAGGCGATGCAGAGCCTCAGCCCCCACATGAATGTAAGTGCACTGCTTTTGATGCAACTGAATCTCGAGCATGCCGTGGCGCTGCAGTTCACGATGGGCTCCGTCGATCGGATCAAATCCGACCTGAATAAAGCGCTCGAGATCGCCGAGAGCCTCGATGATGTGTATGCCCAGCTTCGCATTATCTGGTCGGAGTGGGCCCTACACTTCGCCGGTGGCCAGTGTCATGCCATGCGGGAAGCCGCCGAACGGTTCTCTCGCGTAGCGGCACGATCCGGCGACGGCGCCGCAGAGCTATTTTCCGAGCGGCTCGCCGGAGCTGCGTTGCTCATGTCAGGCGACCTCGCAGACGCGCAGCACCGGCTTTTGCGCGTTGTCGATTTGTACGTCACGCCGAGGCGCATGAAGAATACGCTGTGGGCTCAATATGATCAGTCCATATTGGCGCGAGCGTTGCTCGCTCGGGCGCTTTGCCTCACGGGGTTTCTCGATCAGGCGGTTTCCCAAGCCCAGAGGAGCCTGGAAGATGCGCGCTCCCAGGATCTGAAGCACGCGCAGACCGAGGTGCTGCGCCTGGCGGTGTGTCCCGTGGCTTTCCTGACCGGCGACCTCGCCACGGCCGAGCAGGGAATTGCTCAGTACTACGAGGTCGCGAAAACCATCAACTCCGACAACCAGCGGGTGCTCGCCGAATGCCTGGAAGGAGAATTACTCATCATGCGTCGAGAGTTCGCGAGCGGCGTTGCGACGCTGCGCGCGGCTATGAAGACGCTGGAGCCGGTGGGGTGGACCACCGCCTCCTCCGAGCATCTCGCCGCGGTAGCTCAAGGGCTGGCAGGGCTCGGGCGACTCGATGAGGCTCTTGCGACGCTCGAGCAGGCGTTGGCGTGGGCAGAGCGTAGTGGCGAGCGCTGGTACCTCGCGGAGTTGCTGCGTACCCAGGGTGAACTGCTCCTGCAGCAGGACAACCGTGATAGCGTCGCGGCGGCTGAGGGCAGCTTCAAGCGCGCGCTCGAGGTGGCCCGGGAGCAAGGCGCGCTGCTCTGGGAACTGCGCACTTCCCTGAGTCTGGCACGCCAGTGGCAGAAGTCTGGTCGTGGTCGGGAAGCAAAGGGGCTGCTCGAGCCCGTGTATGCGCGGTTTGCAGAAGGGCTAGCGACCCCGGATCTGCGAGCCGCGAGAGAATTGCTGGAGTCAGCACCGGGAGGTCATAGAGGCGCACTCCATCTGGTCAAGTGATCTCTGCGGCGCCCGCTGCGCCCCTTGACCAAAGGCGTACTCCATCCAGTCAGGGGATTTCTGGTGTATTTCCGCCATGCAACGCTGGCGATTTCGTCCAAGCGCGACCGGGTGAGACCCGGGGACAATATCGTGCGGTAACACCCCCTAAGAATATGCGATACGCCGCAAGTGCACGAAAGCTGCTGGCCCTGGTGCTCCTGGTCGCGATCGTCGGATTTGCGCCAGTCGATCGTGTCTCGGGTCAACAGTCTGAGGGCCAGCTGCCGGATGTAACAGTTACCGCAAATCGCTGGCAGGAGAACGCTCAAAACGTGCCCATGGCGATTTCCGCCGTAGGCGCCGAGGCCGCTGCCAGGCTTGGCGTCACCGATCCTCAATCGCTGGCAAATTCGGTCCCCGGTCTCCTATTCAACCAATCCGCGAACCTCTCACTGCCGTTTCTACGCGGCGTCGGCTCACCAGCCGGTGAATCTGGCGATGAACCGAGCGTCGCCTACTACGTCGATGAGGTCTACATCCCCGCCGCGGCGGCATCGCTCGCTAGTTTTGCCAGCCTCGGCAGCCTCGATCGCATCGAGGTTGCAAAAGGGCCGCAGGGAACGGTGTTCGGCCGCAACGCCACAGGCGGAGTCGTGCAGGTGTTCACCCGAAATCCAAGTCCCGATCCGGCACTCGAGGCGTCAGTCGGCTATGCAAATTACGCCACGGCGTCGGGCTCGCTCTACGCCACTGGTGCGCTTACCGACACCTTGTCGATGAACCTATCCCTTGCCGGCGACCACCAAAATGACGGCTGGGGTCGCTACGTAGTCAATGACAGTCCTGCCTTCACCGGTTGGAACTACGGCGGGCGAGTCAAGCTCTTGTGGACCCCCACCGACAAGACGAGTGTCTTACTGAGCGGCGACTATAACAGTCTGCGCTCGGAAGTCGGCCTCAATTTCCGTGCCTGGCCTGGAACTGAGTCCTTCGGCGGATTCGCGCCCCCCGCAGGCTACTACGACAACAATCAGAATCTCGATTCCCATACGATTACGCGGCAATCCGGCGTCAGCCTCAAGGTAGCCAGCGACTTCGAGGCGGCGCGGCTGGTCAGCATCACGGCCTGGCGGTTCACCAAGGCGGTGAACGGGCTTGATGAGGATGCGGGACCACTTCCCATCGTAAACGCCCAGATCACCACGTCCGAGAATACCTGGACGCAGGAGCTGCGACTGATGTCACTCACGGGCGCCCGTACCGAGTGGGTCATCGGAGCCTTCTACTATTGGGACGCGGCCGGTTATCGGCCGCTGCGTCTCTCCGGCTTGGCATTCGAGCCGCTGCCGTACGTCGATGCGCTTGGGAGACAAGAGACCAGCTCCTGGGCAGGATTTGGGCAGGCTCGATGGGCGATACTCCCGGCGACGAACCTCACGCTGGGAATTCGCTATACCACGGATCACCGCAAACTGGATGCGGGCGGGGTATTTGGCGGGGGTGCGGAGGTTCCGGCGCCGAACTCGCCACAGTCGGCCAGTTGGTCAAAGACCAGCGGCCGCATCGTCCTCGACCATCATTTTACGGAGGACCTGATGGCGTACGGAGGTTATAACCGCGGCTTCAAGAGCGGCCTGTTCAATCCGATCGTTTTCCCCGGAACGCCAATCGATCCGCCGGTGGCGCCTGAGACTCTGGACGCGTACACCGTGGGAATAAAGAGCGAGTTCTTAAACCACACACTACGCGTCAATACGGAAGCGTTTTACTACGACTACAAGAACATTCAGGTGCAAGAGATCGTCAGCGGCTCGACCCACATCACTAACGCCGCAAAAGCGACTATCAAGGGTATCGACCTTGACGTCAGTGTGGTGCCACTAGCACGCCTCACCATCACAGCGGCCCTCGAAGTACTGACCGGCCACTACGATTCATTCCCGAACGGACTGTTCAACGTCTACATTCCGGTCGGCGGCGGCAACTGCGTATTCAGCGGCGCGGGATCCTGCGCCGGCGCGGCGTTGCCGCCGAACTACGACTCCACGACCCGGACCTGGGATCTCAGAGGAAACCACACGGTTTATACACCGCCATTCTCCTCTAGCCTGAGCGTCAACTATGTGATTCCTGCAGTAATCGGACCCTTCGATCTCACCGCGAGTTGGATGCATACAGGTAACTACTACGCCGATGTGGATAATGGCCTGGGGCAGGTGGCGCCAAGCTCACCGAATAACGACAAGCAGAAACTGGTCAATCTGTTGAACGTGAGCGTCGGCTGGTCTTCCATCGATCAACGCTGGCAAGCGAGCGCATGGGCCAGGAATCTTACCGGCGAGCAGTATTGGGCTTTCG
>Ga0126371_10001730_pt1 | contig 18544 bp, 15 predicted proteins | sample PanSoiMetaPlot_4_FD_110145 | JGI IMG/M metagenome (GOLD analysis project Ga0126371, IMG submission 110145) | Tropical forest soil microbial communities from Panama - MetaG Plot_4 | ecosystem: Environmental > Terrestrial > Soil > Tropical forest > Bulk soil | place: Panama | collected 2016-02-17 | reverse complement strand
TCGTCGGTCTCGGGATACGGGAAGCGCGCGGCGAATTCCTCGTACGCGCCCTCGGGCGGCGCCATCGGCTCGCCCTCCTTGAGCTGCCGTTCGGCGGCAAGACGAATCAACTCGTCGGCGATGTCACGGATGCGCGCCTTGACCCGCGCCTTGCGCGATTGCCAGGCGACGCCGCCCAGCCGGTCGAGCTGCGCCGCGGCGTCCTCGGAGCCGTAGCGCGACAGCACTTCGATATTTTCGACCGGCACAAACAGCTTGTCGTCACCGGCATAGATCAGCCGCAGGCAATCGTGCGGCGCGCCGGCAACTTCGAGCGTGACAAGGCCATCGTAGCGGCCGATGCCGTGATCGGCATGGACGACCAGGTCGCCGAGCGTCAGCGTCGCGACTTCGGCGACGAATTGATCGAGATTGGTGCGCCGCCGTGCCGGCCGCGCCAGGCGATCGCCGAGAATGTCCTGCTCGGTGACGAGCGTCGCATCGCCGGCGACATAGCCGCGCTCCAACGGCAGCACGGCGAGCCCGGCGTGACCCTTCGGCAGGTCGAGAAAACCCTGCCAGAATTCGACGAAGGCCGGCTCGGCAATGCCGTGATCCTTCATCACCGTTTTGAGGCGTTCGGCCGATCCCGTGCTGTAAGCGACAACGAGCGTCCGCCGGCCGGCGGACGTTTCGGCGTCAAACTGCTGCCGCACGGCGTCGAACAGATTGATTTTGGGATCGGCGCGCGCCGCGCTGAAATCCGGCCCCGGCCGCACGCCGGCATCGAATGATGTCGCGCTTTCCGGCGCGGCAAAAGGCGAAAGCTGGGCAACGTGTCGGCCGGCGAGCGCCTTGGTCCACGCCGCATCGCCGAGATAAAGCAATTCCGGCTGCAGCGGCCGATAGATCGGCGCCGCACCGAGCGCGCCGCGTGTGACGGGCGCGGTCTCGCGCGCATTGTAGAAATCGGCGATGGCAACGATACGTTCGCCGCGCACCTCTTCGGCCTGGTGATCGAGAACGACGTCGGCGCCGGGCAGATAATCCAAGAGCGTATCGAGGCTTTCGTAGAACAGCGGCAGGAAATGTTCCATGCCGGCATGCCGCCGGCCGGCGCTGACCGATTCATACAGTGGATCGTTCTGTACGCTGGCGCCGAACGCGTCACGATACCGCGAGCGGAAGCGCTCGATCACCGGCTGGTCGAGCAGAACCTCGCTCATCGGCTTGAGCGCGGCGCGATCGAGCGCGCCGGCACTGCGTTGACTCAGCGGATCGAACGAGCGGATGGCTTCGAGCCGGTCGCCGAAGAAATCCAGCCGCAATGGCGCCGGCGCGCCCGACGGGTAAAGATCGACCAGCCCGCCGCGCACCGCATACTCGCCCGCTTCGCGAACGGTCTCGGCGCGATTGTAGCCGTTGCGTTCGAGAAAGCTCTTGAGCCGGTCGAGCGGCAAATCGGCGCCGCGGTCCAGCACCAGCGTGCGTTCGGCAAACAGCTTGCGCGGCGGCACGCGCTGGATCACGGCATTGATGGTCGTCAGAACGACGCGCGGCCCGGCGTCGCCGCGCGCGAGCTCGGCCAAAACGGCAATGCGCCGCGAGACGATTTCGGGATTGGGCGAGACGCGGTCATAGGGCAGACAATCCCACGCCGGGAACGTCCGCACCTCGAGCTCGGGGTGGAAGAATCCCAATGCCGCGCGCATGCGCGCCATGCGCCCGTCGTCGCGGCCGACATGGATCAATGTGCGGCCGGTGCGCGCGACCACGCCGCCGAGGACAAAGGCATCGTGGCCTTCGGGCGCGTTGGCGAGAACGAGGCGTTGGTCACGCGGCGGCGTGGAAAAGAAAGTGTCGAGCGCACTCATGGCCGGAACCGGAAGGCGAGCATCAGCCGCAGCACCGTGCCGTCGCGCGGCGGCTTGACGCGGCCATAGATCCAGTCGAACAGCGTGTCGTCATCCTCGGCGAGGATGGATTCGTATTCCGCCAGATCGGTTGGGCTGAAATTCGGCAAATAGGTATCCGCGAAAGCGCCCAGGAACAGGTCGCTTTCCTTGGTGCCGCGGTGGCGGCTTTGGTAGAGCAGCCGCTTGCGCTGCTTCTCCACCCCGTCTTCTTCCTGTGCCATAGCGGGGCTGTCTCGGCCGCGATAATGCAGCGGACGCAGCAGCTTGCAAGCGCCAAAGACGCATCGGCCCATGCGGCGCCGGGATGACAGCCGATGCCTCGCCTGTTAGAAAGCGACCGCAGGGAGGACGGACATGGCCGCCAAGCCGTATGTCGTCGCACTCGAAGAGCATTACCACGACCCACAGATCGTCGCGGTCGCGCAGTTCGAGGGCCGCGCCAATCCCGAGCTGGCGAAGCGGCTCGATGATCTCGGCGAACTGCGCCTCAAAGAGATGGACGCGGCCGGCGTCGACTATCAGGTTCTCTCGCTCGGCGCGCCGGCGACCCAGCGCCTGCCGGCGGAATCGGCGCTGCAGCTGGCACGCAGCGTCAATGACCGGCTGGCCGACGTGGTCCGGGCCCATCCCAAGCGCTTCGGCGCCTTCGCGGCGCTACCGACGACGACCGACGCCAAGCACGCGGCCGACGAATTGAAACGCTGCGTCACCGAGCTCGGCTTCGCCGGTGCGATGATCCACGGCCTATCGAACGGCGTGTTCCTCGACGACAAACGCTTCTGGCCGATCTTCGAGCGCGCGCAGGCCTTGGACGTGCCGCTCTATTTCCATCCCGCCAAGCCGCACCAGGCGCTGATCGACGCCTATTTCAAGGACTATCTCGGCAAGCATCCCACGCTCGCCAACGCCGCCTGGGGCTTCACGATCGAGACCGCGACGCTCGGCGTGCGTCTGGTGTTGTCGGGCGTGCTCGACGTCTATCCCAAGGTGAAGCTTATCCTTGGGCATCTCGGCGAAGGCCTCCCCTTCTTCCTGTGGCGCATCAACATGGCGCTGGCGCGCGACGGCAAGCACGCCGAGGGCTTCCGCGAGAAATTCCTGCGTAACTTCACGATCACCACGAGCGGCTTCTTTTCCAGCAACGCTCTCGACTATTGCATCAAGGAGATCGGACTCGACCGCATCATGTTCTCGATCGACTATCCTTTTGTGCCCAATCCGCCGGGAACCAAGTGGGCGCTCGAGGAGCTGAAGCTGCCTGCCGCCGACAAAGAAAAGCTGCTCAACGGCAACGCGCGGCGGCTGTTGAAGCTCAAGGTCTGAGGCGCTTTCCGGCGACGCGCGGTGCGACCCGCAATTCTCAATCCGCTCTTTGCCGAGGTCACCGATCTCAAAGGCGTCGGACCGCGCCTAGGCAAGCTGTTCCAGAAACTGTGCGGGCCGCATGTCGTCGACCTGCTATGGCACCTGCCGGTCGACCTGGTCGATCGCAGCTTCCGACCGAAGGTCGCCGACGCGCCCGAAGGCCGCATCGCAACGCTGACGGTCACTGTCGAACAACACCAGAAACCGCACAATCCGCGTCAGCCTTATCGCGTGCGTTGCCGCGACGCGAGCGGCGTGCTGTTCCTGGTGTTCTTCCACGTCAAGGGCGACTGGCTGGAACGGCAGCTGCCGGTCGGCGCCAGCCGCATCGTCAGCGGCAAGGTCGAACACTTCAACAATCAGACGCAGATGACGCATCCGGATTACATCCTCGATCTGGCTGGGCTCGATACCATGAAGCTGATCGAGCCCGTCTACCGGCTGACGGCTGGTCTGACGTTGCGCATGGTGCACAAGGCGATCGAGGCCGCATTGACGCGCGCACCACATCTCGACGAATGGAGCGACGCCGAACTGGTCAAGCGGCGCGGCTGGCCAACATGGCGCGCGGCAATCGCGGCCGCGCACGCGCCGGCGCGGTCAGAGGACTTGTTCCCGAATCATCCGGCACGCGAGCGTCTCGCCTATGACGAATTGCTGGCGAACCAGCTGACCATCGCGCTGCTACGCGCACGCGCCCGCAAACGCGCCGGCCGTTCGATCGCCGCCAAAGGCGATTTGCGCCAACGCGTCGAACGCGCTCTGCCCTTCGCGCTCACCGGCGCGCAGCGCCGCGCGCTCGGCGAGATCGCCGCCGACATGGCGCAGCCTCTGCGCATGAACCGGCTGCTGCAAGGCGACGTCGGCAGCGGCAAGACCGTGGTGGCGCTGCTGGCGATGTGCGACGCGGTCGAAGCTGGCGGCCAGGCGACGTTAATGGCGCCGACTGAAATCCTGGCGCGGCAGCACTTCGCGACGTTGACGGCACTGACTAAGGAGTCCGGCATCACAGTGGCGCTCCTCACCGGCCGCGAGAAAGGTCGCGCGCGGACGGAATTCCTCGAACGCCTCGCCGTGGGAGAAATACAGATCGCCGTGGGCACGCATGCGCTGTTCCAGGACGAGGTCGCATTCAAGGACTTGGCTCTAGCGGTGATCGACGAACAGCACCGCTTCGGCGTTGAGCAGCGCGTTCAGCTCGCCGGCAAAGGCACAGCCGTCGATATCCTGGTGATGACGGCGACGCCGATTCCGCGCACGCTCGAAATGACCGCTTATGGCGATCTCGATTCATCGCGCCTCGACGAGAAACCCGCCAACCGCGCCAAGACCACAACGAGTGCCGTGCCGGTCGAACGGCTCGACGAGGTCATCGCCGCCATTCGCCGCGCGCTGACGAAACGCGCCAAGATCTATTGGATCTGCCCGTTGATCGAAGAGTCCGAGGACAGCGATCTACAGGCCGCCGAAGCACGCTTCTCCGAATTGTTCCAGATCTTCGGCAATCGCGTCGGCCTGGTCCACGGGCGGATGAAAGGACCGGAGCGCGACCGCACGATGGCCGCGTTCGCGTCCGGCGGCATCGACTTGCTGGTGGCGACGACCGTGATCGAAGTCGGCGTCGACGTCACCGACGCCACCATTATGGTGATCGAGCACGCCGAGCGTTTCGGTCTGGCGCAGCTCCACCAACTGCGCGGCCGTATCGGCCGCGGCGACCAGCCTGCTTCGTGCCTGCTGTTGTACGCGTCGCCATTGAACGAGGTCGCCAAGCAGCGCTTGACGATCCTGCGCGAAAGCGACGACGGCTTCCGCATCGCCGAAGAGGATTTGCGGCTGCGCGGCGCCGGCGAAGTGCTCGGTACGCGGCAGAGCGGCTTCGAGCAGTTCCGCCTAGCCGACCTCGCGGCGCACGCCGATCTCATTCCGATTGCGCGCGAGGAGGCGCGCTTGGCACTGGCACGCGACGCCGAACTCGAAAGCTCCCGCGGCACGGCCTTGCGCACGCTGCTCTATCTGTTCGCGCGTGACGCCGCGGTCCGCTATCTCCGCGCTGGCTGAACGCGCGCGACTATTTCGGCGCGACGATTTCTTGGACCTTCCCCGCCAGCGGCGCCTTGTCGGTCTCGGGCGTGATGATGCCGCCGGAGATCACCAGCTTGATGCCGTCCTCGACCGACATCGCCAGCGGCACGATCTCTTCGCGCGGAACGTATACCAAATAGCCCGAGGTTGGATTGGGTGTCGTCGGCACATAGAGGCCCACGGTCTCCGGCGCGACATTGGCCTTGATCTCGCCTTCGGCGTGCGCGGTGACGAAGGCGACGGTCCACATGCCGTGGCGCGGCCATTCGACGAGCACCACTTCGCGGAACGTGTTCGAGCGTTTGGCCAATACGGTCTCGAAGATCTGCTTGAAGGCACCATAGATGCCGCGCACGACCGGCATGCGTTTCATGATCCGGTCGGACAGTCGCAACAGCAGCCGGCCGGCATAGCCTGCCGTCAGCCAGCCGATCAACGTCAGCGCGACGATCGCCAGCACCAGGCCGAAGCCTGGAATGTTGAACGGAAAATACGTGCCCGGGTTGTAACTGCTGGGTACCAGGTGGGAAACCGCCCGGTCGATGAAATCGATGATGCTCCAGGTGATCCACAGGGTGAAGGCAATTGGCCCGGTGACTAGGATGCCGGCCAGGAAATACGCCCGCAGGCGCTCACCAACGGGATTGCCATTGCTATCGCCGTTGGCTTGGCCATTGGTGGTGCCGTTCGGCGGCGGCGACTTGTGGCTTTTGCCGGCCATCTCGTGTCTCGTCCCTGCTCGTCCCGGCTAGCGAATGATACGCGCGAACATTTGATCCAAGATCTATGCCGGCAGCCCTACTGTGCTGCGGCCAGACGCGCCGACACTGTAACGACGCAAGGAGCCTACCGCCAGTGATGAACGCACCCCGCCTGCTTGCCTTGTCGACGGCGCTACCGCCGTACGCTTTACGGCAAGCCGATATCGAACGCCGCGCCCGCGGCTATTTCGCGGGCGCGGCCGCGCTCGACCTTGACCGATTGATGCCGGTTTTCGCCAACGCCGGCATCGACGCACGCTATTCTTGCGTGCCGCTCGAATGGTACGACCGGCCGCACGGTTGGGCCGAGCGCAACGAGCTTTACCTCGAGCACGCCGTGCGGCTGCTGGAACGCGCGGCACGCGCGGCACTCGATCATACCGGCCTGGCGGCGCACCAAATCGATGCAGTAGTGACGATCTCAACCACGGGCATCGCCACGCCCAGCCTCGACGCCAGGCTGTTGAACCGTCTTGGAATGCGCGCCGACGTCACACGCCTGCCGGTGTTCGGCTTGGGTTGCGCCGGCGGCGTCGCCGGCTTGGCGCGCGCCGCCGACTTGGCCCGCGCCTGGCCCGGCAGCAACGTCCTGTTCCTGGTCGTCGAGTTGTGTGCGCTCTGCTTCCGTCGCGGCGACAGCTCGAAAAGCAACGTCGTCGCGACCGCACTGTTCGGCGACGGCGCCGCCGCCGGCATCGTATCGACCGCCGGCGACGGACCGGTTCTCGGCGCAGCGGGCGAGCATACCTGGCCTGACTCGCTCGGCGTCATGGGATGGGATGTCATGGAGGACGGTCTCAAAGCGATCTTCTCGCGCGACATTCCGGCGCTCGTGCGCGGCGACTTGCGCGCGGCGGCGGAGGCATTTCTTGCCCGCCACGGCCTTACGCTCGATGGCATCGATCATTTCGTCTGCCATCCCGGCGGCGTCAAAGTCTTGAGTGCGATCGAGGAAGCGTTCGCACTCGCCGCCGGCGCGCTCGACCACGCGCGCGCGGTGTTGCGTGATTGCGGCAACATGTCGGCGGCGACGGTACTGTTCGTGCTCGAGCGTACGCTCAAGGCCGGCGCCAGCGGCCGCATGTTGCTGTCGGCGTTGGGTCCCGGATTCACCGCTGGCTTCCTGGTGCTCGAAGCGTGAGTCTGCTGCCGCTCATCGTCGGCCTGGTGGCGGCGATGCGGCTGGGCGAGCTTGCCTACTCGGCGCGCAATGCGCGTGCCCTCAAGGCGCGCGGCGCCGTCGAGCTCGGCGCGAGCCATTATCCGTTGATTGTCGCGCTACACGCCGCGTGGCTGGTCGCGCTTGTCGCATTCGTGCCATGGAACGCGGCGGTGCAATGGTTATGGCTCGGCTTGTTTCTCGCGTTACAGATCATGCGGGTTTGGACCATCGCGAGCCTCGGCCGGCTCTGGACCGCCCGGGTTTACAGCCTGCCGGACGCGCCGCTGGTGCAGCGTGGTCCTTACCGCTTTGTCGCCCACCCCAATTACCTGATCGTTGCCGGCGAGATCGCCGTGCTGCCGCTGGTCTTCGGCGCCTGGCGAATCGCGCTGATTTTTTCGATCCTCAATGCAGCACTGCTCGCGTGGCGCATCCGCATCGAAGAGCGTGGTCTCGCACCGCGCCGCGCCCTCGGTTGACCGACCTCCTCGCCGCGCCTATTGTCCGGCGCAATTGCACGAGCCCGTAGCTCAGCCGGTAGAGCACATGACTTTTAATCATGGGGTCCCGGGTTCGAATCCCGGCGGGCTCACCAATTCCCCCCAACCGTCGCGCACATGAGCTACCTCCAGCGGATCCTCCAGCCCGGCGAGACGTTGCGCTATGTCGGGCGGCTGCACTGGATCGTCTATCTTCCCGGCCTCGTCCTGTTCGCGATCACGGTCGCGGTCGCAGCGGTAATCATCGCCACCAGTCAATTCGGCAATCTTGTTCCCTATCTGCTGACCGCACTCGATCTCTTGATGCTCGCCAGCCTGCTGACGTTGCTTGCCGCGGCGGTGCGGCGGTGGACGACCGAGATTGCGGTCACAGACAGGCGCGTCATCTTCAAGCGCGGCCTGATCCGGCGCCATACCATCGAAATGAACATGGACAAGGTCGAGACTGTCGACGTCGACCAATCGCTCGCCGGACGGCTATTCGGCTATGGCGACATCGTCGTGCACGGCACCGGATCGAGCATTGAGCCGTTCCGCAAGATCGCCGCGCCGCTCGATTTCCGTAATCAGGTGACGGCGCGCTGAACGTCTCAGGCGCGATCGGCCCAGCGCCGGTCGGCGCGGAGCGGCGAATCATCCGGCACAAACAGCATGTCGAGCTGCGCCAAGGCGCCGTCCAACGGCCGGCGGCCGGAACCAACAATGTCGAACACGACGAAACCACGCGATTTCAAATAGGCGACCACGTCGTAGAATTCGGGCCCGCCTTTGATCGTCGCCAGCGTGCTGGTTTCGACGACAATAGCGTCAAGTTCGCGGATCCGCTCGCCCATTCCTTTCAACACCGTCAGCTCCGAACCCTGCACGTCGATCTTTGCTAAGGCCGGTCGCTCGAACGCACCGATGAGCGTATCGAAGCGGCGCACGGCGACGGTCTCCCGCCCTAGCACCGCGCGCGGCCCGACTTCTTCGAAAAAGGTCGAGCCCAGAATGTCGGCGCGCACCTCGATTTCGAGCTCGCCGTCGTGATCGGCGAGCGCGACATTGAGCACCTCGCATTCGAACTGCCCGGCGAGGCGCCGCATGTAGCGTAGAGATTCCTGCGTTGGATCGACCAGATAGTAAAACGCGTCGGGGAATGCGCGATAAAGTTCGAAGGTGCCGAACGCGACGCCGACGTCGAAGACGGTGCGCGGCCGAAAGCCTCGACGCTTCAGCACGCCGGCGGCAACGCGCCACGAGGGCGCCGGCTGCGATGTCAAGCGCCCCTTGATCGGTCGCAATGCCTGCTTGATCGATGCGCCGAGCCCAAGCGCCTCTTGCGGCCCATTTGCCTTCCGTCGTATCGCCGTCATGCGGGCGTGAACAAACTGCGCATCGCCGCTTGCTATCACTCGATCTGCGACCACTCCCGTGATATTTCGGTGAACCTTGACGCGCGCGGCCGGTGCGAATTCGCCGGTCGATTGGCGCGGCATTCGGCCCAGGGCTTGCCCAACACTCTGCCGCCCAGCGGCCGTCGCTGTACGATCTCGTCGAGCCGATGGCGAAGATCCGCGTGCTGCCCCTGGTCGCCGCTGGCGACGCGCACGGCGTGCATTAACCGTTTTCTAACCCTATCCCGCCCAAAACGGCGTCGCGGGACTTTAAGGAATTGCTCAGTCCGTCGGCCCTTTAATGGAAGCAATTCCTGCGGACGCATGTCGATGCCGGATCCGAAACCGACCGCGTTACCGTCAACGTCTCTTGACGCATATCGGCCCACGGCCGTGGTGCGGCCGACGAAATTTTTCGTCGGAGCCGGAATCTTCATCGGAGTGATCATCGCCCTTATCGCCGTAATGTTGCTGGTTCACCTTTACGACAAGACAACCCAGCAGACGCGACAGACCCTTTTGAGCCTCGACATCGTCCTGGCCGAGCAGACCGAGCGCTCGCTCGACGAAGTCGACATTACGCTCAAGGATACGCTGGCCCTATTGCTGAAGCAGCGTGGTCCGGCATCCGCACAGACCATCCACCAGCTATACGGCGGCCGTGAAGTAACACGGTTGCTGCGCGCCGAATACGGCGCCATGCCGCAACTCGCGAGTATCGCGCTTTTCGACGCGCACGGTCGCATGGTCAATTCGTCGGACGACACCGCGCCAGCGAACCTCGACATTTCGTCCCGCAGCTATTTTCAGCGCGCACGCGATAATCGCACGCCCGCCCGGCTCATCAGCGAGCCCGTCAGCTTCCAGGCCAAGCTGCCGGTCATGCTGATGGTGCGTCGCCTTGAAGCGCCCGATGGTTCGTTCGCAGGCATCATCAGCGGCGCCATCCCGCTGGATTATTTCACGAACCTATACCGCGACATCTATCTCGGTCCCGGCACCGCAGTTGCCTTGTTCCAGCGCGACGGGCTCCTGCTCGCGCGCTATCCGACGCTTGCCGCCGTCGGTAGCAATGTCGCCAGCCTCGTCTCCTTTCCTCAGGTCCTCGCGCATGGCCCGGCCGGCGTCTTGCATAGCGACGGCCATTTGTCTGGCTCGCCGCTGTTCATCGCAACGCATGCGCTCAACGATCTGCCGTTGGCCGTCAACGTAACCATGACGGACAAACGCGCCTATGCCGAATGGCGCAACGAATTCATCGGCGTTGTCATCGCATTGACGGTCATTCTCGGCATGATCACCTTGCTCACGATCCTCGCGCAGCGGCACTTCGCGTCGTACGTCTACCTTGCGGAGGCGCGGCTCGAAACCACCCGCGCAACCGAGGCCCGCGCCCGCGCCGAAGCGATGACCCAGGCGAAATCGCGTTTCCTCGCCAACATGAGTCACGAACTGCGCACGCCGCTCAACGCCATCATCGGCTTCTCCGATATCATCGAGACCGCGATGCTCGGTCCGCTCCAGCAACGTTATCGCGAATACGCCCACGATATCCGCAGCGCCGGCGCTCATCTGCTTGAAATCGTCAACGACATCCTCGATCTCAGCAAAGCCGAAGCGAACGCCCTCAAGGTCGGGCATGAGCCACTCAACGTCGCCACGATCGTCGCCGAAGTCGATCGCATCGTCCGTACCCAAGCCGAACGCGCCAAGGTCAAGTTCGATACGCGGCTTGATCCCGATCTGCCACCGGTCATGGGCGACGAGACGCGCCTCCGTCAGATCCTGATCAACCTGGTCTCCAATGCCTTGAAGTTCACGCCCGCCGGCGGCTCGGTCACCGTTTCGGCGCGCAAGGCGGCCGCACGCATGGTGATCGAGGTCAAGGATACCGGCATCGGCATGGCTGAAGAGGACATCCCGGCCGCCTTGCGACCATTCGAACAACTCGACAACAGCCTCGCGCGCAAATATGACGGCACCGGTCTCGGCTTGCCGCTGACCAAGCATCTTGTCGAGTTGCTCGGCGGCCGATTCTCGATCACCAGCGCCGTCAACGAGGGCACGACCGTCGCCATCGAATTCGAGTATCAACGGCGAGCCGCCTGAGGGCACCGTCAGTCGCCTTTCGTCGTTCCGGCGTCCTCGTCGGGATGGAAATCCTGGGTTCTCCAGCCGATGAAGATCAGGACTGTGTAGTGCCGGTCGTGCGCGAAGCCGTAAACCGGCCCGCTCGATCCGATCTGAGCTCTGGTCGCGGTGCTATAATCGGCAATCGTAAGTTTCGACACGCCGATATCTTCCGCCCGGCTATAGAATGCGATCTCCGAGAATTTGAAGCTTCCGGACAACGGGATCGGCACGTCAAATGACGGAATGCCGACCAGGAATTGCTTCTGATCTATCGATTGCCCGCCGTTTAACATGAAATAGCTGCGATACTGGCCGAGATAATGGAACTCGGCGATCCCGTGTCCCCGCCGCGCCTCCAATGAAGCGTAGTCTCACTTGTTAGTGGTGAGCCCGATATAGTGGCCGTCCGGTACCAACGTCGGCGCGCGATGCCCGCAACCGGCATCAAGCCGGGTGAGGTCGGCAGCCAACAGGTCGATGCCACGGCGCAGGACCGTATAGGGGTGCCGGTAACGGCCGAAATAGCGATGCTCGGGTCGTCGCGACAACGGCGACATCGGTCTGCACCATTTTTAACCATAACTCGAAGAGTTAACTATATTTTCTTGTATTTTAACGACTTTTTATAATTGCAGGACATCGGCCTCGTACTTATTTTGGCGGCCAAGAACCCTGCATAACAAAAGAGCCCGAGGAGAGAGTATGGTCGGCCGCACGCAAGCTTATGCGCGTCCGGGTTGGACGCCTGGGACCGGCGACGAATCCGCGGAGATTTTGTCGCAACGCCGCTGGCGCATCATGCAAAGCGTCCTGCCGTTCGACAACTCGCTGGATCCCCTGCCCGCGTGGGTTCGTACCCCCGATCAATTCGTCGGCTGGCTGTCATGTCGGATCGACCAAAATGGCTTACGCGCCTATTTCCGCGAAATCCAGGCCGTCGCCAAGCAAACGAGCGATCTCGAACTGCTGCGATTCGCGCGCAAATACCTCGGCGAAATCTGAACCGGCGTCGGGCGTCGGTCGCGCGTAAACGTTTTATTAACCATACGACATCATTTTGGGCGCGCGCTGTTTTTCTCCGGCGTTGCCGGAGCGATCAGCCCCCCAACTGAAAGAGTCCGGGCATCCGCCGCGGACTCTTTTTTTGCGGCAGCGCCCTTGACGCCAGCGCGCGGCGATAACGAACTCGTCATCGGCACCGTCGCGCCGTTGCGGCTTGCGTTTATTCTGCGGCGGCAGCTGTTGGACGCACGATTTTCGCGCCCGGCCAGGTGTCGCGCGTAGCCCGCTGATATTGCGGCGGCGCCGGAATCAGTTCACCGAGCGCTTCGGCGGCATGCCACCCCCACCGCGGATCGTCGAGGAAACCGCGCGCCAGCGCCACCATGTCTGCCTGCTCCCGGGCGACGACCGCCTCGGCTTGCTGCGGCGTCAGGATCATGCCGATAGCGCGCGTCGCGATGCCGGCCTCGCGCCGGACCTTGGCGGCGAATTCCACCATGTAGCCAGGCGCGACTGGGATCTTGGCGGTCGCAACGTTGCCGCCGCCCGAACAGCAGACGTAATCGACGCCGCGTACCTTGAGCGCGCGTGCATAAATGACGGCATCGTCGGGCGTCAGCCCGCCGTCGGTCCATTCGTGACAGCTGATGCGCATGCCAAGCGGCTTGTCGTCGGGCCACACGGCGCGCACCGCTTCGACGACGCGCAATGGAAACCGCAGCCGGTTCTCGGCGCTACCACCCCATTTGTCCGTCCGCTTGTTCGACAGCGGCGACTGGAACTGATGGAGCAGATAACCGTGCGCGCCGTGCAATTCGACCAGATCGATTCCGACCCGCAACGCGCGCCGCGCGGCTGCCGCGAAGGCGCCGACGATACGCTCGATCTCGGTCTCGGTCAGCGCCGCCGGCGCGGGCCAACCGTCGGCAAACGGGATCGCCGATGGCGCAACGGTCTGCCACGCGACATCCTGCGCTTGCAGTGGCGCGCCGCCGTCCCACGGTTTGTGCGTCGAGCCTTTGCGGCCGGCGTGTGCAAGCTGAATGCCGATTGCCGCCCCGCCCCAGCGCTTGGCCGACCGCACGACGCGCTGCAACGCCGCCTCGCATGCGTCGGAATAGAGTCCGAGACAGCCGAGCGTGATTCGACCCGCCGGCTCGACGTCCGTCATCTCGATCATTGTCAGCCCGGCGCCCGAAATCGCCATCGTCGGCAGATGCGCCATGTGCCAATCAGAGGCAACGCCGTCCTCCGCGCTGTACTGGCACATCGGCGAAACGACCATGCGGTTCTTGAGCGCGAGCGTCCGCAACTTGAGCGGTGAGAACAGCTTGCTGGCCATCACGCGACGCCTTTCGTTGCCGATCGAGCCGCGCGCCGGCGTTCATCGCGGTGCGAACGCAAGGGAGATCGGAGGATGGGACGGAGCTCGAAATGAATCGCCCCGCCTGCGCTATGGGAGAAAGGGGAGCAGGCGGGGCGGACCCAGGGGTATTTACCCGCTGAAGGGGGTTCATGCGGGTCGACAGTCATGTAGCTGTCGCTGGTCATTTGGGTCCAGCCTCCCGCGACGGCCAAGTTAAATCCCGTTCATCTTGCGCACGACGGCGCGTCCCGCGGTGTCACCGGCGTTTGCGTATACGACCGCTATCGAATTTTTCGGCGATGCGTTTGGCGACGCGCGTGCTGACAAATGGCGTAACATTGCCGCCGAGCATGCCGATTTCCTTCACGAAACGCGACGAGATGAATTGGTATCGGTCATTTGCCATCAGGAATAGCGTCTCGACGTCGGAGTTAATACGGCTGTTCATACCGGCCATCTGAAATTCGTATTCGAAATCCGACACGGCGCGCAGGCCCCGGATGATGACCGAGGCGCCATTGTCGACGGCAAACTGCATCAGCAGCGTGTCGAACGCCTTGACGGCGATGCGCTTGCGCGCCTCGGCCGGTAGGTGCGCGATCTCGGCCTTGACGATAGCGACACGTTCTTCGGTTGAGAACAGCGGCCCCTTGCCGGCGTTGCGCGCGACGCCGACGACCAGGCGGTCGACCACCTTGGTGGCGCGCACGATCACGTCGGTGTGGCCGTTGGTAATCGGATCGAAGGTGCCCGGGTAAACGCCGACGCGCGACGCGCTCATTATTTCCCCCCTGCCTCGCCCTCACCATTCTCGCCGGCTTCGACCAAATGCGCCACCGAGACGACGCGCGCGCCTTCGTCGAGCGTGAACACGCGCACGCCACCGCTGCCCCTGCGCCGAATGCTGATATCTTCGACGGGCGTGCGGATCACGGTGCCCTCATTGGTGACCAGCATCAGCTGATCCTGATTGCGCACCGGAAAGACCGCGACCGTCGGCCCCTGATTGCGGCCTGGCTTCATGTTTTCGATGCCCTGCCCGCCGCGACCGGTGATGCGGTAGTCGTACGCCGAACAGCGTTTGCCGAAGCCGCGTTCGGTGACGGTGAGCAGGAATTCCTCGCGCGCGGCCATTTCGGCGAATTGTTCCTCGCCGATGGTCGCCGCCGCTTTCTCGTCGGCGTCTGCGTCTTCCGCCTCCTCTTCGCCGTGGCGCCGGCGATTGGCCTCGACGATGTAGGCATAGCGTTGTTCGGACTCCACTTCCTCGTGCCGCAGGATCGACATCGAGAAAACTTCGTCGCCCTTGGCGAGCTTGATGCCGCGCACGCCAACCGAATTGCGGCTCGAGAACACCCGCACGTCCTCGGCCGCGAAGCGGATCACCTTGCCGTTGCGCGTGGCCAATAGCACGTCATCGGTGACGGTGCAGATCGCCGCAGCGATCATGCGATCACCCTTGTCTTCGCCTTCGAACTTCATCGCGATCTTGCCGTTGGCTTTGACCTCTTCGAAATCGCTGAGCGCATTGCGCCGGACATAACCCTGCGCCGTCGCAAAGACGATGGTCTTGCCCTCGATCTCCTGCGCCGTCTCGGGCAACGGCATGACGGTCGAGATGGTTTCCTTCTCAGACAGATTGGGCAGCAAGTTGACCATTGCCTTGCCGCGCGACTGCGGCGTGCCGATCGGAAGCGTATGAACCTTGAGCTTGTAGACGCGGCCGGAAGAGGTGAAGAACAGAACCGGCGCGTGCGTCGAGGCGACGAAAACCTGGTCCACGAAATCCTCTTCGCGCACCGCCATGCCGGCGCGACCGCGGCCGCCACGGCGTTGCGCGCGATAGGTCGCGAGCGGCACGCGCTTGATGTAGCCGGCGTGACTGACCGTGACGACCATGTCCTCGCGCTGGATCAAATCCTCGATGTTCGTCTCGGCCGTGGCGTCCTCAATCACCGTCTTGCGCGGCGTGGCGAACTGCTCCCGCACCTCGCGCAGCTCCTTGCGCACGACGTCGAGCAGTTTGGGCCGCGATTCCAGGATTTCGAGATGGCTGCGGATTTCCTCGGTCAGGCCTCTCAGCTCGTCGGCGATCTTGTCGCGCTCGAGCCCAGTCAACCGTTGCAGGCGGAGATCAAGGATCGCCTTGGCCTGTTCCTCGGACAGCTTGTAGGTGTTGTCGGGGGCTAGGCGCGAGCGGCCCTCCTCCTCGATCAACGTTACCAGCGGTGCCACCGATGCGGCCGCCCACGCGCGCGCCATCAACTGCGCCCGCGCCGTCTCGGGATCCTTAGCCTTGCGGATGAGCTCGATCACCGGATCGATGTTGGCAACCGCGACGGCAAGACCAAGCAAAAGATGGGCGCGGCCGCGCGCCTGACCGAGCAGATAGATCGTCCGCTTGGTGACGACTTCCTCGCGGAAGGCGACGAAGGCAGCGATCACGTTCTTCAGGTTCATCAACACCGGCCGGCCGCCGTCGAGTGCCAGCATATTGATGCCGAAGGTTTCCTGCAGCGGCGTGAACTTGTAGAGCTGGTTCAGCACGACTTCGGCCATGGCGTCGCGCTTGAGCTCGACGACGACGCGCACGCCGTGCCGATCGCTTTCGTCGCGCAGGTCGCTGATGCCGTCGATCTGCTTCTCGCGGCTGAGCTCGGCAATGCGCTCGACCAGGCGCGCCTTGTTCACCTGGTATGGAATCTCGGTGATGATGATCGCCTCGCGCTCGCCGCGCAATTCTTCGATCGCGGCCTTGCCGCGAATGACGATCGAGCCGCGGCCGGTGCGGTACGCGTCGGCAATGCCGCCGCGGCCGAGAATGATGGCGCCGGTCGGAAAATCCGGCCCCGGCACCGTCGCCATCAGCGCTTCGATCGAAATAGCGTTGTCGTCGATGTACGCGATGCAGGCGTCGATCACCTCGCCGAGATTGTGGGTCGGGATATTGGTCGCCATGCCGACCGCGATGCCGGCGCCGCCATTGACCAGAATGTTGGGAAAGCGCGCCGGCAGCACCTTGGGCTCCTGGCGGCTGCCGTCGTAGTTCGGTTGGAAGTCGACGGTTTCCTTGTCGATGTCGTCGAGCAAGGCTTCGGCGGCGCGCGATAGACGCGCCTCAGTGTAGCGCATGGCGGCCGGCGGGTCGCCGTCGATCGAGCCGAAATTGCCCTGGCCATCGATTAGTTGCAGGCGCATTGAGAAATCCTGCGCCATGCGCACCATCGCGTCGTAGATGGCGCTGTCGCCGTGCGGATGATAGCCACCCATGACGTCGCCGACGACGCGGGCCGACTTGCGGAACGCGCGGTTCCAGTCGTTGCCGCCCTCCTTCATGGCGTAAAGGATGCGGCGGTGAACCGGCTTGAGGCCGTCGCGCACGTCCGGCAAGGCGCGCGCCACGATCACGCTCATGGCGTAATCAAGGTACGACCGGCGCATCTCCTCTTCGATGGAGACCGGCGCGGTGTCGCTGGGCGGCGGCGGGGTCGGCGGTGTTGGGTTGGCGACCACGGTTTTAGGGCGGTTCTACGGGTGTTTTCTCATGCAAACGCTGGCAGAGCGCGCCAGCGTCACGGTGCGAAAATTGTACGTGATTTCAATATTGCGAACAACGCTGGCCGCCACCGTCGGAACACTTAAGCAGGCCGATTCTTGTAATAATTATTATGTTATAAAAACAGATGTCTATACGTCACTTTAACAGTGATTTATGAGGGTAATTTCAGGTTCTAAAGCGAGTCGTTTTGGGGCCGGTTTTTGTGCGCTGCAAAAACAGCGAATCCGGCGTTCGGCAATTGCCAGTCACCCGCCGATTGCGCGCCTCGAAGACGCGCCGACTAGAACGGGATTTCGTCGTCCAGATCGGAGGACGCCGGCGCCTTGGCCTTGCCGCGCCCCGCCGCCGCAGGCGCCGCGGCCGGTTCGTCAGCCGCGAAACCGCTATCGCCGCTCGAGCGTGCGCCGTCGAGCATGGTGAGCTCGCCACGGAATTTCTGCAGCACGACCTCGGTGGTGTACTTCTCCTGGCCCGATTGGTCGGTCCATTTGCGCGTCTGCAGCGCACCTTCGAGATAAACCTTGGACCCCTTTTTCAGGTACTTCTCGATGATCTCGACCAACCGGTCGTTGAACACGACGACGCGGTGCCATTCGGTGCGTTCCTTGCGCTCACCGGTGGCCTTGTCGCGCCAAGATTCCGAGGTTGCGACCGACATGTTGGCGACGCGCGTGCCGTCGTTGGTCGAACGGATTTCGGGATCACGGCCGAGATTGCCAATCAGGATCACCTTGTTGACGCTTCCGGCCATCGCCCGCTCCTCCAGCTTTCCGCCGCCTTGTGAACCGCGGCGCGTCGGCCCATCTATGGGCTTCTAGCGCGGTTTGGCAAGCGTCCGCAGCCTAGAACACAATGGGAACATTGCCAAGCACGAAGCTTGTGCCGCATAGTGATCCGTCCTCTGCGATTCGGGTGCCTCCTGTCATGCAGCAAATCCGTGTCCGCGGCGCCCGCGAACACAATCTGAAGAACGTCGACGTCGACATGCCGCGTGACAGCCTGGTGGTGATCACCGGCCTGTCGGGTTCAGGCAAGTCATCGCTCGCCTTCGACACGATCTATGCCGAGGGCCAGCGCCGTTACGTCGAAAGCCTGTCGGCCTATGCGCGCCAGTTCCTCGAATTGATGCAGAAACCCGACGTCGACCTGATCGAGGGCCTGTCGCCGGCGATCTCGATCGAGCAGAAGACCACCTCGCGCAACCCGCGTTCGACCGTCGGCACGGTCACCGAGATCTATGATTACATGCGGTTGCTCTGGGCGCGCGTCGGCGTGCCCTACTCGCCCGCCACCGGCCTGCCGATCGAGAGCCAGACCGTGTCGCAGATGGTCGACCGCGT
>Ga0126371_10001729_pt1 | contig 18545 bp, 16 predicted proteins | sample PanSoiMetaPlot_4_FD_110145 | JGI IMG/M metagenome (GOLD analysis project Ga0126371, IMG submission 110145) | Tropical forest soil microbial communities from Panama - MetaG Plot_4 | ecosystem: Environmental > Terrestrial > Soil > Tropical forest > Bulk soil | place: Panama | collected 2016-02-17 | reverse complement strand
CCTGCACGTGGCTGGCGCCGGCGAGCGCATCGGCGAGGTCGCGGGCGGCACGCACCCGCGCCTCGGCGCCGGCCGGATCGGCGACGAGGCCGTTGTCGGCGAGCTCGCACAGGCCGTCGGCGACGAGGCCGCGCGCCGCCTCGGCCGCACCGGGCACCGAATCGAACAGGGCCACCTCGCAGTCGCTGCCCGCGAACACGGTCGCCCAGGCGCGGCCGATCAGGCCCGAACCGACGATGGCGACGCGTTTGTTGGCGGATGGCACGGCGACGTCCTCCCGGATGCTCGGCGGCCGCAAGCATCCATGAGGTACGTCGCGGAGTCACGCGGTGATTACGCCGCCCTTCTCACATCATCCGCGAGCGCCCGGTAGCTCAGCGCCTCAGCGAGATGCAGGCGGCCGACCTTGTCGCTGCCGTCGAGATCAGCGAGCGTGCGGGCGACGCGCAAGACCCGATGATAGCCGCGCGCGGTCAGCCGCATGGCGTCGGCGGCGTCGTGGATGAGCGCGAGCGAGGCCTGATCGAGCTTGGCGACCTCGTCGAGCACGGCGCCTTGCGCGGATGCGTTGGTGCGCACGTGCGGCAGCCCGAGCGCCGCGTAGCGCTCGGCCTGGCGGGCGCGGGCGCGGGCGACGCGGGCCGCGACCTCGCGGCTGCCCTCGGCGGGCGGCGGCAGGATCAGGTCGGCGGCAGCGACGGCCGGCACCTCGATATGCAGGTCTATGCGGTCGAGCAGCGGGCCGGAGAGGCGCGCCTGGTAGTCGGCGGTGCAGCGCGTGTTCGGCGCGCGTCGGCACGTGAAGCCGGGCTCGCTTGCGCGCCCGCAGCGGCACGGGTTCATGGCGGCGATCAGCATGAACCGCGCCGGGTAGGTGACGCGGTGGTTGGCGCGCGCGATCGCGACCTCGCCGGTCTCGAGCGGCTGGCGCAATGAGTCGAGCACGCGCGGGTCGAACTCGGGAAACTCGTCGAGAAACAGCACGCCGCCATGCGCGAGCGAAATCTCGCCCGGCTTGGCGCGCAGGCCGCCGCCGACCAGTGCCGCCATGCTGGCCGAATGATGCGGCGCGCGGAACGGCCGCCGGTTGGTGAGCGCGCCGCCGTCGAGCTGGTTCGCGATCGAAGCGATCATCGAGACCTCGAGCAACTCGGCCGGCGCGAGCGGCGGCAGGATCGAGGGCAGCCGCGCTGCCAGCATCGACTTGCCGGCGCCCGGCGGCCCCACCAGCAGGAGGTTGTGGCCGCCCGCGGCCGCGACCTCGAGGGCGCGCTTGGCGCTCTCCTGGCCGCGAATGTCCTTCAGATCGAGCGTCGGGTCGGCGCTCGCGCGAATTTTTGGCTGCGGCCGCAGCAGCACCTGCGCGCCCTTGATGTGGTTGGCGAGCTGGATCAGCGAGCTCGGCGCGATGATCTCCATGTCGGGGCTTGCCCAGGCGGCTTCCGGGCCGCAGGCGGCCGGGCAGATCAGGCCCTTCTCGTCGGTGTTGGCGCTGATCGCGGCCGGCAGCACGCCGGCGACCGGCGCGATCGCGCCGTCGAGCGCGAGCTCGCCGAGCACCACGTGGTCGTTGAGCGCGTCGGGCGGGATTGCGCCGATCGCCGCCATCAGGCCGAGTGCGATCGGCAGATCGTAATGGCTGCCTTCCTTGGGCAGGTCGGCCGGCGCAAGGTTGACCGTGATGCGCCGCGATGGCAGCGCGAGGCCCGACGCGGTGAGCGCCGCGCGCACCCGGTCGCGCGCCTCCGACACGGCCTTGTCGGCAAGGCCGACGACATTGAAGGCGGGCAGGCCTGGCGCGACCTGCACCTGGACCGTGACGTTGCGCGCCTCGATACCCTCGAACGCAACCGTGGCGACCCGCTGGACCATGCCCGCTTCCACTGCAAAGCCGAAGAAACACTAACGCAGATTGTTATGGGAGCGCAAGAACATTTGCAGAACATCGCGAATCGGCTAGGATGGCGCCAACGATTAACCAGCAAAGGGAGCGTCAAGTGGCTGATACCGAACGACTTTGCGCAGACCCTAGGGGCGGTTTACAGGCCGCCCCGCGGCAGGCGACGCGCGGCACGCTGGCAGCCGCGCGGGCGGCCCGCATCGATGCCGAGCTCGCCGGATGTGAGCTCGAGGAGCTTGCGGCGGCGCTGCATCGCAAGCCGCCGGTCGGACGCTGGACGCGGCTCGTGCAGGCGAGCTTCGGGCCGAGCGTCGCAGTGCTCTCGGGTTAGCGCCTTCGCGCCTCGATCTTGTCCCAGATCATCGCCGCGATGTCGGGTCCGCCAAGGTTCTTGATCGCGCGGATGCCGGTCGGCGAGGTGACGTTGATCTCGGTGAGATAGTCGCCGATCACGTCGATGCCGGTGAACAGGAGGCCGCGCTCGCGCAGCGCCGGCCCGAGGCGTGCGCATATATCCCGCTCGCGCGGCGTGAGCTCGGCCGCCTGGGCGGCGCCGCCGCGCACCATGTTGGAGCGCAGGTCGTCGGCCTGCGGCACGCGGTTGACGGCGCCGGCAAACTCGCCGTCGACCAGGACGATGCGCTTGTCGCCGAGCTTCACGGCGGGCAGGAAGCGCTGCACCACCCAGGGCTCGCGAAATGTGGTCGCGAACAGGTCGTAGAGCGAGCCGAAATTGAGGTCGTCGGCCGTGACGCGGAAGACCGCGCCGCCGCCATGGCCGTAGAGCGGCTTCATCACGATGTCGCCGTGTTCGGCGCGGAACGCCTTGATCTCGGCGAGGTCGCGCGTGACCAGGGTCGGCGGCATCAGGTCGGGAAAGAGCGTGACAAAAACCTTCTCGGGTGCATTGCGCACATGGCCCGGGTCGTTGACCACCAGCGTCTCCGGCGCCAGGCGCTCGAGCAGGTGGGTCGCCGTGATGTAGGAAAGGTCGAACGGCGGATCCTGGCGCATCAGGATCACGTCGAACGACTTGAGCGGGACGCGCTTCTCCTCGCCGAGCACGAAATGGCTGCCCTCGGTGTCGCGCACGCTGAGCGCGCGTACGGTCGCGAACACCTCGTTGCCGCGTAGCGCCAGGCGGTCGGGCGTGTAATAGGCGAGCGCATGCCGGCGGGCCTGCGCCTCGAGCAGCAGCGCGAAGGTCGAATCCCCGCGAATATTGATCCGCTCGATCGGATCCATCTGGACGGCGACGGTGAGAGGCATTCGACTCGGTCCCTGTGCGCGGCGAAGATGTCTGACAACCGATAGTTAAGATTTTGCACGTAATTAGAGATTTTGCCGGCAGTCGGCAAAGTGCACTTCCGCTCACCCACGCCGGAACGAGCCTACATGCCGAAGCTTCCCAAGCTTTCGATCGCCGCCAAGCTCTATTCGATATTCGGCCTGCTCGCCATCGTGACGGCGCTGATCGCGGTCCTCTCGAACATCAACAACCGGCAGAACTCGCACCTGTCCGAGGAGGTCGCCGTCGCGGCGGAGGCCGCCGAGAACATCGAGCGGGTCAATGCGCTCGTCTATGCGGTGGTCATGGAATCGCGCGGCATCTACATGTCGAGCGACGTGCCGACAGTGAAGAAATACGCGGTCGGGCTGCTCAAGTTCAACGACCAGATAGCCGGCGTGGTCGAGCGCTGGCACAAGCTCGTGCGCGAGGACGACGCCGAGCAGTTCGCCGCCTTCGAGAAGCGGGTCGCCCAGTTCCGCGAGTTCCGCCAGGAGCTGGTGCGGCGGGCGATCGAGATCGCGCCAGCGGCCGGGCGCGAATGGGGCGACAACGATGCCAACCGCAACGTGCGCACGGCGCTCAACCAGGACCTCACGGCCTTTGCGAAAATCTATATGGAGCGCTCCCGCCGGCTCGGCGCGGAAGCGGCCGCGACCCGGAAGACGGCGTGGTTCGTGACAGGGCTCGCGGCTGTCGACTTCGTGCTCGTGGCCCTGGGCGTGCTGCTGATCTGGCGCGCCATCGCGCGCCCGCTCTCCGCCATCACGGCGGCCACCGGCAAGGTCGCGGCCGGCAACGCCGATCTTTCGGTCCCGCACACCACCCGCAAGGACGAGGTGGGCGCGCTCGCACGCGCCATCGAGGTTTTCCAGGGCGCCATGCGCCGCAACCAGGAGCTCAATCGTGCGGCCTCCGATCAGGCCGCTGTGCGCGAGGCGCAGGCGCGGCACATCGCGGCGACCGTGGAAGCCTTCCGCACCTCGGTCGACCAGGTGCTGCAATCGCTCGGCGACAACTCGTCCTCGATGCGCCAGGTCGCGCAGTCGATCTCCGGCACCGCGAAGGACGCCGCCGGGCAGGCCGACGCGGCCGCCAACGCGTCGCAGCGGGCCGCGAGCAACGTCACGGCGGTCGCGGGCGCCGCCGAGGAGCTTGCGGCGGCCCTGGTCGAAACCGGCCGGCAGGTGACCCAGGCCGCAAATGTGGTGAAGGACGCCGATTCCAAGACCGAACGCTCGGTCACCGAGATCGACGGCCTTGCGGCGGCGAGCGAGCGCATCGGCCAGGTGATCAATCTTATCCAGGCGATCGCCGAGCAGACCAATCTGCTAGCCCTCAACGCCACCATCGAGGCCGCGCGCGCCGGCGACGCCGGTCGCGGTTTCGCCGTGGTGGCGCAGGAGGTCAAGACGCTGGCCGGACAGACCGCCAAGGCGACGAACGAGATCGCCGAGCAGATCGCCGCCATCCAGGGCTCGACCAAGAGCGCGGTCGCGGCGGTGCGCGAGATCGGCACCTCGATGCGCGGCATCAACGAGGTCACGTCGGCGATCGCGAGCGCGGTCGAGCAGCAGGGCGTCGCGACCAAGGAGATTTCCCAGAACGCGCAGATGGCCGCGCAGGTCAACGAGACCCTGGCGGTCAACATCTCCTCGGTCAACCGCGCCATGGCGGTGACCAAGGATTCGTCCGGCACGGTGCTGTCCGCCTCCGAGCAGCTCGCCGCCGAGGCCGATCGCCTGGCCCGCGCCGTCACCAAGTTCTTTGACGATCTGCGCGCCGGCGAGGCGAAGGAAGCGCCGCGGGCCGCCTGAACCAGCCTAAATGCTCGCGTCGAACGCCGCCGCGATGTGCTGCGGCGGGCCGCTGCGGGCGATCAGGATCACGTCGAAGCGGATGTCGCAGGCGCCGTCATCGGGATGATCGGCGAGCCATGCCTCGGCGGCCGCCACGATGCGCTTGCGCTGCCGCGGCGTGAGCGACCACGCGGCATCGTCGAGCCGGCGGCGCGCCTTGACCTCGACGAAGATCAGCTCGGGTCCGCGCCGCGCGACGATATCGACCTCGCCGACCGGGCTCTTGAACCGCCGCGCCGCGATCGTAAAGCCGCGGCCCGCCAGGTAGGCGGCGGCGCGGCTTTCCGCCGTGACGCCGACCCGGAACGCCGCTTGCCGTGCGACGCGTGCGGCGCGCGTGGCCGGCTCGTCGGGCGGACCTTGCGTCATTGCGTATCTTTTGGCGGGTCTTCTGGCGTCGCTTTGGCGAGCGCCAGCGCGCGGCGATAGACCTCGCTGCGCGGCTCGCCGGTCGCCGCCACAACGGCGCCGACCGCGTCGCGCAGCGTCTGGCTCGCCAGCGCGCGCCGCAGCAGCTCGTCGATTTCCGCGGGCGTCGCCGCGGCCGCCTGCGGCGGCGCGACCACGAGCACGAACTCGCCGCGCGTCTCGGCGCGCATCTCGGAACTTGCCGCATAGGCCTGCGCCAGCGCCACAAGCCCGTCGCGTCGCACCTCCTCGTGCAGCTTGGTGAGTTCGCGGCAGATCGCGGCGGGGCGGTCGCCCAGCCCTTCCGCCAGTGCCGCGAGCGCCGCCGCGATGCGCGGACCGGTCTCGAACAGCACGAGCGTCGCCGGGATGCGGGCAAGCTCGGCGATGCGCGTGCGGCGACCCGCGTCCTTCGCGGGTAGAAAGCCTTCGAAGAAGAAGCGGTCGGTCGGCAGGCCCGCGACCGCGAGCGCCGTGAGCACCGCCGATGCGCCCGGCACCGCGGTCACGGCGAACGCCGCCTCGCGCGCGGCTTGCACCAGCCGAAAACCCGGATCGGAGACGAGCGGCGTGCCCGCATCGCTCACCAGCGCCACCGCGGCGCCGTCGCGGACGCGCGCCAGGATTTTTGGCCGCGCCGCCGTCGCATTGTGATCGTGATAGGGGGTCAGCGGCGTCCTGATGCCGTAGCGCTCGAGCAGGCGCGCGGTGACGCGCGTATCCTCGCAGGCGATGAGATCGGCGGCCGCCAGCGTTTCCAGGCCCCGCAAGGTCACGTCGCCGAGGTTCCCGATCGGGGTCGCGACCAGATAGAGGCCGGCCGGCAAGGCGGGCGCCGCGATGATGCGGCCCTCGAGCTGATAGCTGGCGGGGTCGCGAGGCGCTTGATCCGCCTTGCTCTTTTCGCCTGGTCGCGCGCCGTCAGCCATGTCGGCAAGTGTAGAGCATGGTCCCGAAAAGTGGGCGCCGGTTTTCGGACAAGATCATCCTCGGACAAACGGCGCGCGGCGCGGCGTCATGCCGGGTACCGGGCTGCCTTAGATTATGCTAAAGTTTCCAGTCAGTTAACCATTCGCCGACAATATGCCAGATTGGCGCTATTTAGGTAGCGCTGGCGGCGGAGCCGCCGAGGAGACCGGTTGATGTTTTGCCTACCGCAGGCCTTGGCGCCGGCACGGCCTCGCCGCGGCTGGCGTGGCGCGCTTGTCGCCGGCCTCGCGACGTTCTTGTCCGCCTGCTCGGGCAGCCTGCCCGGCCTCGACTACTTCAATTCAAGCTCGCCGCCACCGGCGCCCGCGCCGACCGCCCAGGCACCGCAAACCGCCATCGGCAACGGCCAGATCAAAGTCGGCCTGCTGCTGCCGCTGTCGGCGCCCGGCAATGCGGGGCTCGCGGGCCAATCGATGCGCAATGCGGCGGAGCTTGCGCTCAGCGAGTTCAACAATCCGAATATACAGCTGCTGGTGAAGGACGATGCCGGCACCGCCCAGGGCGCCCAGCAGGCGACGCAGGAGGTGCTCGACCAGGGCGCCGAGATCATCCTCGGGCCGCTGTTTGCCCATTCGGTCACCCAGACGGCTCTGATCGCGCGACAACGGAACATTCCGGTGATCGCGTTCTCGACCGACTCGAATGTCGCGGGACGCGGTGTCTATCTGCTGAGCTTCCTGCCCGAGACCGATGTCGACCGCATCGTGGACTATGCGATCGGTCAGGGTCGCAAATCGTTCGTCGCGCTGGTGCCCGACAATGCCTACGGGTCGGTGGTCGAGGCCGAGTTCAAGCAGGTCGTCTCGCGCCGGGGCGGCCGCGTGGTGGCGCTCGAGCGATATCCCGTGAACGGCAATATGGGCGATGCCGCGCGGCTGGTTGCGCAAGCGGCCGCCAATGCGGACGTGTTGTTCCTGCCCGATGCCGGCGAGGGCGTCGTCGCGGCCGTGCGGGCGGTGAGCGCGGCCGGCCTCAATCTCAAGCGCCTGCAGGTGATCGGCACCGGCCTGTGGGACGATCCGCGCATTTTCGCCGAGCCGTCGGTTGCGGGCGGCTGGTACCCGGCGCCCGACTCGGCCGGCTTCCGCGCGTTCTCGACACGCTATCGCGCGCGCTACAATCAGGAGCCGGTGCGCACCGCAACGCTCGCCTATGACGCGGTCGCGCTGGTGGCGGCCCTGGTGAAGACACAGGGTGCGCGGCGCTTCGCCCCCGAGACGCTGACCAATGCGTCCGGCTTCGCCGGCATCGACGGCGTCTTTCGCTTTCGTGGCGACGGCACCAACCAGCGCGGGCTCGCAGTGCTGCGCGTGACGCCGTCGGGCGGCCAGGTGGTCTCGCCGGCGCCGCACTCGTTCGGATCGGGGACGTAATCTCTAGGCGGCGAGATCCGCCACCACCGCGTCGAGCACCGGAAAGCCCGAGCGCGTGACGCGCAGCCGTCCCTCGGCAGTCGTCTCGACGAAGCCGTGGCCCATCAGCGCCGCAATCCGCTCGCGATCGAGCGGCCGGCCGGCGAGCGCCGCATAGCGCTTCGGATCGATCCCTTCGCGCAGCCGCAAGCCCATCAGCAGGAACTCGTCGGCCTGCTCGTCGTCGCTGAGCGCGTCGTTGACGGTCATGCCGTGGCCGCTTGCCTCGACCCGCATGAGCCAACCTTCCGGACGCTTCTCGGTCGCGGTGGCGCGCCGTTTGCCGTCGACCACGAGCCGGCCATGCGCGCCCGGGCCGATGCCGGCATATTCCTGATAGCGCCAGTAGACCAGGTTGTGCCGGCATTCCGCCCCCGGCCGCGCGTGGTTGGAGACCTCGTAGGCCGGCAGGCCCGCGGCCCCGCACTGATCGAGGGTGAGGTCGTAGAGATCGCGGCCGAGATCGTCATTGGGCAGCACCAGCTTGCCGCCGGCATGCAGCGCCGCGAACGGCGTGTCGGGCTCGATGGTGAGCTGGTAGAGCGAGAGATGCTCGCCCGCTTCGCCGAGCGCGCGCGCGAGCTCGCTGCGCCAGTCCGCGACCGTCTGCCCCGGGCGCGCGTAAATCAGATCGAACGAGTAGCGATCGAAGATCGTGCGCGCGACCGCGACCGCCGCGAGCGCCTCCTGCGCGGTGTGCAGCCGGCCAAGCTGCTTGAGGATCGCGTCGTCGAGCGACTGCACGCCGAGCGAGACGCGGTTGACGCCCGCCGCGCGATAGCCGCGCAAGCGCGCCGCCTCGACGCTCGTCGGATTGGCCTCGAGCGTCACCTCGACATCGGGCGCGACCGTCCAGTGCCGGCCGATCGCCTCGAGGATGGCGCCGACCGTCGAGGCCTCCATCAGCGACGGCGTGCCGCCGCCGAAGAAGATGGTCGAGACGGTGCGGCCGGGCGCACGTTCCGCCGTCGCCGCAATCTCGGCCGCGAATGCGTTGACGTAGCGCGGCTGATCGATCGCGGCCTGACGCACGTGGCTGTTGAAGTCGCAATAGGGACACTTCGACAGGCAGAACGGCCAGTGGATGTAGACGCCGAACGGCGTCTTGCGCTCAGCGTCGCTCAAGGCACGCCTCCGCAAGCTTGAGGAACGCGCGGGCGCGGTGCGACAGGCCCTGGCCCTGCGGCGGCAGGCCGTGCTTTTCCTCGCTCGTCATCTCGCCGAAGGTGCGCGCGAATCCGTCGGGCAGGAACATCGGGTCGTAGCCGAAACCCTTGCTGCCGCGCGGCGGCCACACCAGCGTGCCGTCGACTCTGGCCTCGAAATCCTCCACGTGCCCGTCCGGCCACGCCACGCACAGCGCGGAGACGAAATGCGCCCTGCGCCGGTCCGGTGTGGTCGCGCCGCGCTCGCGCAGCAGCGCGTCGATGCGCGCCATTGCGCCGGCAAAGTCCTTGGACGGTCCCGCCCAGCGCGCCGAATGGATGCCGGGCTCGCCGTCGAGCGCATCGACGGCGAGACCCGAGTCGTCGGCGAAAGCGGGCATGTTCGCGGCCCTCGCGGCGGCCTCCGCCTTGATGCGCGCATTGGCGCGGAAGCTGGTGCCGGTCTCCTCCGGCTCGGGCAGGCCGAGATCGCCGGCCGAGACCGCCTCGATGCCGTAGAGCGCGAGCAGCTCGCGCATCTCGACGAGCTTGCCCGGATTGTGCGTTGCGATCACGAGGCGGCCGCTGATCCGGCGGTGGGCGGCCGCCTTCTTCGGTGTCGGCGAGGTCGCGCGGGCGCTCACGTCACCGCCATCTTCTGCAGGTCGACGAGCCTGCCGACGCCCTTGCGGGCGAGCGCCAGCAGCGCGAGGAGCTGCTCCTCGCTGAACGGCGTCTTCTCGGCCGTGCCCTGCACCTCGACGATGTGCCCCGAGCCGGTCATGACGAAATTGGCGTCGGTCTCGGCCTCGGAATCCTCCGCATAGTCGAGGTCGAGCACCGGCGTGCCGTTGTGGATCCCGCACGAGATCGCCGCGATATGGTCGCGCAGCGGCTCGCCCAGGATCATCTTGCGCGTCTTCATCCACTGGATGCAGTCGTAGAGCGCGACCCAGCCGCCGGTAATCGCGGCCGTGCGCGTGCCACCGTCGGCCTGGATCACGTCGCAGTCGATGGTGATCTGGCGCTCGCCGAGCGCCGGGAGATCGACCACCGCGCGCAGGCTGCGGCCGATCAGGCGCTGGATCTCGATGGTGCGGCCGCCCTGCTTGCCGGCCGAGGCCTCGCGCCGGGTGCGCTCCGAGGTCGCGCGCGGCAGCATGCCGTATTCGGCCGTCACCCAGCCGCGCGCCTGGCCCTTGAGCCAGGGCGGCAGGCGGTCCTCCAGGGTCGCGGTGACCAGCACATGGGTGTCGCCGAATTTCACGAAGCACGAGCCTTCGGCATATTTGACGACGCCGCGCTCGAGCGTGACGGCACGCAGCTCGTCGGGCTGGCGGCGGCTCGGGCGCATCGGCGACGTCTCCACAGGGTCAAACGGCGGGGCCATGCGGCCCGCTCCGGCCAGCTTTTAGAGGATTCTTGCGGAAAGTGGATACCGGGTCGGGCGCAAAAATCTTGTTCCGATCAAGATGCCGCGGCCAAGCTTGAACTCCACCCTCCGGATGGACAATTCTTGGGCCCCGTGAACCGCAGGACCCGCGAACCCGAGTACCACCGTGCCGCAGGACGTACCGATCGGATCAGGCCCGCCGAGCCTCGTTGCCCTCAACGACCGCTCGCGCGAGATTTTTCGCCAGATCGTCGACAGCTATCTGGCGACCGGTGAGCCGCTCGGCTCGCGCAACCTGGCGCGGCTGATCTCCATGCCGCTGTCGCCCGCCTCGGTGCGCAACGTCATGCAGGACCTCGAGGAGCTCGGCCTCATCTACGCGCCGCATACCTCGGCCGGACGATTGCCCACCGAGCGCGGCCTGCGCTTCTTCGTCGACGCCTTGATGCAGATCGGCGATCTCACCGCGGGCGACCGCGCCGCCATCGAGGGGCAGGTGGCAGCCGCCGGCAAGTCGGTCGAGAACGTGCTCAACGAGGCGAGCGGCCTCCTGTCGGGTCTCACGCATGCGGCCGGCGTGGTGCTCACGGCCAAGAGCAACGTCAGGCTCAAGCACATCGAGTTCGTGCGGCTCGAGCCCGAGCGCGCGCTGGTGGTCCTGGTCGCCGACGACGGGCAGGTCGAGAACCGCATCGTCAACCTGCCGCTCGGCCTGCCGATCTCGGCGCTCTCCGAGGCCTCGAACTTCCTCAACGCGCACATCCGCGGCAAGACGCTGGCCGAGGCCAAGGCCGAGGTCGAGAAGGCGCTGGAGGCGAGCCGTGCCGAGCTCGACGCCCTCACCCAGAAGATCGTCGCGGCCGGCCTTGCGAGCTGGTCGGGCGGCGAGACCGCCGAGCGCAAGCTGATCGTGCGCGGCCACGCCAACCTGCTCGACGACCTCAAGGCGCTCGAGGATCTCGAGCGCGTCCGCCTGCTGTTCGACGACCTCGAGACCAAGCGCGACGTCGCCGACCTGCTCGGCCGCGCCGAGCAGGCCGAGGGCGTGCGCATCTATATCGGCTCGGAGAACAAGCTCTTTTCCCTGTCCGGCTCGTCGACCGTGATCTCGCCCTATCATGACGCCGCCGGCCGGATCGTCGGGGTGATCGGGGTGATCGGCCCGACCCGGCTCAACTATGCGCGCGTCATCCCGATGGTCGACTATACGGCGCGGGTGGTGAGCAAGCTGCTCGGGGGATGAGCCCCTGCGTTGAACCCGCTTGATTTTTCGCTCCCGAATCTCGATATGCGGGGCGAATTGACATCCGCCCACGATCTGCCAGACGACGGAAGCGAGGACGATGACGGACCGAAACGGCCATCCGACTGACCCGCAAGCGGCCCCCGAGACCGATGTTTCGGCCGAGCCGGCCGCCAATGCGGTTGCGGCGCTCGCCAAGGAGGCGGCCGATCTGAAGGACCGGCTGCTGCGCACGCTCGCCGAGATGGAGAACCTGCGGCGGCGGACCGATCGCGAGATCGCCGACAGCCGCCAGTATGCGGTCGCGAATTTCGCCCGCGACCTGCTCGGCGTCGCCGACAACATGCAGCGGGCGCTCGGCACCCTGAGCGCCGATTTCCGCGATCAGGCCGATCCGGTGATCAAGTCGCATATCGAGGGCGTCGAGCTGACCGAGCGCGAGCTCATCAAGGTCATGGAGAAGCACGGCATCCGCAAGTTCGACCCGCAGGGACAGAAGTTCGATCCCAACCTGCACCAGGCGATGTTCGAGGTGCCCGACCCGAGCGTGCCGTCCGGCACCGTCGTGCAGGTCATGCAGCCGGGCTACATGATCGCCGAGCGCGTGCTGCGGCCGGCGCTCGTCGGCGTTTCCAAGGGCGGCCCGAAGGCGGCGCCCGCCGCGAACGGGAGCGCGGCGTCGGCGCAGCCCGACTCGGTCGACACGCAGGCCTGAGTGACGAGTCCGAGACTCTAGGTCTTCGGCTCGACGCCATCCCGCACGGCGCGGAATTTCGGAAACGCCTGCAGCCAGAGGTCGGCGCGGGCGGCGCCGACGAAGCGGATGAACGCGCGATTGCCGAAGCGCACCCATTGCACGAGCTTCATCGGCGTGCCGGTCTTGGCGTCCTTCGCCTCCGCCTGGATCTCGTAAGTCGGCTTGTTGTCGAGATGCAGCATGTCGCTGCCGACGATGCGCACGTCCTTGAACTCGGCGAGGCCGGTGAACAGGGTGCGCGCGAAGCTCGGCCGGTTGGCCGGGTCCTCGGGGCCGCCGCTCGCGACCGAGACGATGAAGATCGGCTGCGTCGCCGCCTCGAGCGTGTCCTTGGCGCCGTCGGTCAGAAACACCGAGGTGTTGCCGAGGACGCGGAACGGCCGCAGGCCGGCGAGATTGTCGAACCTGACCGGCAGCAGGGCGAGGAGCTCGTCCGTCGGCACGATCGGGCGCACCACCATCGAGAGGAGCGCGGCGCGCACGTCCGCGTCGGGATATTTGCTGCGCGCATCCTCGGGAATCTGGACCGCGACGAGGGAGCCGATGTCGCCGCCGGATGCGAGCAGGATCCAGCGGCGGACCGTCTTGCCGTTCGCGGTCTGCTCGCCGACGATCAGCAGGCCTTTGCCGGTCTTGAGCGTGACGTTCTCGCGCTTCTCCTCGGTCAGGCCCTGCCGCTTGATCGCCTCGGCCGTCATCTCGCCCTCGATCCTCGCGGCGGCCTCGGGCGGGATCTCGACGATCAGGATCGAGGCTCCGGTGGCGGGATCGATGAATCCGCGAAAGGTCGGGGCGGGCTTCATGGCGCCCGGCGCCACCAGCCCGATATGCGAGGCGAGCGGAAAAGCCGGATCGGCCGCGTGCGCCGGGCAGGCCAGAAGGGCGGCGACCGCAAACGCGGCGGCGCGGGCGAGCAACGGTCGCAACAGCATGGGGTCACCTCGGTCTCGGCCGGTCAGGCTCGGGCTTTCCTTACTTTGGCACTTTGGCGCATGTTCTTGTCGGCGAACCGGCTTCCACCCCGCATCAAGTGCGGGGCAGGCTTTCGCAGGAACATGCGCCGGCACTCTCGTCATACCGGCTCGTTCACCCGGCGCAATGTCAGGTTAATGCGGCTGCCGTCGGGCAGCAGGGTGGATGTATCACGAATTATCCGGTCGACCCCGTGAAATGCCAGCCGGGCGGCGCCGCCCAGCACCAGCGCGTCGCCGGAGGCGAGGCGGAACGAGCGGGTCGGATCGTCCCGATTGGTCCCGCCCAGGCGAAACAGGCAGGTCTGTCCGAGCGACAGCGAGACCACCGGCGCGGCAAAATCGAGCTCGTCGCGATCCTGATGCAGGCCCATGCGGGCGGTCGGCGCATAGACGTTGACGAGGCAGGCCTCGGGCGGATGCGGGTAATCACTGAGGTCACGCCACGTCGCGAGCACGCGCGCGGGCATCGGTGGCCATGGTGCTCCGGTCTGCGGATGACGCGGCTGATAACGATAGCCGTGCGCGTCCGAGACCCAGCCGAGCGGGCCGCAATTGGTCATGCGCACGCTGAACGGCTTTCCACTTTGGGGCATGCGCGGCACGAACAACGGCGCCGCCGCGATGATGGCGAGAATGTCGCGCGTCAGCTCTTCCTGGGCGGCGCGATTCAAATAACCTGGTCGAAGTTTCAGGCCGCTTGCGAACCCGTCCGGCGCGGCACCAGGCGTTCGCTCGCCAGCGCCTCCCGGGCGCCCGCCGCTCCCGCCTCGTGATATTCGGCGTCCTCGTTGACCTGCCATGTGTCGTAGATGCGTTCGCCCGCCAGGATATTCCGCGCCGTCAGCATTGCGGTCATCATGGCATGATCCTGGTTGTTGTATTTATGCATCCCGTTGCGGCCGACCAGATGCAGGCTCGGATAGCTGCTCTCGAGATCGCGCCGGATCGTCGCCACATGCTCGCGATAATCCTCGTCATAGACCGGATAGGCCTTGGGCTGGCGCACCACGCAGCCGTCGACCACGTCGGCCGGCCCGACCAGGCCGATCTGCGCGATCTCCCGCTTGGCGAGCGCGATGAGGTCGGCGTCGGGCGCGGTCCACAGCCCATCGCCCTCGAAGCAGAAGTACTCGAGCCCGAGGCAGGTCATGCCGTCCGGCACCATCTCGGGCGACCATGAGCGGAAGTTCTGCACGCGCCCGACTTTCACCGACGGATCGTGGATGTAGATCCAGTTGTCGGGAAAAAGATCCGGCTTGTCGACCATCAGCGCGACGGTGAGGAAGTCGCGGTAGCGCAGCGCGCGCGCATGCAGGAGCGAGATCGGCGCCGGCGAAATCTTCGCCACCAGCTCGCGCACCGGCGCCGAGCTCACGACATGGCGCGCCGTGTAGGTCTCGACCGCACCTGCGGCCGTCCTGACCTCGATCGTCCACAGGTCGCGGCCCGCATCGTGGCTCAGGCGTTCGAGCTCGCGTCCCATCATGATGCGGCCGCCGCGTTCCTTGATCTTCGCCGCCGCCGCCTCCCACATCATGCCGGGGCCGCGGCGGGGATACTGGAACGTCTCGATCAGCGTCTTGACGACATCTTCACCCGGCGCCTCTCCGGACTTGGCCGGCTTGCGGCCGAGCCCGAGCGAGCGCTTGAGCGCATGGGTGACCGCGACGCGCAGGTCGAGCCCCTTGATGCGCTGCGCCGCCCAGTCCGCCGAGATCTCGTCGCACGACATCCCCCACACCTTCTCGGTGTAGGTCTTGAAGAAGATCTGGAACAGCCGCTCGCCGAACTGGTTGCGCACCCAGTCGTGAAAGCTCTTCGGCTGCGCGATCGGCGCCGCCTTGGCGCAGGCGTAGGAGAGCATGCAGGCCGCGCTGGTGACGAGGCCGAGATTGCGCAGCGCCTCGAAGGCGCTGAGCGGATACGAATAGTATTTTCCGCCGTAGTAGATGCGCGAGAGCCGCGGCCGCGCGATGAAGTCGTCGGGCAGGATCTCGCGCCACAGGTCGACGACCTCCTTCGACTTGGAGAAGAAGCGGTGGCCGCCGATGTCGAAGAGGAAATCCTTGTAGCGAACGGTGCGGCTGATGCCGCCCACATAGGTCGGGTCCTTCTCGATCACCAGGACCGACGGCGTCTGCCCGGTCAGGCAATAGGCGGCCGTCAGGCCGGCGGGTCCGGCGCCGACGACGAAGACGTCGATGCTCTCGCTCATGCGCGATGCGCTCCTGGCGGCGCGGCGTGCGGCGCCGACGCGTGGGGCGAGAACGCGAACAGGCGATGGCCGTTGTAGGAGACGAACGCGCCGACGAGAGCGCCGCTCATCAGCGCAGCCTGCGGCAGCCACGCGAAGACGGTGAGCACGAGGGCCGCGAACACCGCATAGCTCGTGCTCTGCGCCAGCGCCGTGACGGCCGCGTAGCGCATCGCCTCGCGATGCTGCGGCCGGTGGCTGCGCGCGAACGTGAAGGCGCGGTTGAGCCGCCAGGTGACGAAGGTCGCGACCGTGAGCGTGATCAGCCGGATCACCAGGGGGTGATGCGCATAGGCCATGATGGCGGTGAACAGGGACAGGTCGACCGCAAGCCCGGTGCAGCCCACCATGATGAACCGGACCGGCCGCGGCAGGCGCTCGGCAAGGGCGCGCATCCGGTCCGCGCTGGGCTCGACTTGATCGATGGTCATGGGTTGCGCCTGTCCGCCGGCTGCCGACGCGCCCACGGCGGAGCAGGCGGCTTCCGCAAGCATGGTTCGCAGAGGCTGGTTAACGCGAGGCTTAGTCGCCCGGCGCCGCTGCTCCGGCTCCGGGCAGCGTTAATGGAACCTCAATGCAAGTCGGCCAAGAGTCGCGCGACCCGTCCCCGAGGCCCGAAACGGGGCGCGAGCCGCTGCAAGGACGCTGCATGATCGTGGGCACGACGCGTCGACCCGTTTCCGGGCCCAATTTCGCCGTCCTGGTCGCACTCGCCTGGCTGGTGATCGTGGCCGATCTGGTCGCCAGGCATTGGGCCGGCACCGGGGTGACCCTGGCCGACACCGACGACGCCATGCGGCTCGCCGAGGTGCGCGACTTCCTGCACGGGCAGGGCTGGTTCGACATGCACCAGCCGCGGCTCGCGCCGCCGATCGGATACGACTCGCATTGGTCGCGCCTGATCGATGCCGGGCTCGCCGGGCTCTTCCTGCTGTTTCACCAGTTCGTCGACGGCGCGCTCGCCGAGCGGCTGATGCGCGTCGTGTGGCCGCTGCTCTGGCTGATCCCCGCGATGGTCGGCGCGGCCGCGATCGCGTGGCGCATCGCGGGCCGCAACGCCGCGGTGGTGGCGCTGCTCATGGCCGCCGTCGGGCTGCCGGCCTTTCAGCAGTTCGTGCCGGGCCGCATCGATCACCACAACGTGCAGATCGCGCTCGCGGTTGCCATCGTGGCCGCGACCGTGTGGTCCGATCGCGCGCGCGGGGCAGCATTCGCCGCCGGCGCGCTGAGCGGGCTTGCGCTCGCCATCGGCCTCGAGAACCTCGCTTTTGTCGCGCTGTGCGGCGCCGCCTTCGCGCTGCGCTATGTGGTCGATCGCGCCGGCGGCGGGGCGCTCGCGCGCTACGGCTGGTCGCTCGCGGCCAGCGCCGCCGCAGCCTTTTTCGTGATCGTCGGGCCGGACCATTGGGGACGTACCGAATGCGACGCCATCGCGGTCAACTGGGCGGCGCCGGTCGTTCTGGTTGGGATCTTCATGGCCATCGTCGCCACCCGCCTCGAGGGCGACAGGGTCGCGGCCCGCATCGCGGCCGTGGCGGCCGGCGCGGCCCTCGCGGGCCTTGTCTTCGTGCTGATCGAGCCGCGCTGCCTCGCCGGACCGTTCGGCATGATGGACCCCCAGCTGCGCGCCATCTGGCTCTCGCATATCAACGAGATGCAGCCCTTGACCGCGATCGGCCGCAACTCGCCGCCGGTCGCCGCCGCGCTCGCGGCGTTTCCGGCGCTTGCCGCTGCTGCGACGCTGCTCCTCGCGCGCGACTTGCGCCGCGATTTCGGCTTCCTGGTCGCCGGCGCGGTCCTGCTCGTCGCCTGCGCGATGGCCGTGCTGGTCGCCAAGATGTCGATGTACGCCATGTGGCTCGGCATGCCGCTCGTTGCCGTCCTCGCGTTGCGCCTTTTTGCGCGCCTGCATCTCGAGAGTCTGGTGGCGCGCGCCTTTGCGGCGCTGCTGCTCACGCCGACCGTGCTCTCGGCCGTCGCAATCGCGGCCGTGCAGGCCGCCGGCAGCCCACCCGCGCAGGAACACGATACGCGCGTGCTCACCGGGTGCTTCGCCACCGCGAGCTACGCCCAGCTGGCGCGGCTGCCCGCCGGCGTGATCGCGGCCGAGCCGGATTTCGGCCCCTTCATTCTCGCGCTTACGCCCCAGTCGGTCGTCGCGGCGCCATATCACCGGCTGGCGGGCGGGATCATCGCGGCGCACCGCATGTTCACGGCGCCGCCCGACGAGGCGCGCGAGGTCCTGCAGCGCCTCGGCGCAACCTATGTGGTCACCTGCGGCAGGCGGGTGCCGCCCGAGATGACGGCGCAGGAGCGCGCCGCGAGCCTGTGGGGCCGGCTGCAGGCCGGCGCGGTGCCGGGCTGGCTGCTCCCGGTCCCGGCGGAACGCGGCGATGTCTTCCAGGTCTACCGCGTCGCCGCCGAGGCCACGGAACATCGTTAAGCGAATCCTAGCGCCGGCCTCTCCGGATCGGGTCACGCGGGCATTTGAACGGCCGGCTTAATCCGACCTTAGTGATGTCCCGGCATCATCGCGCCACCGCCAAGGGCTTGTCCCTCAAGGATTTGGAGCGAGTGCGTGGTCGACGTCAGCATCGTGATGCCGTGCCTCGATGAGCGGCGCACGCTGGCGCACTGCATCGAGGTCGCGCAGCGCGCGCTCGACATCCTCAAGGCGCGGCACGGGCTCGCGGGCGAGATCGTCATTGCGGACAATGGCAGCACCGACGGCAGCCAGGACCTGGCCAGTCGGCTCGGCGCCCGCGTCGTGACCATTCGTCGGCGCGGCTATGGCGCCGCGGTGTGCGGCGGCTTTGCGGCCGCGCGCGGACGCTATCTCGTGATGGGCGACGCCGACGGCTCCTACGATTTCGTCGAGGCGGTGCCGATGGTCGAGGCGCTGATGAACGGCGCCGATCTCTG
>Ga0126371_10001728_pt1 | contig 18548 bp, 13 predicted proteins | sample PanSoiMetaPlot_4_FD_110145 | JGI IMG/M metagenome (GOLD analysis project Ga0126371, IMG submission 110145) | Tropical forest soil microbial communities from Panama - MetaG Plot_4 | ecosystem: Environmental > Terrestrial > Soil > Tropical forest > Bulk soil | place: Panama | collected 2016-02-17 | reverse complement strand
GCGGCGTCCTTCGACAATCCGGATCATGTCAGCATCGTGATCCATAATTACCGCTGGCGGCTCGGCCTGGCCGAAGGCGAACCGCAATACGATGACTTGGAAAAGCGGCTTGCCCAGGCCCCGGCCATCGCTGTGCCCACCATCACGCTCGAAGGGGATGCCAACGGCGCACCACACCCAGACGCGAGCTCCTACGCCAGGAAGTTCTCGGGCAAATATGCGCACCGGATCATCAAAGGCGGTGTGGGGCATAATCTACCGCAGGAAGCCCCGCAGGCCTTCACGGAAGCTGTCGTAGCCGTGGCTGCAGGTTGATCGGCATCAGTGGGCGGGCCGGGGCAGCACGCCGCACTGCAACACCGCAGGGATTCACGAGTAGCGGCGCCGCCGGGTCGACGGGCCAAGCGATCACGAGCTGTTCTTGAATGCGCTACTATCCCGACTTACGATAGCGTTGCGGTGCCTTGAACGATCCTCGTGAGCAGCGCGCATGCGAACGCTCTTGTCTTTCATCGTGGTGGTCGCCTTCGCTGCACCCGTTCGTGCTCAGTCGGTCATACAGCTCCAAGGACAGACTGGCTATCTTGGAGAATACGAACTCAGCGGCACCGTATCCGAACAGAATTCCAATGGAAGAACGGAGTTTTCTGGCCCACTTGTGGTCAAGCATGTCGGTCTCTGTACGCACAGCGGCCCGCAGGAAACGATTAGTCAAATCAAGCTGCAGATCACAGGGGCTTCGCGGCGGGTTGCCGCGACGGTAGTGTTCGAAGGCCTCGCTTGCACCTATCGGGGCGTCCTTAGCGAAGCGTATCACGGGTTCATGAACTGCGAGAATCAAACAAGCCTTCCACTCAGACTTTGGACCAAATGAGCGGCGGGCAAGAAAGCCCGCCGGCCCGCGTGAGTTGCTGCTATTCGAGGGCGTCTCTGGAATGATCAGGATTGGCAGTAACTTGCCGACCTCTGGTCGTCTGCACGCCCCGTTTGGGCGCAGATAGAGCGCGGGCTTCTGGATCGCGGCGAGTGGCGGGACGGACCGCCGTCATCACAGCCCCCGATCGCAGTGCCTAGACTACCGTAGTGTTGTCCATCGCGGAATCGGGCCTTGGGTTCTTTCGCCCCGATATGTGGTCACGTGCTGATGTCCGATACTCACGTGTGTCGGCAACAATTGCGGTTGCATGTCCGAGTATTGACGCGTTGAAAACGTGATGAAGAGTACGAACGCGAATACCACAACCGGAACGATATCACGCCAAATACTATATCCGGAACGGTCATTTCCGAGAGACATGGCAGACTGCATCCTTGGTTATCGCAGCCGGCTATCATTGCCGGCACAATTTAAATGGGGCTCGCCGGCGCATAAGGGAAATATAAGCATCCTCGGATATTCATAGGCATATTCTATCGACCTGCGTCCGCGCGAAACGTTCGAGGTCGAGCTTACCACCGACGAGGTACGATTTGAGAGTCCGGTTTTTCGAGACGGCTCAAGCGGGCATTCCAACGCACCCGGTGGATTTTCCGCCAGAGCTCACTCGCAGTCCAAAAGGATTGCGGGGTGGCGGGCAGAGACGACTGGCCCAAGAAACGCCGCCAGGTCCTCGAATTGCCTGGCACGAGGGTCGCTGTGCCGCCAGGCCAAATATATCATTCTGGAATAGCGTTCGATCGGCAGCGGCGCATACTTGATGCCGATAACGTCAGTCGCAGCGGTGACGGGCACTAGCGTGCATCCCTCCCCGGCCGCCACCATATATTTCAAAGTTTCCAAGCTGGTCGCGTGGCGGTTCGAAGGCGCGATATCATCACCGGCCGCCAGGGCTTGGTCTCGTAGACAATGGCCCGGAGCGAGCAGGAGGCGTTCCCACGCGTCCAGACCTTCCCAGCCGTTCCCATCTGGCCCGCACGCGGGATGGTCCTCTGGGCAAGCCAAAACCAAGGGCTCGCGAAATACCGGCCGTTTGGCGACCGCTGGCTCAGGTCCATGCGTGGAAACAAGAGCTACATCAAGCTCGCCTTGTAAGAGAGCTCTCAGCAGAACATCGGTTTTGTCTTCGCCCAATATCACCGATATTCCAGGGTGCCGCTTACGGAGATCACGAAGTATGCAGGGGAACACATAAGGACCCAGACTCGAGATCGCGGATAATCGCAGCGAGCCGCCAAAGGGTTGTTGCGATTCGCCAGCGAGAGCAAAGATCGCCCGGGCCTCGAGTAAGACACGTCGCATCTGCTCAACGAGTTGTTGACCCTTGGGGGTAACGATGAGCCGGCGCGTCGTCCGCTCGAAAATGACAGTCCTCAACCTTGCCTCAAGTTTGCTGACCTGCACCGATAGCGACGGCTGCGCAACGTGGCATTGTTCCGCGGCCTTGACAAAGCTGCCGTGATCAGCAACGGCCACGACATATTCGAGGTCGCGCAGAGATAATCCGGACATATTCATCGGGAGGACTCGCTAGATAGGCTATGCCTATTCCTGTGTGAGGAAATATATATTTCACTTACGCGTCTCTCAAGCCCACCTCGCCCATAGCTGACCGCAATCGCTCGTCGCACCGGCCAGCGTGCAAACGGAGTTGAAGTCGACTCCGTCTCCGCGACTTCGTGCATGAAACCCAGGAGTAGCGTGCTATGTTAAAGATGTTCTTTGTCGGCGCCCTTATGCTCGCCTCCAGCTCGACTTTACTGGCTCGTGAGCCGGGTGCGTACCAACGGCCCAATCATGGCATCGCCCGCAGCGGTGAATTCGGCAATGGCAACCATTTCGGCGTCGGGTTTGCCGGGCCTCTCGACCCTCGATTCGAACGGTTTGCACGCCACCACGACGGTTACGATGGCAATCGCTACTGGAGCGGCAATAATTGTTTCCCTACTGAACCTGGCGGTTGCGACTGATAGATCCCTCGCTGGCAACCGTCCAATCCTAAATCTGAGCGATCACCTGATACCGGTTAGCGCTCAGACTTCGCCAACCGCTCAAGCAGATGGCAAGCGCTCTGGATGGATGGCGAGGACCGCCTCGCTAACGTGGGCTGCCGGAGGAAGCTGCGCATTGGCCCTTCGTGGCTGAGCGCCAAGCCAATTCTCAGGGAGCCGTGTCAGAATGGGCCTAGCGGGCCTGCAATGGTGGCGAAGGGTTCTCTTGGAATAGGCGCAAGCGCAGCGCCTTTTTTACGCTAATTTAGCGCAAGAGACAGCGCCATGAGCCGAATGGAAGTGATCTCAAGTCTGGAGTGGCACCGCCGTTGGAGCGACGATCAGAAGTGGGCGATCATCGTGGAGGCCGTCGCTTTATGGCGCGTCTGTCAAGGCGTCTTGAGCCACTCCCCAGAAGGCGTGGCGAGGCGGCCTCACCATTTGGTCGGCTTGCCACCGATACCGAGCGGGGCTGAGAAGATATGGCCGAAGGTCAGTTTGGAGTCAGCACCCGATGCGAGAATTTGCCGAGATCATCCGCGCGCTCGCGGATCTCATGAACAGGCTGCGATTGGCAAAATCCGACGCTCCCCAGTAGAGAGAGTCCGCGACCTATTCGGCAGCCTTGACGACCGCCGTCTTGGCCGACGCGATCGACTTCCAGGTCTTGAGTACCGGCAGCACTTCCTTGGCAAACAGCTTCAGGCCGCGCTCGGCCACAGCGTAGGGCGTACCGCCGAATCGAAACGCTACATTCATCTCGAAGTCGCCGACGACCTGTCGCCGAGTCTCGAGCCCGCGCAGAATCTTGTCAGGCGTGCCCCAGCTGGCGGCTTGCATGAAGCCGGCGACCGCGCCGTCGAGTCCGGCCTTGCGCGCGATCTCGGCCTTCTGCTGGTAGGCATCGTAACCCTTTACTGACTTGAAGTGATCGCCGAGGAACTCGTAGTGATAGAAGTTGCTTTCGACAAACTTGCCCTGGTACTTGCGGGCCTCCTCCTCGGTCTCAGCGAGGTTGGTGCCACAGACGCAGAACTCCGTCAGCATGATGCTTGGCGGTGTGCTCCCATGGTATTTGCGATGCAGCTCGCGGCCCCTCTCGATAACCGGCACGCGCATTTCCCAGGGGCGGTCTGCGAACATAACCATGTGGGCGCCGATCTTCGCTGCCGAATCGACCGAATCTTCGCTTGAAGCCACTGCATAGATGCGCCCGTCGAACGAGTATTTTGGACGCGGCCGGATTTCGGTGCGCGGCTGCTTATAGTAGTTTCCGTCGCCCTCAATGAAACCGGTCTTGAGCGCGTTGACAATCATAGGCGCTGCCTCGTCGAAGCGGCCGCGCGATTCGTCCATGCTAAGCCGAAACGCTGCAAACTCGCGACGGGCAAGACCTCGACCGATGCCGAGCCGCAGCTTGCCCTTGCACAGCATATCGAGTACCGCGGCGTTCTCGGCCACCCGCAGCGGATCGTGCCAAGGGAGAATGACGGCTGCCGTGCCCAAGCCCATGCCCGGACAGATGCCGGCGAGATAGGACATCAGGTGGAGGTTGTCGGGCACGAAGGAGTAGTCGTTGAAATGATGCTCCGCCGACCACAGGACGTCGAACCCCGAGTCGGCGGCAAGTCGTGCCAACCGAATCTCTTCGCCCCACACCTCGTCGTCCGGGCAGTTGTCCCAACCATAGCTGGCGAAAACCATCATCATACCGACGTCCATGCTCCAATCCTCACGTTCGACTGTTCTGGTGACGATTATTGCTCATCGTTGCCTCAAAAAGGCGCCAGCTTCTCTCGGTTTTGTTTGACGCATCCGGCCGCTATGGCTCCCAGCGGCAAAGAGATGCGATACGCAAAGATCGCATCTACATTCTGAAAACTCAATCCGGCGGCACCGTGGAACCTTTGCGCTCGCCTGTCTCGACTAGCCCACGTGGTATCATTGTGCCGACTTTTACCCGGCGCTCACGACCATCGCATTGACGACCGCAGCCTACGGCGGCGTGGACTTAGACGCAGGGTGCGGTCCACGGGTCCGTCACATGACATGCCAGCTCTTAACGGGAGAAGGCGCTGACCATATCCTCCGGCGTCGACGGTGGAATCTTACGAATTTGACGCATGATAGATCCGCCGCAAACTCGATTGATCGCCAAAGATATCCCGATTTCGATCCCTTCAGTTGTGAGTATGCGACGTAACGCCCGGTGATTGGCGCGAAGCATCCGCAAGCGTGGCTCGCCAGTTGGGACCGCGGATGAACTAAAGCAGCGACTTAAGCGAGCGTGCCCGGTTGGCGCTTTCGCATTCTGCCCCCGGGCGACAGACTCTTCGCGGAGCGGCCATAAGAAACCCACCCCTCAATTGGGTGCAGCGCATGAATAGCCTTTGGGGCGCCTGGGGTTGTTAGTGCCACACAGTCTGTCGGCCGACCGGCGTCGATGTGAGGCTAGTGGAAATAGGTCGCCCGTCTGGATAAGAAGGCCACGGCGCGGAGGTTGGCCAGAAAGTTCGCGCCGATCAACCGATCTGGTGATCGTGGAAACAGGCAAACAGCGGCTGTGGTTCCATGGGCGCGAGCGCCACTTCCGTGGTCCTGTGATCGGAGAAACGTCAGAAAGGCGCGCGACGCGTCCAAGAATGGCATTGCCTTGTTCATACTCGGCGCATTTAGCCAGGCTCGGCGACTCAGTGCATTTCCACTATGAAATCTGTGTCGTTTCCCGTTTCTCCGCTGAGGCCGTGGTCAGATACGATGAGCGAAGAGCCCGGCGTCAGGAGTTGAGAGACGCGCGCAACCACATCCTGTGGTATTTCGATGCGGTCGAGGGCTACGTTGGCTTTATCCGGCGAAGGCAGGGAGATTTCCACACTGCCTTTGCCGAGCGAGCGCGATTTCAGGGCCAGGTGCTTATGCGGCGATTTTTCCGGCATTGACACGACCGTCCAGCGAAGGGCGGCACCCTCATTCTGGGATTTCATGAGGGTGAACACATGCGTTCCCAGCGACTCTCCCGGATCTCGGATCGTGACCGGCACGTCGAACAACGGCGTGAAACCCCGACGCACGAAGAGCTTACTCAATTTGCGGCTCACGAAAACGGAGATAGGGCCGACGTTTCGATTTTTGGAGATAGGGCCGACGTTTCGATCTTTATCGACGGCTGGCGCCGAGCCGGGAATTTGGAGGTCGCTGACTTGCCGTGTGTCAGCATCGGGTGTCGTCGGCGGATGCGCCACCGGGACGGCAACGATGGCGCTACCCGCAATGTCGCCTTGAGACTCCGGCAGACTAGAAGCTGCTTGCGGCTTCGGCTCAAAGAGGTGCGGATTGGTTATCTCGACCGGGTGAGCATCGTCAGACGCGATGATCACACGAACGCCGCGTTTGGTGAGATGCCACAGCCTAATGGCAAAGTCATTTTTTAAACGGATACAGCCGTGTGAGGCTGGGTACCCCGGCAGAATACCCGCATGCAGCGCTATTCCGGACCATGTGATCCGCTGCATGTATGGCATGGGAGCAGCGCTATAAAGATTTGAGCGGTGCCATCGTTGTTTGCTGACAACACTGAATACGCCTAGAGGCGTCGGATGACGAGGGACACCCGTAGAAACTGAAGAGCGCGCGATCAACGAGCCATTGTCATAAACCGAGATCCGCTGGTCGGCGACCGAGATGATGATCTGGAGTGCGCCATGCGGAGTATCCGGTGTCTGGTCTCTATCCGCTAATTCCGGCTTTGTATGCCTGTATCGGTGCTCGTGGTGTCGCCAGGCATGATCGCTCGACCAAAGCCCGTTCCGCGGCCAAAATATGTACTGTGCCTGCGCTGCCCCCGCAGGCACGACGACGCAAACGGTCAGTAGACCGAGTACCGTCGCGCGGATTGATCCCACACGAGCTGCAGACATGTATCGCTCACAGCTACCTACGGTGTTCACTCGGACTTTCGCGGCCCGCCACCCCTCCTGGAAGGCCGTCGTGAGATGGGTCAGATACTTTCACCCTTCAGATGGGTCAGATACTTTTCTCCCTTGAGGATTTTGCTGCTCCTGCGCGTTTTTTTGTCTTGTGGTCGTCCTGCGCCGTCAATCGGTGAGACCTGTTCGTCTCCAGTGCCGCAGGTTGCACATTCGACCCGCCACGGTGATCGGCATATTCCTTGCCGTCGATCGGCGCAACATGCGGAGGATCCTTATCGAGATACGGTCGACCGATCCCGAACTCTTTGCCGTGCGCATCGACCCACTTCCACAACTTTTCGCTTGAAATGAAGCGCTCGGCACGGGTCTCACCCTTTACGCTGACGAGATCAACCGCTAGCCCGTGGCCGTGGCCACCGCGCCGGCTGCCGCCATGGTACGAGCTGTCAGTCGCAGCTTTGTTGCCGCTTGCGAGCGATTGCCGATAATCATCCCGGAATCCACTGGTGATGGCAGGCGAAAGCCCGGCCTCATCTAACGCGTGAAGGGCACGATACAGCCTCAGTTTGAAGCTCCGGTCCATGCCTCCGATCACATAGTCTACTAGCGACATACCGGCTTTTTGCGCCGCCTTGGGATCCTTCCACGTGAAGTCCTCGTCGACGAGCTTTGTAACGGTTTTGGTGACGACCCGCGTTTTGCCCTTCTTTTTAACTTTCACCTCTACCTGCTCCGGCACCCTGATGGTATCGACCTTAGGCGCCCGCTGGTACAAGGACCAAAGGTATTGGTCGACGCAAATGTCTGACCCAGAGCACTCGTCGAGGGTCTCGATGGAGCTCGCTGGCTGCTTCACGTCGTTTTCCAGCGAATCAGGCTTGGCCTCCGCCACAACCTCCTCGGCTGCTGTTTCGGCCGGCAGTGTCGGATGAGAGTCACGCGAAGCGACGTCGCCGATCGCCGCATCAACATCGTCCTCGCCAGTCGTGGTCGCTTGCGGCGCGTCCACAATCCTCGCGTCGACGCTCACGGGCCCGGGCGGGTTAGCCTTCATTGGCGCCGCGAGCCTCTCGACGACGTGCGAACCGAGACCGGCTAATCCAACAGCAGCGGCGAGAACCACCGTTCCGCACAATACCCCCAATGCAGCAAACCGCCGCTGGCTGATCACGCATGCCTCCTGTCTCGAACCAAGGTTCCGCCCGAGCCATGCTGCACAGCCGAGCGGCTGATTCTTTCGGATCGGGACATCATCACGCAAGGGAAAAAACTGCAACCCATTATCTTTTCCGGAACATGTTACCCAAGTGCCTTCCCAACCTGGTGTCTGAGTTAACTCCATGCTAATGCGCGCAGGTACTCCCAAACTGAACCCGGCTCGTTGTGGATTCGTCAGTTCTGCCTCATGGCCCATTGCCTCGGCTCAACCATACTGAGACGGACGACTTCCGAAACCTCTAGGATGGGTGCAGGGGGCTTCGGCCCGATCCACGCCGCGGCCGACCAGGGGCCCGCGACCAAGACGTTGCCGCCCCTAAACGCCTCCCGCTGCGCATGCCGGCGCGAACTGGGAAAGCTTCCGACGCGAATTTCGAGTACGAGCCGTGCGCCCAAAGGCACGTACGCCTGCCCCCCTCTGTGTGAACGAATTTCCGCTCTCGCCTGACCGATGAGACCAAGGGCGATGAAGCGGTAGCTGAACATGCCTCGTCGCCGCGGTAGCGGCGCCAATCCACTGTTGGGCCACGCATGGACGTTGTGTTCCGAAACAATCATCCAGCTTGGTGCATCGTCCAACCCCAATACGATCTCTGCGACTGTCTACGATGATATTCGCGAACAGCCGACGCTCGCTCTCTACTCCGCCGGCTTGCGTTCATTGCGACGTTGATTAGCTGCGCAATCGCGCCCGTCTTGAAACGTCCGGTGACGAGCGCGATACCGTCTGTGCCGTAGCGTGTAAGAACTCAACTCAACGCTTTTCCATCCGTTCGTCAACGCAGCTGCTGTAAGTTCACACCTTCGCCAACGGCGCGCCAACCGCATCCCCTGCACTGAGAAGCTGTAAAGTGCATGGAGCTGGCCACAGCGACAAAGGTGAAGCCAGACCGCCATGGCGTCCACGTAAAAGCATGTTGCAAACGGAGACCCTTTGGGGGACACTTGTCCTATTGATTACCGAACTATCTCGCGTCGCAGTGAGGATGGGCACAAAATGTCCGGCTTCGAGTTTTTTGACGTCCCAAACTTCCTGCTCCAGAAGGGAGGGGTTTTGCCGGTCGCGCGATTAGCCTACCGGACACTTGGTACATTAAACGCCGGCGAGGACAACGCGGTTCTGGTGCCGTCGTGGTACACTGGAACCGACACGGATACTGAGACGTTCATGGTTGGCACGAACCGTGCTCTCAATCCTGAGAAATATTTTATCATTCTGGCCAATCTTCTTGCGAATGGACGCTCGTCATCGCCCTCGAACACGCCACCGCCGTTCGAACGCGGGCGCTTTCCGAAGATCACGTACCATGACAACGTGCGGCTCCAGCATAGCCTTGTTACTGAACGCCTCGGGCTCAAGAACCTTCGCTTGGTGACTGGCTGGTCGATGGGCGCCGGCCAGACTTTTCAGTGGGCCGCACAGTTTCCGGATATGGTCCGTGCGGCAGCCCCGATCGCTGGCTCGGCGCGTACGGCCTCGTTCAACAAGGTCTTCCTGCTGTCACTGCGCCGCGCCTTGGAGCTGGATCCCGTTTATTCGGACGGCTTTTACGATCGTCCCCCCATCAATGGATTGAGAGCGTTCTCGGCAATCTACGCGGGCTGGGGGCTTTCCGAACCATTCTATCGTACAGCTGCTTATGAGGCTTTCGGGGCCAGGGACCACGAGCAATTTGTCCAATATTTCTGGGAACCATTTTTCCAGCGGTGCGACGCGAACGATCTGCTCTCACAGCTGTGGACATGGAACAACGGGGATATCAGCGACAATTCCACCTATGGCGGTGATTTTGAGGCGGCTCTGAAAGCCATCAAAGCGCGAACGATTGTGATACCGGTCGACCTCGACCGATACTTCCCGCCCGCCGACAGTGAATACGAGGCCCGGCATATTCCTAACGGGGAGTGCCGAATCGTTAAATCACAATGGGGGCACATGGCTCCCATGAATCCGGGTGATATTCCAAGTATCGACGCATCTCTTTCGGAACTCCTAATGGACTAGATGCCGTCAATACCGATAGTTCAGTATCAACAGTCATCCAGACCTATCGTATTAGATTCGGCCTCCATCGCACCTGGTCGGCGACCTTAGGTGCCTCGGGCCGAGTTTTCTAGAGCCTTCCAGATCCGTTCGCTTTCGATCCGTTGACTTTGCAAGGTCGACGCCACCTCGCGCACCACCTCATCGCTCAGGCCGCCTCGGTTTATGGGTCGCGCCCCTTCATGACAGCCTTGTTTCTGCTCGTGTGCCTGCTGAAGGATCCCTCTCCACAATCCGTCCATCATCATTCATCTCCGTCCTGGTCATGACGAATGCGTCATCCTGACGAAGCTCGCTGCGTCGGGCCACCCGATTTCTGCAGCCCGAAATAAATTTCTTCGGGATCGAAAGCCGCCCGAGGACCCTCTCACAGGCCGCCCCCGGTTCGAAACGCTTAAGCAGTTGGGGAAAAATACCTCCCACGTGATCAGATCGCATTACACTTCATAATCGTCTCGATTCCTCGCACGACTTTCACCGGCCGCCGTTGGTGCAGGTGTTTAACGATGTTTTGTTCGTGATATCACAGTCTCCCGCTTGCCAATCGTATGGCGGGGTATGACGCACAGCAGGCGCGACATGATCGTTCGTATGATGCGGATGCTGTCGAGTTTTCTTTGCCAAAGCGGGATGCAACGAGGCTACCGCAAATACCACAGTCACCAACAAGATCTGACGCATGAAAGACCTCTTTTCGCGATTCCCGGATGCTTACGTATCAACCCCTAACCTTCGATCTTTGCTAACTCGCCAAACGAGTCCTCAAATCCCAAGAATGCGCATATCGCGAGGGCACGATTGCGCCGAACCATCGCGGGTTCGTTTGACGCCTTCCTGTTGGTGCCTCTCTCCCCACGATCGCCCCGGTGTGGTTTCGTTTAGCGAGTGCGTGTATATACGCCTCAGCAACCCACCATACTATTCTTTCGTCGCGCATAACAGGTCCTACCCTTTCCCCCAGCGGCCTTCGGACGGCTCGTGTATCGAAAGCCCGAAAGTGCAAAGCGAAACCAAAGAGCCGCGAAGGGGCCATAACTTGCGGGGGTACTTCGCGTGTGATGCCCGAAAGATGCCATAACGATCCTAGTCGATCCGCATCGACAGCTCGACGTCCTCGGCGAACGGCACAGACATATAGCCCTGTGCAGGTGAACGGACCCGTGTGAGATATTCCGGACTCCAATCGGCATTGTCCGCGACGACTAGGGCTCCCGCCCGAAGGTGATTCTCCAACAGCGCCAGAACGGCGGGATATAGGCCCTTGGCTCCATCGAGAAATACGAGGTCGATCGGCTTCGGCAAATTGTGCGCCAGCGTCTCCAGCGCGTCGCCCTCGCGGATCTCGACCAGGTCCGACAGGCCGCCGGCGGCGATATTTGCGCGAGCGCGCGCCACTTTCGAAGGCTCGAACTCGGTGGTGATAAGACGTCCGCCGCCCCCGTCGCGAAGCGCCGCGGCGAGGTGCAAGGCGGAGATACCGAATGATGTGCCGAACTCGACGATGGTCCGTGCATTCATTGAACGTGCGAGCATATAAAGAAAGGCACCTGTGGTTCGGGAGACGGCGAGAGGCACATCCTTCATCTCGGTGTAAAGGGCGCGATAGTTGGTTTTGCTGGACATGAGTGCGACGCGCTGCTCCGCGGGTATCTGCGCCCAGGTCGGGTTGAGCGCGGCGAACGACGCCTCGTGCTCAGCGAACAGGCGATCGAGCAAAGAGGAAACCGGCGCAGTGGTGAGTGTGGTCATGAGGCCTCTGATCCATTCGAAAGCGCGATGTTGCGCCAAGCAAAAATATGAACAATCACTCGCGTTTACTATTCACATTCCCGAGGTGCCTTACGCCGACCCGCTCCAGGCCACGCGTGTCCTCGCAAAAACGGCCCAAATTGCCGCGTTCGGTCCAGCCGGTGGCGGACATGCGCGGGCTATACTGCCAAGCCTGCCCGACGTCGCAGCCCACCTGGAAGCCATCTCGGCGCTGGAATGCGAACGGGCGACCTCTGCCCGCGTGGCGTCTCCCCGTTGTGTCGACGGCCTCCGCGCATGCGGATGTGCTCGAGTTGATGCTCTTCTGTGGGAGGAACGCTGGGGCGGAAACCTCGGCCTCCGGCCGACGGATCCGTGAACACTTGCGCGCCCGCCGGCAGCAGGGATGATAGATTTCCCAGCGAGCAGTCGAAATGAAGCGCCGCGATTTTATCACGATTCTCGCGGGCGCGACGGTAGGGATGTCCGTTGCGCGTGCGCAATGGGTCGTCAAGGCTCATGCGGCGCGTAGACCTGAAAGCACGGCGTCGCAATGGATTCGTTTTCGGTCACTTGGGAGCTGCCAGGTCTGCTGCAGTGTTGAGTCGAGCACAAAGCCTACCCGGTAAGGAGATAAATTGGCGCCGGTGCCGCCGCTGCGCTGACGGGCCTAGTCGCTTCACTCTAATAACCGGAGGGCCAAAGCAGAACACGTGCGACGGCGCCGAGCTCTAGCGGCTCGGCTCTTGTCGGCGAGCGCAATGAATTCTTGCTCGGATCCAAGGGTCCTTCAAGCCGGCAGCTCGTTGCTATTTGGCTAGCTGTTATGTGAGGCATTTCGCAGACCGGAGTGCAGCGGTCCCTATGGCCGCCCTTGAGTGATTTGAATCGCCTCGCGGCTCACTTCAAGCTAGACATCGCCGGACACCGATGCTTGCGATCAACGTTACGGTCGCAATCCAGGTGAGCCATCGACCAGAGATTGGGCAAGTTCCCGACCGAGAAAATTGGTCGGGCGACACTAGAGGCCGCAATGGAGCCGATCGCGGAGTGGCTGGCATCGCTGGGCTTATCCGAGTACGCGCAGCGTTTTGCCGAGAATGACATCGATGAAAGTGTTCTACAACACTTGACTGATGAGCACCTCGAGAAACTCGGCGTGTCGCTCGGGCATCGTCTGAAGATGTTGCGAGCGATTTCCGGGCTTGGCGCGGCTGGCGCCATCAAGCCACAGCTCGGGCCTCCGGCGTCGAACCCGCGGGACGCGGCCGAGCGCCGCCAGCTAACTGTTATGTTCTGCGACTTGGTCGGCTCGACGGCGCTCTCCGCCAGGCTCGACCCTGAGGATCTGCGGAGCATCATCGGGGCCTATCACGGCTGCTGCACGGAGTTGATAGCGCGTAACGGCGGCTTCGTCGCCAAGTACATGGGCGACGGCGTCCTTGCGTATTTCGGCTACCCGCATGCGAGCGAGCATGATGCTGAGCATGCGGTCCACGCCGGGCTCGCACTTGTCGAGGCGGCGCCGAAGCTGAAAACCGTTGCGGGTGTCACCCTGGAGGTGCGCATTGGCATTGCCACAGGCCTCGTGGTGGTCGGCGATCTCGTTGGGTCAGGTGCCGCTCAGGAACAGGCGGTCGTCGGCGAGGCCCCCAACCTTGCCGCCCGCCTTCAGATGCTGGCAAAGCCAGGCACCGTGATCATTGCAGCGAGCACAAGGGCTCTGATAGGAGGCCTGTTCGACTATCGCGACCTAGGGACCGTCGCGCTTGAGGGTTTTGCAGAGAACTTACCTGCATTTCAAGTGCTGGGCGCAGGTGCCACAGAAAGCCGGTTCGAGGCACTGCGTACGACCACGACGCCGCTCATCGGACGCGGCGAGGAAATGAAGCTGCTGATGCGCCAGTGGCGCCGGGCGCGAAATGGCGACGGCTCAGTGGTGTTAATTTCGGGCGAACCCGGTATCGGTAAATCGAGGATGGCCCAGGCATTCCAGGACCGACTGGGCGCTGAGCCATACATCTTGCGGTACTTCTGCTCACCACACCATCAGGACAGCGCGCTTTACCCGATTATCAATCAGCTTGAGAGGGCCGCGGGATTTCGGCGGGACGACTCTAACGCTCAACGGCGGATCAAACTGGAGACCGTATTAGGTCACGGGACGGACGATCTAAGTCGCGTCATCCCGGTCCTGACCGAGTTGCTCTCAATCTCTGTCGGTGACGGCCCGATCAATCTGACCCCGCAGAAGCGCAAGGAGAAGACCCTCGGGGCGCTGTTAGCACAGGTCGAGGGACTCGCCCTGCGCCAGCCAGTCCTGATGGTTTTCGAGGACGCGCAATGGATGGATCCGACCTCGCGGGAGGCTTTGGATTTGATCATTAGGCATGTTCCAAGATTACCCGTCCTGCTGATCATTACCCATCGCCCTGAGTTCGTGTCGCCTTGGCTTGGATACCCGCAGGTCACGCTACTCACTCTCAACCGATTGGCGCCACTGCAACGTGCCGAAATGGTCCGAAGGATCGCCGGCGGTGAGACCCTACCAAGAGAAATTGCCGATCAGATTGTCGAGCGCGCCGACGGCATCCCGTTGTTCATCGAGGAACTCACGAAGGCCGTGGTCGAGAGCGGGGTGGCTTCTGAGGCTGGAGAACACTACCAAGTCACAGCACCGCTCATACCCCTGGCAATTCCCACTTCACTTCATGCGTCGCTGTTGGCACGCTTAGATCGGTTGGCCCCGATTCGCGAAGTGGCTCAGGTCGCGGCAGCCCTGGGGCGTCAGTTCTCGCATGAGTTGATCCATGCGGTGGCGCCAACGACCACCCGGCAACTCGACGACGCCTTGGAGCAGTTAGTCGCAGCCGAACTCATTTTTCGGCGCGGAACACCCCCCGACGCAGAGTACACATTCAAGCACGCACTGGTGCAAGATGCAGCCTACGGCACCCTTCTGCGAACCAGGCGGCAGCAGATCCATGCGAGGATCGCGGCGACCCTGGAGGAGCATTTCGGCGACATCGCGGAAGCCCAACCGGAACTCCTGGCGCTGCATTGCACGGAAGCGGGCTTGGAGGAGAAGGCGGTCAGCTACTTGCTCAAGGCGGGCCAGCAGGCGATCGCAACGGGGGCGATGACAGAAGGCGTGGCTCAACTGCAGAAGGGCTTGCACCTGCTCGCGGGATGGCCTGAGGATGCTCCGCGCCAAGAGCAGGAGCTCAATCTTCAGCTTCCTCTCGGGCACGCCCTCCTCGCGACCAGGGGGTATGGCGCGCCCGAACCGGGCGAAGCCTTTGCTCGCGCACGGCAGCTCTGTGAGCAGCTCAATCGGCCGCAGCAATTGGGCCCAGCACTCTATGGCCTATGGGCTCTTCGCGTTGTCCGAGGCGAACTCGAGCAAGCGGAACGCCACGCCGAGGAGATTCGCCGCCTGGGTGAAGTCAACGATGATGTGATGTGGACGTTTTTCGGTTCTCACGGATGTGGGATTGCCTGCTCATTTCTTGGCAAGTTCCGTCTCGCGCGCGAGTATTCCGAGAGCGCGCTCGCTCTATGGAATCCGATCTATCGATCCTCCGCTCCAGCGCCGGAGGATTCTTACGTGTCAGCTCTCATTTATTTATTCCGTGCTTTGCTTTGTCTGGGTTATCTCGATCAGGCGCGTTTGCGGCGAGACGAGGCGCTAACCGAGGCACGGCGGCTGTCGCCATATACTTTGGTTTATGCGCTGGGTCTTGCTTGGTACGGCAACTGGGCTGTCGAAGGCGAGGAGTCAGCAACAAAGATGCTGATGACCGCTAAAGATGTATTGACGATTTCAAACGAGCACGGATTCCCGCTGTTTCAAGGGGCCGGAAATATTATGCACGGTTGGGGTTTGGCAGTACTAGGCCGAGCCACAGAGGGCATTCCGCAGTTTCTTGAGGGGTTAAAGATCTGCCGCGGAACAGGGTGTAATCTCGTCGTACCATTTTGGCTTACCGCGCTCGCTGATGTTTATGGCAAGTCGTCGCAGCCGAATGAGGGGCTTGGTCAGCTCGCGGCGGCCGCAGAGTTAATGGATCAGACGAAGGAGCGTTGGGCGGAGCCTGAATTACACCGCATACGCGGCACATTATTGGCCTCGCTTAATCAGCACGCTGCGGCCGAACTGAGCTATCGCCGCGCTTTGGAAGTGGCGCAGAGCCAGGAAGCCAAATTCTGGGAATTACGTGCAGCCCTCGAGCTTGCACGTCTCCAATACCATCAGGGCAAATTCACCGAGGCCCGCGGCCTCCTCGCACCGATCTACGGTTGGTTCACCGAAGGATTCGACACCCCAGTCCTCCAGGACGCCAAGGCATTGCTCGATCAACTGGTGTGACACAGCGAACCCCCTAACGGGGGGCCACGATATTGTCAGTCGTCGTCCCCAGGTCCGGCGGCGCCACACGCCGTCGGCGGAATTTTCACGAGGGTTGATGACCTGAAAGGCTCGTAGCGCACATTAATACTACGGGCCGCCTTTCTCCCGAACCGGGCCATAAGGACAAAGAGCCAATTCCAGAAATGTCGTGGACCCCCGAGGACGCGCGAACGGGCAATTGCTAGAACATGGTTTTCTCTCGACTATGTCAATTCATCCAACAAAGCCTTGGCTGTCAGTAGATCTTTGGTCTGAAATCCTTCAGTGAACCGATTGAAAATGGGCGTCAAAACATTGCGCGCGATTTCGCGGCGACTCTGGTTCTGGTGCAATCGCGCCAGCGACGTGGCGGCCCGCAGCTCCCATGAGAGTGCCCCCTGCTGACGTGCCAAATCGAGCGACTGAACGAAAAGCTGCTCAGCAGCGGGTATCGCATCGGAGGCGCCGTCTAGCAGCATAAGCTCACCTTTGATCCGCAAGAGCTCGGCGACGTACCACCGACCTCCGGTGTCTTCTGTCCGCTCGAGCGCCCGGTCGATAGCCGCAAGACCACCCGAAATGTCGCCAACGCTGCCAAGGGCCTGCGCCAGCTCGCCGAGGAAGGTGTCGTAGCGCGTGTGCCATGTAGCGGCGGAAAGTCCGTCGAGCGCATCACGAAGAATGTCCAATCCCCGAGCGATGTCTCCATGTCGAATGAGCAAAACACCCCTGAAGCAGCGTGCATCGGCGTGCCAGAAGGTGAGACCAAATCGCTCCGAATGTTCGAACAGAATCGTTACGTCGCGCTCCGCGGCCGCGAGATCTCCGGTCAATAGCGCGATCGGGCACGCTCCCTGGGCAAAGGCGTTGCAAAGTGTAACAGCATGGTTGATCGAAAGAGCATCGTTGATACCGCTTTCAACAGTCCGCACGGCCCGATCCGGAAATCCGTGCAGCCAGAGAATCACGGCAAATCGCATTTGCGCGGTCAACCACGGATCAAATTGGAAGCGGATGATAGGTCTTTCGTGAACTGCGGGCACGTAGCCGCTTAACATGCGTTCGAGGTGGCGGTACGCATTGATTTGATCACCAAGGAAATGCGTCGAAAAGCCCATAGTTCTGTCGCCAATCGGCAAAGCGCTCGGATCGGACGAGCTCGACGCTAAAGCGCTAAACTTCTCCGCCAGCCGCATCGCATCACGGACAGCCCCGTCATTCATGCGATCAACCCACAACCCCCAGAGTGCCCGCAATCGGTAGTCGATGTCGTCGAGGCCGTCAGCGATCTCGAGGGCTTGGGCAAATGCTAGGCGGGTCTCTGGGGCGGTCCCTTTTGTGTACATCAAAGCCGCGCCCAGTGCAGCATGGAGTTGCATCTCGTGACGCCTGTTGCGATGTTCTGCGGTTGCAAGGCTGGCAAGAGCCTGCTTCACACGGCGTCGGCACTCTTCCATCAGTGACAGGTAGGTCCACAGCGGAACCGAGGCAGCCATCAGCGCTACCCCGATCGCCGCGTCACCACTCGACGAAAACGCCCAATCGAGCGCGGCACGGATATCGTCGATCTGGGGGCTGTAGGTGCCGAGCCATTCGCTCGCAGGACGTCTGTCAGCCTCGAATGACATGCGCGTTGCCATGTCGCGACTGTACTCGGCGTGACGACGCGCAGCCTGTTGTAGTTCGCCACTCGCGGTCAGTTTTTCGAGAGCGTAGTTCCGCGTCGTCTCCGGCAGTCGGTAGAGGACTGTCGGTCTGGCCACGTCCGCCATAACCAAAGACTTCGCCACCAGGTTGGCGAAGTCGTCGATACTGTCGAGGGCGATTTCGTCGCCGGCCGCAACGGCACGCACCGCCTCGAAACTAAAGCTCCCAGTAAAGACCGCCAGCCGCCTTAGGATCACGCGTTCAGGTTCGGGGAGAAGTTCATGACTCCAGTCGAGCGTGGCGCTCAGCGTCTGGTGTCGCGGCAAGGCCGTGCGGCGCCCTTTCATCAGTAAGCGGAAGCGATCGTCGAGGAGTGCTGCAAGTCCCATCACGCCAACCACTTCGACCTGTCCGGCTGCGAGCTCAATTGCAAGCGGGATACCGTCGAGCCGGCGGCAAATGTCGGCGACGATCGGCGCTTCTGTATTCTTCAGCTCAAACGTGTCGAGGCTCGCCGTCGCACGTTCGACGAACAGCTGGACCGCCGGAAAGACGAGGGCCTGCTCCGCTTTAACGCGTGCTGAAGCGGGCGGGAAGCTCAGCGGCGGTACGCGCTGCACCCACTCGCCTTCCGCCCGCAATG
>Ga0126371_10001727_pt1 | contig 18554 bp, 9 predicted proteins | sample PanSoiMetaPlot_4_FD_110145 | JGI IMG/M metagenome (GOLD analysis project Ga0126371, IMG submission 110145) | Tropical forest soil microbial communities from Panama - MetaG Plot_4 | ecosystem: Environmental > Terrestrial > Soil > Tropical forest > Bulk soil | place: Panama | collected 2016-02-17 | reverse complement strand
TCGTCGTCGTCGCCAGCACGTCGCCGTCGCCCGCGAAGGTGCCGCCCACGATCGCGACCGTCGCGTTGGCGAGGGTGAGGCTGTCCGGATCGAACACCGACGCCCCGGACGCCACCGTCTTGGCGCCGCCCTTCTCGGTCCAGTTGCCGGTCAGGACGTTCGACAGTGTCGGCGGGTCGTTGACGCCGACCACCGTCACGGTCTCGGTCTGCGGCGCGCTGTTGAGCAGGCCGTCGTTGACGGTCCAGGTCAGGGTGCGCGTCGTGTCGGAGCCGAAGTCGGTCGGGTTGTCGCTCGTCGAGGTGAACTGTACCGACTGGAGCACCGACTGGTAGTCGGCAAGGACGTCCTCGCCCGTGAAGGTGAGCACGCCGGTCGACGAGTTGTAGCTGCCCGTGACGCTGCCGACATTGGTGAAGCTCAGCACGTCGCCGGCGAAGAAGCCGCCGATCGAGACCGTGGCGCTGTCCGCCTTGGTATTGTCGGAGTCGCTGTCCGTGTCCGTGGACAGCACCCCGACGGGTGTGTTGTGCGATGACGCCGGATTGAGCGTGCTCTCCGTGAAGGTCGGATTGGTCGGTGTGATCGACAGGCTCGGCGCGTTGTCGATCGCGAAGCCGTCCGGCACCGGATTGGTCGTGCCGCCGTTGAACGTCGGCAGCGTCTCGAACAGCGTCGGCGTGCCGCCCGACAGGCTGCCGACCCAGATCTGGCCGCCCTCGCCATTCGTCCCGACCACCGAGACGTAATAGAGACCCGTGGCATCGTCGACCTGGATTGCGCCCAGGGTCCCGGTCGGTCCGTGGACGCCGTCCTGCCGAAACAGGGTGGTGATCGCATGGGTCGTCGGGTTGAGCGCGAATATCCCGCCTTCCACCGCTGCCTTGTGGGCATTTCCGGCCACCGTCTCGGTCGTGAAATAGACGGTGCCGGTGGTGGTATCGACCGCGAGCCCAGGCTCGCCGATGCCGAAGACCGTTCCCAGCGTGTTGCCGAGGTTGACCAGCTGGGAGATCGAGACCGTCGTGCTGCTCGCCGTCAGGCTCGATGTCTCGTAGATCGAGGCGGTGAAGACCGTGTTGTAGTTGAAGTGTACGTTCGCCGTCGGGTGCGAGTCGGAGGGATCAGGCTGCCCGTTCTTCGTCGTCGTCGTGGTCGTCGTGCTGGTGCCGCTGAGGAAATACGCCACGTGATGTGGCAGGTCCAAGGCGAGGCCGTCGAGGAACGGGGAGCTCGGGGTTGACCCGGCCGAGCCGAGCGTCGTGACGGTGCCGGTGTTGCCGGTGAAGCTGTTTTTATAGAAGTTATGCCCGTCGTCGAAAAAGACCTGCGCGGATCCCGGGTCGGCCGCGAGCCCGGTCAGGGCGATGGTGTGGTTGGTGTCGCTGAACAGCGTCGTGAAGGTCGGCGTCGCGGTCGGGTTGGATTCCGCGCTGAAGAGCGACCCCTCCACCAGCTCCGTCGCCGTGGTGTTCTGCGTCGCGAGGAAATACTTCCCGTCCTGCGTATCGAACGCGAGCAGATCGATGCCGTTGAGCCCGTCGGCGGACGAGGGATTGTTGGTGCTGGTCGGCGTGAACAGCGTGCCGACATTCGATGCGGTGTGCGTTCCGGTGTCGTCGGAATGAATGATGAGGTTGTTCGCACCGCCCGACGTCGCGGCCATCCACAGCTCGGTGGTCGGCACCGTCAGCGTGCCGGCGAATTGCGCCTCGGCCGCGGCCGTGAACGGATCTGATATCTGGGTGCCCGCGGCCGTCGACGACGCCGGCGAGACCTGGTTGGGCCCACCGATCGCTCCCGAACCCGCGGCCGGTCCCGAGATCGCGTCGAGCGTCCAGTTCTCGCCCGTCGCGGTCTGGCCGATGTCCTGGGTCGAGGCGGCGACCGGCGCGCCGCCGATGAACGACGAGAGGTCGGCGATGAACTGCTGGCCGGTCGCGCCGCTCGCCACGTTGCAGGCATAGAGCTGCAGGGCGCCGCCCGACCCCAGCGCGGCGCCGATCTGCGCCAGCGCCGGCGCCTCGCTCGCCAGATCCGCTTCGTCGAGCACGGTCGAGCCGAGTTCGAGCGCGCCCGCAGCGCCGTGCGCGACGATCGAGATCGACCCGACATGGGTGAGGTTGTTCGCCGCCAGGATATTGGCGATCTGCTGGAGGCCGTCGCTCGACCCGTCGATCACATAGGCGACTTCGCCGGGCGCGAGCCCGTTGAGCAGATCTTGAATGTCAGGAACGCGAGAATCGATGAAGACGACCTGCGGCAGCGTATCGTTCGTCGACACTTCACACACTCCCCGTGCATGTTGCCGCGTGTGGCGCGGCGCGAGGAGGCGATCTTACGCCTCACAACTGGCGCGTCATTTAGTCTGCGCGCGCTTGCAGTGCCCCTGCCCGATCATCGTCGCCCTGAAATGGCGCTTCGCAGTCGAGCCACGGAGGACACTATCGTCCGTCATCCACCACTCGAAAGGTATCATGGCTTCTTGATGGCATACAAGCTCTGCGGGCCGCATAAATCCCCTCGCGCAAAGGAATTTAGGCATAGTCGGACCAACCTTAAGGTTAGTGCGCGCCGGAGGCCTGTGCGTTAAGCCACACCGCGACGCCGCCACCGGAATCGTTCGGCGAAAACCGATCGCAAGCGATCGCGCACGAACGCGTTCGCTTCATCATCGCCGCAACATGTTTGGCGTCCCGGAGGCGACAGGGTCGACGCAGCCACAGCCAGCGCGGTCGGCTCGGCAGCTCCCGCAACGACATCGTACGATCAGCACCATCAGCCGATGTTATCGGCCATCAGGCTGGAGGGCACCGAAACGCCGAGCTCGGTCTCAGCTCATCCGTCAGCCGGTATTGGCATGCAACTGGCTGCCCGGGTTGGGCAGGGTCGCGGTGGCGGTCACCGAGGTGCCGTTCATGATCCAGACTTGCGGCGTGCCGTCGTTGTTCTGGAATAGGATGTCCGACTTGCCGTCGCCGTTGTAGTCGCCGGTGCCGATCAATTGCCAGTTGGCGCCCGGACTGGCGAGGGTCGTATTCGAGACGATCGACGTGCCGTTCATCTCCCAGATCATCGGCGTGCCGTTGGTCTTCTGGAAGATGAGATCCGACATGCCGTCGCCGTTGAAGTCGCCGGTGCCGATGAGCGGCCAGGAGCCGGCGCCCGCCGGGGTGGGCAGCGTCGCGGTCGTGATGACCGACGTGCCGTCCATCTCCCAGATCATCGGCGTGCCGTTGGGTTGCTGGAACACGAGATCCGACTTGCCGTCGCCGTTGAAATCGCCGGTCCCGACCAGATCCCAGGTCTTGCCAGGATCCGAGAGCGTCATCGTCGAGGCGACCGACGTGCCGTTCATGATCCAGATCATCGGCGTGCCGTCGGCGTTCTGGAAGACGATGTCCGACTGGCCGTCGCCGTTGAAGTCGCCGGTGCCGACCGCACGCCAGCTCGCGCCCGGGTCGGACAACGTCGTGGTCGACGTGACGGTCCCGCCGTTCATCGTCCAAATCATCGGCGTGCCGTCGGCGTTCTGCCACAAGATGTCAGCCCTGCCGTCGCTATTGAAGTCGCCCGAGCCGACGACGGTCCACCCGGTGCCCGGGTTGGGCAGCGTGGCCTGTGCGGCGACGGTCGTCCCGTGCATGAAATCCACGAGCGGAGCGTGCGTGCCGCCGTCCGTGAACAGGATGTCCGACCTGTGGTCGCCATCGAAGTCGTTCTTCACCAGGTTGGTGGAGATCGAGATGGTCTCGGCGGCCGTGGCCGTGTTGTTTGAGCCGGAGCCGTCGTTGATCGTCCAGCTCAAGGTTCTGGTCGGGTCCAACCCGAAATTGGTGGGATTGGCGCCGGTCGTGAAGGTGACGCTGTCGAGCACCTGCTGGTAATGCGCCAGCGTATCGGAGCCGGTGAGCGTCAGCGTCTCGGTCGCCGCATTGTAGCTCGCCGTGATGGCGGTGCCGGAGATGTTGGCGCCGAGCACATCGGTGTCGCCCGCGAAGGTGCCGCCGGTGACCTGCACGGTGGCATTCGCCAGCGTGAGGTTGTCCGGGTCGGAAACCGATGCCCCCGGCGCCAGGGTCACGGTCTGGCCGGCGCTGAACGACGTCGTCGAGGGCACCCCGGTCAGCGTCGGCGGATCGTTCACCGCGGTCACGTTCAGCGTTGTTGTGGCGACGGCGCTCGTGTTGTTGGACGCGCCGCCGTCGTTGACGACCCAGGTGATCGTCCGCGTGGGGTTCGAGCCGTAGCTCGTCGGGTTGTCGCTCGCATCGAAGAACGTGACTGACGCGAGCACGCTCTGATAGTCCGCGAGCGTGTCGGCGCCGGACAGGACCAGCGTCTCGGTTGCGGCGTTGTAGCTCGCCGCGATCGCGGTGCCGGCCGTGTCGGCCGCGAGCACGTCGCCGTCGCCCGCGAAGGTGCCGCCCGCGATCCGCACGGTGGCGCTCGCCAGCGTGTGGCTGTCAGGGTCGGAGACCGCGAGGCTTCCCGACAGCGTCGCCGCCGCCGCCTGCTCGGTGTAGCTCGCCGTGGCCGCGACATTGCTCAGGGTCGGCGGGTCGTTGACCGCCGTGATGCTCACGGTCGTGGTCGACACCGCGCTCAGATTGTTCGAGCCGCCGCCATCGTCGAGCTGCCAGGTGACGGTGCGGGTCGGATCGGCGCCGAAGTCGTCCGGATTGTCGCTTGCCGTGACGAACGTCACGCTGTCGAGCACGCTCTGGTAATGCGCCAGCGTGTCGGAGCCCGACAGAACCAGCGTCTCGGTCGCGGCATTGTAGCTTGCCGTGATCGAGGTACCGGCGAGGTTCGCCGCCAGCACGTCGCCGTCGCCGGGGAACGTCCCGCCCGTGATCGCCACGGTGGCGCCGGCGAGGTCGAGGCTGTCCGGATCGGTGACCGCGGCCGCGGGCGACAGCGCCACCGGCGGTCCGTTCTCGGTGAAGGAGGCGTTGGCAGTGCCGGCGAGGGTCGGCGGGTCGTTGACCGCCGTGATGCTCACGGCCGTGGTCGCGCTCGTCGTGGCGTTGCTCGCGCTGCCGTCGTCGAGCGTCCAGGTCACCGTGCGGGTCGGATCGGCGCCGAAGTTGTCGGGATTGTCGCTCGCGGTGACGAAGGTCACCGAATCGAGCACCGACTGGTAGTGCGCCAACGTGTCCGAGCCCGAGAGCGTCAGCGTTTCGGCCGCCGCGTTGTAGCTCGCCGTGATCGAGGTGCCGGAGACACTGGCGGAAAGCACGTCGCCGTCACCCGCGAACGTGCCGCCGGTGAGCGCGACGGTCGCGCCGGCAAGCGTGAAGCTGTCCGGATCGGAGATCGTCACCGCGCTCGACAGCGTGACCGCCGGGCCGTTCTCGGTGAAGGAGGCGTTGGTCGTACCGGCGAGCGTCGGCGGGTCGTTCACCGCCGTGATGCTCACGGCCGTCGTCACGCTCGACGTGGCGTTGCTTGCGCTGCCGTCATCGAGCGTCCAGGTGACAGCGCGGGTCGGATCGGCGCCGAAATCGTCGGGATTGTCGCTCGCCGTGACGAAGGTCACCGAATCGAGCACCGACTGGTAATGCGCCAGTGTGTCGGAGCCCGACAGAACCAGTGTCTCGGTCGCGGCGTCATAGCTCGCCGTGATCGAGGTGCCGGCGACGTTGGCGCCGAGCACATCGCCGTCGCCCGGGAAGGCGCCGCCGGTGATTGCCACGGTGGCGTCGGCGAGATCGAGGCTGTCCGGATCGACGACCGCGGCCGTGGGCGACAGCGCCACCGGCGGTCCGTTCTCGGTGAAGGAGGCGTTGGTGGCGCCGACGAGCGTCGGCGGGTCGTTCACCGCCGTGATGCCCACCGTGGTCGTCGACACCGCGCTCAGATTGTTCGAGCCGCTGCCGTCATTGACCACCCAGGTCACGGTACGCGTTGGATCGGCGCCGAAATCGTCCGGATTGTCACTGGTCGAGGCGAACGTCACCGAATCGAGCACCGACTGGTAATGCGCCAGCGTATCCGAGCCCGCCAGGACCAGCGTCTCGGTCGCGGCATTGTAGTTCGCCGTGATGGCGGTGCCGGTGACGTTGGCGGCGAGCACGTCGCCGTCACCCGCGAAGGCGCCGCCGACGATCCGCACGGTCGCGCTGGCGAGGTCGAGGCTGTCCGGATCGGACACCGCGGCCGGGGGCGACAGCGTGGTCGCCGCCGCCTGCTCGGTGTAGCTCGCATTGGTCGCGACGTTGCTCAGGGTCGGTGGGTCGTTCACGGCCGTGATGCTCACGGTCGAGGTCGCGCTCCCGGTCGCGAAGCTCGCGCTGCCGTCATTGAGCGTCCAGGTCACGGTGCGGGTCGGGTCGGCCCCGAAGTCGTCCGGATTGTCGCTCGCCGTGACGAAGGTCACGCGATCGAGCACGCTCTGGTAATGCGCCAGCGTGTCGGAGCCCGACAGGACCAGCGTCTCGGTAGCTGCATTGTAGCTCGCCGTGATCGCGGTGCCGGCCGTGCTGGTGGCCAGCACGTCGCCGTCGCCCGCGAAGGTGCCGCCGGTGAGCGCGACGGTCGCGCCTGCGAGCGTGAGGTTGTCCGGATCGGAGACCGTGACCGCGGGCGACAGCGTCACCGCCGCTCCGCCCTCGGTGAAGGATGCATTGGTGGTGCCGGCGAGCGTCGGCGGGTCGTTCACGCCGACGACACTCACCGTCGTGGTTTGCGGCGCGCTGGACAACAGGCCATCGTTGACCGTGAAAGTCAGCGTGCGCGAGGTGTCGGCGCCGAAATCGGTCGGGTTGTCGCTGGTCGACGTGAAGGTGATCGAGGACAGGACCGATTGATAATCGGCAACCGTGTCCTTGCCGGTCAGGGTGAGCACGCCGGTCGCGCTGTTGTAGCTTTGGGTGATGCTCGTGCCCGTGGTCGTGGCGCCGAGCACGTCGCCGGCGAACAACCCGCTGATCGTGACGGTGGCGCCGATCAGCGCGGTGTTGTCGGAATCCGCCAGGTTCGCCGTGATGACCGAGACCGGCGTGTTGTTGGACGATGCCGGATTGCTGGTGCTCTCGGTGAAGGCGTTGTTGGTCGGCGTCGCCAACAGCGTCGGCGCATTGTCGAGCGAGAAGCCTTCCGGCACGGGATTGATCGTGCCGCCGTTGAAGGTCGGCAGCGTCTCGAACAGCGTCGGGGTTCCGCCCGACAGGCTGCCGACCCAGATCTGGCCGCCCTCGCCATTCGCGTTGACCACCGACACGTAGTACTTGCCGGTCGCGTCGTCGACCTGGATCGCCGTCAGGATTCCGGTCGGTCCATTGACGCCGTCCTGCCGAAACAGGGTGGTGATCACATGGGTCGTCGGGTTGATCGCGAATATCCCGCCTTCCGTCGGGTTGGTTCCGGCGACCGTCTCGGTCGTGAAATAAACGGTGCCGGTGACGGTATCGACGGCGATCCCAGGCTCTCCGATGCCGAAGACCGCCCCCACGGTGGAGCCGAGATTGACCAGTTGGGAGATCGAGACCGACGTGCTGCTCGCCGTCAGGCTCGATGTCTCGTAGATCGAGCCCGTGACGACCGTGTTGTAGTTGATGTGCGCGCCGTCCGTCCCCGCATGCGAGTCGGACGGATCGGGCTGCCCGGCCAGCGTCGTCGTCGTGGTCGTCGTGCTGGTGCCGCTGAGGAAATACGCGACGTGATGCGGCAGGTCCAATGCAAGGCCGTCGAGAAACGGGTCGCTCGCGGTCGAGCCGGTCGAGCCCAGCGTCGTGACGGTGCCGTTGTTGCCGGTGAAGCTGTTTTTATAGAAGTTATGCCCGTCGTCGAAGAAGACCTGTTGCGACGTCGCGTCGACCGCGAGCCCGGTCAGCGCAATGCCGTTGACGTTGTCGGTCGACGAGCTGAACAGCGTGGTGTAGGTCGGCGTCGCGGTCGGATTGGCGAGCGCGCTCGCGAGCGACCCCTCCAGCAGCTCGGTGGTCGTCGTGTTCTGGGTCGCGATGAAATACTTCTGATCCTGCGTATCGAGCTGGAGCAGGTCGATGCCGTTGTAGCCCTGGGCAGCGGAGGGATTGTTGGCGCTGGTCGGCGTGAACAGCGTGCCGACGTTCGATGCGGTGTCCGTGTCGGTGTCGTCGGAATGAATGATGAGGTTGTTCGGCCCGCCCGACGTCGCGGCCATCCACAGCTCGGTCGTCGGCTGCGACAGCGTGCCGGCGAATTGCGCCTCGGCCGCGGCCGTGAACGGAGAGGCTTGAGCGGGGACCTGGTGGGGCCCACCGATCGCTCCGCTCGAGCCCGCGACCGGTCCGGAGATCGAGTCGAGCGTCCAGTTCTCGCCCGTCCCGACCTGACCGATATTCTGGGTCGAGGCGGCAACCAGGGCGCCGCCCGTGAACGAGGAGAGGTCGGCGATGAAGGTCTGTCCGGTCGCGCCGCTCGCCGTGTTGCACGAATAAAGCTGGAGGAAGCCGCCGGGCGCGAGCGCGGCGCCGATCTGCGCGAGCGCGCCGGCATGGCTCGACAGGTCGCCGTCGTCGAGCACGGTCGAGCCGAGGTCGATCGCGCCGGATGCGCCGTGGCCGACGATGGAGATCGATGACAGGTTGGTGAGGCCGTTGGCGGCGAGGATATCGGCGATCTGCTGGACGCCGTCGCTCGCCGGGTCGATCACGAAAGCGACTTCGCCGGGCGCAAGGCCGCCGAGCAGGTCCGCGATGTCGGGAACATTCGAATCGATGAAGACGGCTTGTTGCGGCGAGCTCGACATGTGTGACTCCCTCCCAAGCGATACGCCACGGGCGATGTGGCGATGCGGTCCTGTCTGACGCGTCCTGTCTGAAGATTAGTGCGGTTGTTTGCTCAGGTTGTTTCCTGACGCAAATGCCATCACGCCGTGCGTACGCTCGTCGACCCTGATGCAAACATATTAGTGCCGCGCGGACAACCACACGGAGAAGATTTTTTACATAATCCCGAAGCTTGACGGTTTTGCGTCGACACGCACGCCGCGCATGCGGGCCCCGCCCGTGCTAGCGATTTGGCTCGTTCGTTCCCGAAGGAGCGGCATTGAGCTCCGCAATCAGCGGCCCGAGCCACGGCTCATAATCGCGCCAGCGGCCGATCGATCGCGTGAAGATCGGCTCGCGCACCTGATTGACGCTCGCGGTGCGCACCGGACGCTTGGTCTCGTAGAAGGCGAGACAGCGCGGGTCCCACTCGAGGCCGCAGAACTCGACGATCCGCCGCGCGTAATTCTCGAAATCGGCGACGAGCTCCTCGTATTGAACCTCGAGCATGACGCCGGGGGGCAGCACCGCGCGCCAGTGGGCCATCAACGCATCATAGGAGCGGTAGTAGCGGCCGAGCGTGGCCAGGTCGGACGTGAAGGACTTGCTGCCGAAGAAATGCGTGAAGCAGGAGACGCACGTGTCCAGCGGATCGCGTCGCGCATGAATGATGCGGGCATTGGGCACCGCCATATGGAGGAGGCCGGCGTAGAGATAATTGCTCGGCATCTTGTCGGTCACGCGGTCGGCCGCCGGTCCGCGGGACCGCAGCTCCTCGACGTAGCCCGCCCCGAACTGCCGCCATTGCTCCGCCGACAGATGATTGGCGACCTCGGGAAAGCACTCCTCGACGCGCCGGCCGCGAAAGACCTTGGACGCGCGCGCCAGCACGCGCAACTCGCCGGCGCCGTGGACGCGTGGATGGCTCGCCAGGATCTGCTCGATCAGGGTGGAGCCCGACCGCGGCAAGCTGACGATGAGGACGGGCAGCGATGACGGATCGCCGGCGCCGCGCTGGCGCTGCAGCAGCTCGGCGGTGAACACCTTCTCGATGTGGCGCATCATGTCGATGTGCGCCCGCTCGTCGTATTCGTCCAGGCGATGCTTGATGGCATTTCCCTTGAGAAGGTGCTCGAATGCGATGGCGTGGCGGCCGAGGTCCGAGTAGGCCTTGCCCAGACCGAAATGAAGGGCCGCCTGCTGATCCTCGCTGTGCGTCGCCATCCGCCGTGCCAGGCCTTCCATCACGGCAAGCTGCGGATCGTCGGCATGGAAGCGCTTCATTTCGGCCAGCGAGCGGTGATAGCCCGGCACGCCGGGGGCGAGCTCGACCGCCTTCTCATAGCCGCGATGAGCTTCCTCCAACCGGCCCAAGGTCTGCAGCGTCAGGCCGATGCCATTGTGCGCATCGGCGAACAACGGGTCGATGGCGAGCGCGCGCTCGTAGCACGCGAGCGCTTCCTCGGTCTGGTCGTTCATGTGCAGCGAGAATCCGAGCCCACACAGGGCCGCGACCCAATCCGGCCTGGCGGCCAGCGCCTTGCGGTAATGCTCGATGGCGAGCTCGTGGCGCTCCTGCTTGGCCAGCGCGCCCGCGAGGGCGAACTCCGCCGTCGGATAGTCCGGCCGCAGGGCGATCGCCTGCTTGAAATGGCGGACCGCATCCGCGTGGCGGCGCTCGGCCCTGAGCGCGATGCCGAGATTGTAGTGCGCGGTCGCATAGGCCGGATCGAGCGCGATCGCCCGCTCGAAATGCGCGATGGCGTCGCCCTGCCGCCCGAGTGCGCCGATCGCCATGCCGAGATCGCTGCGCGCTTCGGCGGAATACGGATTGAGCGCGACCGCCTTTTCGAGCGGCGCCAGCGCATCCTGCGGCGCATGGCGCTCGAGCGCCAGCACGCCCACGGCGTGCAGGCTGTCGAAGTTCTCCGGATCCGAGGCGAGCACCATGCGATACAGCCGCTCAGCCTCGGCCGGCCGATTGCCGCGACGGAGCATGACCGCGGCCGCCAGGGCCTGCGCAGGGCTCAGCACGTTCGTCGCGTTTGCCATGTCGGGCCGACTATAGATTTCCTGGCGCGCAAAATCACCACCGGCGCAGTGCCACGCGAGCCTCGACCGCGACGACAATTCGGTTTGTTCCTCCCCCGGCCGGGCGCTACAAATCGCGACTGGCGCATCCGAGGCAGCCGCGATGGACATCCTGACGACCGAGCACTTCAAACCGCACACCGGCAAGACGGTCCGTTTCAAGGGAACGCCGTATGCGTTCGTGCTCGACCGGGTCGAGGGCAATTCCGGGCCGCCGCCCGCCGGCTACACCCGCGCCCCGTTCATCGTGATCTTTCGCGGCCCCTCGAAAACCGACGTGATGCGCTCAGGCATCTACGAGTGCGAGATCGAGGGCGGGCCGACCTACTCGCTGCACGTCATGCCGATCCATACGGCCCGCGCCGACCGCCAGGAATATCAGTCGGCGTTCAACTGACGTGCGGCACGCAAGCTCCGCTGCTCAGGTTTGCGACGGGAAGATGCCCTGCAGCGCGATGCAGAAGTTCAACGCCAGGTAGGGCTGCTGGTTCTGGTGGGGCTGGCTGCCGCCAACGGGATTGATCGAAGGCGCCATCGCCACGGTCGGATTGACCTGGGCATACACCTGGACATCCACCGGGTTGCTGCTGACGATCGCGTCGGACCGGGCGAGCAGTCTCACGCTGCTCGGCGTATGGCCGGGATTGCCCCCGGCCGGCGCAGCGTCGACGGCGGTGACGAAGTGATTGTGTGCCGCCATCTCGCTCATGTTCAGGGTGTGGGCGGTTTCGCCGCCCTTCTCGCCGAGCGTATGGTTGCCGAACCCGGCGGAGCCCTCGTGTATCGCAATGCGCGATCGCAGATCGGGCAGGCCAAAATTGATGCGCCCGTCCCCGCCGTAGGTCGTGCCGAGCAGCGAGAACAGCGCTTGGTTCTGATTGATCGGCAGGAGCTGGCCATTGCACATGGTCCAGCCCTTGGGCGCAAAACCGAACGACATGATGCGGATTTCGGACAGGAAAGGCTCGGACATGGATGCGCTCCTCGTGTTTGTTGTTCCGCCGCGTCCTCAGGTGCGCGGCGGGAAGACGCCCTGCAGCGCAATGCAGAAGTTCAGCGTGAGGTAGGGCATCATGTTGTTGTGCGGAAAGCTGCTGCCGGCCACCCCGACCATCCCCGGGTTCATCGTCGTCTGCGGTGTCGCCGTGTCGGCGATGTAGTAATTGACCGCACCCGAATTCCCCTGATTGGACCAATTGCCTTCGGAGAGCATGGCGTTATTGGGATCGGCCACGGTGCCCTGTACGGTCGTGGCATTCACCGTGTGACTGTGCGACGGCAGCTCGCTGGTCAGCAGCGTCACCGTATCCGATCCGGCCGCCTCACCGATGTCATAGAGGCCCAGCCCCGGTCCCTGCCCATAGAACATCGGCGTCCTGCCCTGCAGGTTCGGCAGCGCGAAGTTGGACTTGCCGTCGCCGCCATAGGTGGTGCCGAGCAACGAGAACAGCGCGGTGTTCTGCGAAAGAGGCAGGAGCTGACCGTCGCAGAATGCCCATCCCAGGGGCGCAAAATTGAACGGAAAGATGCGGATCTCGGCGACGAAGGGGTTAGCCATGTGGTTGCTCCGTGATGACGGCCGCGGCTTGCGCGAGGCGATCAGGTCTGCGACGGAAAGATGCCGAACAGCGAAATGATGAAGGAGACACAGAGAAACGGCTGCAAGTTGTCGTGCGGCTGGCTCCCTCCGGAATTCTGCAGCATTTTCGGGCTCAACGTTGTCGTTGCGCCGCCCGCGGGCTGGTAAGGCAACAAGCCGCCGGGGCCACCGGCCCCGATAGCGGGAAGAGCATTCGCCGGCGTGTTCGTGCCGGCCGCCCCGGCACCCAGCAGCGGGTGAGGATGCGAGGGAATCTGGCTCGTCGTCAGCGTGACGGTCTCGACGCCGGCGGCCTCGCCGAGCTGCACGGCGGGGAGGCCCTGGCCCTGGCCCTGGTGCATGGGCGCGCGACCGCGCAGATCGGGCACCGCGAAGGTCGTCTGCCCGTCGCCGCCGAAGGTCGTGCCGATGAGGTTGAAAAGTGTCTCGAACTCGGAGATGGGGAGGTTTGATCCGTCGCAGAACTGCCACCCGGCAGGAGCGAAATTGCCCCCGAACATGCGAATTTCGCCGACGAAAGGTTGGCTCATAAAGTCCTCCCCTGCCTGATCTGCACCGGCCCGCGAAACATCCAACTTTCGCAATCGCGCATGTGCAACCGGACGGTGACTTTCGATACTACACCAACTCGCCGCCGAGGCAATCCAATAGTTGTTCAATCGGCAGCGAAAGTGCGAGATTAAAACGCATCGGCAGTACGCGCCCACGTCGTGATGCGGTTGCGGGCGCACGCCTGCGCTGTATTTTCGCGGGCGCGCGTTGCGATCGCCTATAGTGAGCGACTGCGAAGGCCACGTGACAATAACCGACGCGCAAGAGATCCGTATGCATGAGAAATCCAAGGCGTAAGATCGCTTTCGTCCTCGCCGCCTCCGAGCACGGCACCATGATCGTCAACCGCTTCGACTACCGCATGGTCGACGAGCGCCGCGGCTTCGGCGTGGGATTCCAGATTCTCGAGGGCGCCGCGTTCGACGCCCAGGAGGTCGACCTGGCGCTGGGGCTGCTCGACCTGCGGCGCAAGTACTTCGGCGACGGTGTCGTCGCGTTGGATTGCGGCGCCAATATCGGCGTGCACACGATCGAATGGGCGCGGCGCATGCAGGGCTGGGGCCAGGTGATCGCGATCGAGGCGCAGGAACGGCTGTACTATGCGCTCGCCGGCAACATCGCGATCAACAACTGCTTCAATGCGCGAGCGGTGCACGCCGCCATCGCGGCGCAGACCGGCGCGATGACGGTGCCGGTGCCCGATTATCTAAAGCCCGGCAGCTTCGGCAGCCTCGAGCTGCGCGGCCGCGCGAACACCGAATTCATCGGGCAGCCGATCGACTATGCACAGAACAAGGGCGCGACCATACGCTGCCTCACCATCGACGCGCTCGATCTCGCGCGGATCGATTTCATCAAGATGGACGTCGAGGGCATGGAGCTCGAGGCGATCGAGGGCGCGGCGCAATCGGTCGCGCGCTCGCATCCGATCCTGCTCGTGGAGTCGATCAAGACCGACCGCGACGCCCTGCGGGCGCGACTGGCAGGCTTCGGCTATCAGCTGTTCGATGTCGGCCTCAACGTGCTGGCGATCCACGCGTCGGACAACAGCCTGTCCCATATCAAGTCATGAGCCATCCGACACACGAGACGCAAAGGTCCGCTGCCATGAATGAGGCGACCGATGTTCGCTCGCCGATCGGCGTCGTGACGATGCGGCCCGAGCGCGCCGACGACGAGGCCTTCCGCTATCGGCTCTTCTGCGACTCGCGCCAGCCGGAATTCGCGCTGCTGCCGCGCGAGCTCTACGAACGGGTGATGCAGCATCAGTTCCATGCCCAGACGGTGAGCTACCGCAACGAATTTTCGCAGGCGCGCTTCGACATCATCGAGCATGCCGGCCGGCCGATCGGGCGCATCGTCATCGATCGCCCGGGCGACATGGTGCATATCGTCGATCAGGCGATCATTCCCGAGTTGCGCGGCCGCGGCATCGGCACCGCGGTCATGCGCTCCCTCATGGACGAAGCCGCCGCGCGCGGGCTGCCGGTCAGGCTCAAGGTCGCGTCGAGCAACGATCCCTCGATGCGGCTCTATGTGCGGCTCGGATTCGTTCCGATCCAGTCGGTCCCGCTCTACATCGAGCTCGAATGGGCGGCCGACCGCGCACGGGAGAACGCCTCGTGATGATCGGGCGGCTGCAGGACGCCAGCTCGGAAAGCAGATCGTCCGATTGTCCCGCGATGGCCCGCCATGAAAGTTGCGGGCGCTGTCGCCGGTCTTGCCGCCTCACAACCGGACGTAAGCACTCCTCCGATTTCCGATTGCGTCGATTGTTCTGCGCATTGCTTTTCAATTGTTAGCCATCGTTCCTGCGCTGGGCGTGTTTCTCTCGCCCGCGCAAGGCCTTGCAACCTAATGGACGTCACATTCTCATTGCAGATCGATCGTATTTTGTTTTGCAGCCCCACGGTGCACTCGAGAACGGCTTTGACGTTACCGCCCTCTCGTGCATTATTGCGGCATTGAGGTATGGGAATTTGTTGATCGCAGGGGAGGCGGACCGTGAGCCATTATAGTCGGCGTGCCTTCGTTGGCGCCTCTGCCACGGCACTTTCCGCCATCGCATTGCCGTCGCCGGTGCATGCAGCGGCGCAATGCGTCACCGGATTGCTGCCCGCCTTCCAGCCGAATTTGCTCACCGTGGATTGCGCATCGAAGCGCAATTTCCGCTACTTCCGGCGCTACCCCGACGCGCTCGGTCTGGCGGGCGTCGTCAGCATGAGCTTCGTGCGCGGTGGTCTGGGCACTTATTCGGCAGGGAATCTCTTCCTCTTCCCCTGGTGCAAGAAGCAAAACGGCAATCTCCCGGCCGTGATGCCGCTAAACGCGACCCAGTTCGTCAATGCGAGCCCCATTCCCAACGCAACGCTGCCGCTCGACGAATATTTTCTCCGCCTTGAGCTCAAGGCGCCGTGGACCTCGTTTATCGGCTTCCTCGTCGACCAGCCCTACAGCGCAACCGACGCGCAACGCGACTGGCGCTCGAATGTGGACAAGCTGGGCAATGGCGGGGGTGTGGGCATCAACTGGGGCAGCCAGAATCTCAACGGGCCGTGGTTCGGCGGCAGCAGCTGGATTCCCAGCACGGACACGTGCGGCGGGAAGGCATGGCGAAAGCTGATTATCGCCGGGCTCGAGCAGGCTGCGGTCGGCGGCTGTTGAGGGTGCATATCCCGGCGAAAGCCTGCGCCCGACCTGATCGGGGATGGCCGCCGGGTCGTCCCGAAACAAGCGCCAAACAAAGAGAATAAAGAGTATTTCGATCCTGCGGAAACGAAATGCGCTCCGGAAGGCGCGCCCGTGATCCGCGGATTCAGCCGTTCCATGCTTCTTTTCGGACGGCCGGCGCGCTACAACCGCAACGGTCATCGCAGCAACGACGCATGGACTCCCAGGAACTGACCGGGCACCGGCCCGATGCCGCGGGCGCGACGCTCAAGCGGCTGTTCGAGCGCGCCAATGCGGAACAGGGCGAGGGGCGGCTCGCCGACGCGGAGGCGACCTGCCGCGAGATTCTCGCGCGCGACGAGGCGCATGCGGGCGCCTGGCACCTGCTCGCGATCATCGCGCTGCGCTCCGGCGACGCCGAGGCCGCCGCCAAGCACGCGGAGCGCGCGGTCGCGCTGGCGCCGCAGCGGGCCGATTGCCGCCACACGCTCGGCTTCGTCCTCAAGGTCCTGCGCCGCGACGCGAAGGCCGAGGCCGCATTCCGCCAGGCCGTCGCGCTCGATCCTTCCTTCGTCGAGACGCACTATCAGCTCGGCAACCTGCTGCGCGAGGCGCAGCGCCCGGCCGAGGCCGAGGCGAGCTATCGCGCCGTGTTGTCGCTGCAGCCCGATCACCACCAGGCGCACAACAATCTCGGCGCGGCGCTCGGCGAGCTCGGCCGCTTCGAGGAGGCCGCCGAGCATTTTCGCCGCGCGACCGAGCTCAAGCCCGACTATGCGGAATCCCATGCCAACCTCGGCCACGCGCTGCGCGCGATCGGGCGCCCGGAATATGCGGAAGTGGCCTGCCGGCGCGCGCTCGCGATCGCGCCGGGCTTCGCCACCGCCCATCTCAATCTCGGCCTCGCGCTGCAGGATCTCGGCAAGCTCGACGAATCCCTCGCGGAGTTCCGCGCCGCCGAGGTGGCGCAGCCCGACTACGCCAAGGCGATCGCGAGCGAGGCGATCGTGCTGCTCCAGCGCGGCGACCTTGCGGCCGGCTGGGAGAAATATGAGGCGCGCTGGCGCATCGGCGACCTGCCGCCGCGCAATTTCGAGCAGCCGCAGTGGCGCGGCGAGCCGCTCGCCGGCAGGACCATCCTGCTGCATGCCGAGCAGGGTTTCGGCGACGCCATCCAGTTCCTGCGCTACGTGCCCCTGGTGGCGGCGCGCGGCGGCAAGGTCGTGGTCGAGGTGCGCAAGCCGCTGATCCCGCTCACGGCCCGCATCGCCGGCATCGACGTGGTCGCGCGCGGCGAACGGCTCCCCCCATTCGACGTGCAGTGCCCGCTGATGTCGCTGCCGCTCGCCTTCGCCACTACCCTCGACACCATCCCGGCGACGATCCCTTACCTGACGCCCGCGCCGGAGCGCGCTGCCTACTGGCGCAATCGCATCGACGTGGCGTCGGGCCTGAAGGTCGGCCTCGTCTGGGCCGGCAGCACCGTACACCGCAACGACCGCCATCGCTCCATCCCGTTCGACGCATTGTCGTCGCTGCTCACCGTCGAGGGCACGCGCTGGTTCTCGTTGCAGGTCGGCCCGCGCGCCGCCGATCTCGCCGCCCGCAAGGGCCTCACCGTCGCCGACCTTGCGCCCGAGCTCGGCGACTTCGGTGAGACCGCCGCCGTGATCGCGGCGCTCGACCTCGTGATCACCGCCGACACCGCAGTCGCGCATCTCGCCGGCGCGCTCGGCAAGCCGGCTTGGGTCATGCTGTCGTTCGCCTCCGACTGGCGCTGGATGGTCGGCCGCGACGACTCGCCGTGGTATCCGTCGATGCGGCTGTTTCGCCAGCCGCACCTGGGCGACTGGGCGAGCGTCGCCGCGAGCGTGCGCGCGGCGCTCGCCGAGCGCGCCGCCCAGCCGTCGCCGCGGCGCCGCGCGCCAACCACCCGCGCCGAGTTCGCCGCGCTGGTGCGCGCCGCCAACGAGCATCATCAGGCGAAGCGCCACGCCGAGTGCGAGGCCGTGCTGCGCTGCGTGCTCGAGGTCGACCCGAAGAACTCGAGCGCCCTGCACGTGCTCGCGCTCACCCGCTTCGCGCTCGACGACCACAAGCAGGCGCTGGCGCTGATGCGCGAGGCGATCGCGCTCGAGCCCGTATCGGCGGCGTTCCATAGCGATCTCGGGATCATGCTGCACGGCGCGGGCGAGTTCGCCGACAGCGTCGCGGCAACTCGCCGCTCGCTGCAATTCCGGCCGGAAGACCCCGCCACCCTCAACAGCCTGGGCGCCGCGCTCTCCGCGCTCGATCGCGTGGACGAAGCGATCACGGCCTACCGCCGCGCGCTCGCGCGCAAGCCGAACTATTATGAATGCTGGGCCAATCTCGGCCACTCGCTGCAGCTGCAGATGCGGCTCGACGACGCCGCCGACAGCTATCGCCGCGCGCTCGGCATCCAGTACGACTACCCGCAGGCGCAGGTCGCGGCCGGCATGCTGGCGCTGCTGCGCGGCGAATTCGCCAACGGCTTCACCCAGTACGAGTGGCGCTGGCGGCTCAAGAGCATGACGCCGCGCGATTTCACGCAGCCGGCCTGGCAGGGCGAGTCGCTCGAGGGCAAGACGATCCTGCTGCATGCCGAACAGGGCGCCGGGGACAACGTCCAATGCCTGCGTTTCGTACCACAGGTCGCGGCGCGCGGCGGCCGGCTGGTGCTCGAACTGCCGCCGAACCTCACGCGGCTCGCCACCAGCCTCGACGGCGGCGGCGAAATCGTGACGCAGGGCCAGCGCCTGCCGCGTTTCGACGTGCACTGCGCCTTCATGAGCCTGCCGCGCGTGCTCGGCCTGACGCTCGACACGCTGCCGGCGCCGAAGGCCTATCTCCGCGCCGACCCGGCC
>Ga0126371_10001726_pt1 | contig 18554 bp, 13 predicted proteins | sample PanSoiMetaPlot_4_FD_110145 | JGI IMG/M metagenome (GOLD analysis project Ga0126371, IMG submission 110145) | Tropical forest soil microbial communities from Panama - MetaG Plot_4 | ecosystem: Environmental > Terrestrial > Soil > Tropical forest > Bulk soil | place: Panama | collected 2016-02-17 | reverse complement strand
TCGTGAACCATCGTGTGATGGGTCACGCGATAGTCGAAATCCTTCTTCTGCTCGGGGGTGGGAAGCTCCCCGTAAAGCAGCAGATAGCAGGTCTCCAGAAAGTCGCCGTGTTCGGCAAGCTGCTCGATCGGATAGCCGCGATATTCTAAAACGCCTGCATCGCCGTCGATATAGGTGATCTTGGACTGGCAGCTTCCGGTCGAGGTGAAGCCGGGATCGTAGGTGAACATTCCGGACTGGGCGTAGAGCTTGCCGATGTCGATGACGTCAGGTCCGGCGGTGCCGCTTAATATCGGGAAATCGTAAGTTTTATTCCCTACGGTCAGCGTTGCGGTTTTTGAATCGGATGTCGCGTCCATCGTGATGTCCCCGATGAGATCGTTATGGGTGCCGGCGGCGGCAGGCGCCCCAAAAACATCGAGGGGAGGGCGGCCGGATGCCGGTCGGCTATAAGCACCTTAAATGCGTAGCTTATTGCAATGTGCGCTGCAAGATGGCCGGGCGCGATGGCGGTAACGTCCGCCTTTACGCGGCTTGGTCGGAGAGCCTGGCGAGGCATTCTTCCCGCCCAAGAACCGCCAGAACGTCGAAAATTCCCGGTGATGTGGTTCGACCGGTCAACGCCACCCGCAGCGGCTGGGCGACTGCACCAAGTTTGAGCTGATCCGCTTCCGCAAAGGCGCGCATGGCGGCCTCGGTGGTTTCCCTGTCCCAAGGCGAGACATCCGCCAGCGCGTCGCGAAGCCTGCGGATCAATGCGCGGGTTTCCGGCGTCAAAACCGCCTGCGCTTTCGGTTCGATCTGCAGCGGCCGGTCGGCAAAAATGAAGGACGCGCCGTCGATCAGCTCGAGCAGGGTCTTGGCGCGCTCCTTCAGGCTCGGCATCGCAGCCAGCAATTGGGCGCGGGTGGTATTATTGAGCTTGGGCTTCAGCGCAGCGCCACTGGGGACATAATCGAGGATATGCTCGAACATCGTGACCAGGGATTGGTCGTCGGCGTGGCGGATGTAATGGCCGTTCAGGTTTTCCAGCTTTGCGAAATCGAAGCGGGCGGCGGAGCGGCCGATACCGGACAGGTCGAAAGCGGCGATCATCTCCTCGGTCGAAAATATTTCCTGGTCGCCATGGCTCCAGCCGAGCCGGACGAGATAGTTGCGCAGCGCCGCAGGCAAATATCCCATGGCGCGGTAGGCATCGACGCCAAGCGCGCCATGCCGTTTCGACAATTTCGAGCCGTCCGGGCCGTGGATCAGCGGAATGTGCGACATGCTCGGAACGTTCCATCCCAGCGCGTCGTAGATCTGCTTCTGGCGGGCGGCATTGATCAGGTGATCGTCGCCGCGGATGATATGGGTGACGCCCATGTCATGGTCATCGACCACGACGGCGAGCATGTAGGTCGGTGTGCCGTCGCCGCGCAAAAGCACGAGATCGTCGAGATTTTCGTTCTGCCAGACCACGCGGCCCTGCACCTGGTCGTCGATCACGGTCTCGCCGGTCAAGGGCGCGCGCAGCCGGATCGTGGGTTTCATTGCGGCCGGTGCCGTCGTCGGATCACGGTCCCGCCACATCCCGTCGTAGAGGCGGGTACGGCCCTCGGCGCGGGCTTTCTCGCGCATTGCCGCGAGTTCCTCAGGCGTCGCGTAACAGCGATAGGCCTTGCCCTCGGCGAGCAGTTGCTCGGCGACCTCGCGATGGCGCGCGGCGCGGCTGAACTGGTAGATGACCTCGCCATCCCAGTCGAGCTCAAGCCATTTCAGGCCATCCAGGATGGCGTCGATCGCCCCCTTGGTCGAGCGCTCGCGATCGGTATCCTCGATCCGCAGCAGCATCTTGCCGCCATGCTTCCTCGCATACAGCCAGTTGAACAGGGCTGTACGCGCGCCTCCGATATGGAGGAAGCCGGTCGGCGAGGGGGCAAAGCGCGTGACGATGGGTTCAGTCATGAGTGGTGCGGACCGTCGTATGCAGGGCAGGCGTTGGTGTATAGCAGGTACGGTGCATAACTGAAGCCTCGTGTCGCGAAAGCGGGCTTGGCGGGGCCGGACGAATTTGGCAGAAGGTTCGCTACTTTCCGGATGGGAACAGGAAATGACGATTGAACTGGCAACGGCGGATGCGGGGCGCGATTTTATTCGCGACATCGTCCAGGCCGATCTCGACTCCAAGAAGTACAGCGAAATCGTTACCCGATTTCCGCCCGAGCCGAACGGTTATCTGCATATCGGGCATGCCAAGTCGATTGCGCTCAATTTCGGCATTGCGCAGGAATTTGGCGGCCGTTGCCATCTGCGTTTCGACGACACCAACCCGACCAAGGAGGAACAGGAATACATCGACTCGATCCAGGCCGACGTGCATTGGCTCGGCTTTGATTGGGGCGAGAACCTGTTCTATGCCTCCGACTATTTCGACAGGCTTTACGAATGGGCGGAGGGCCTGATCCGCGACGGGCTTGCTTATGTCGACGATCAGACGCAGGAGGAAATCCGTCTCACCCGGGGCACGCTGACGGAGCCCGGCAAGAACAGCCCGTTCCGTGATCGCGCTGTCGCGGAAAATCTTGACCTGTTCCGCCGCATGAAGGCCGGCGAGTTTCAAAACGGCGCGCGCGTGCTGCGCGCCAAGATCGACATGGCCGCGGGCAACATCAACCTGCGCGACCCCGTGCTGTATCGCATCCTGCATGCGCATCATCCGCGCACCGGCGACAAATGGTCGATCTATCCGAGCTACGATTACGCGCATGGTCAGTCGGACGCGATCGAGGGCATCACGCATTCGATCTGCACGCTGGAATTCGAGGATCATCGGCCACTCTATGACTGGCTGCTCGACAAGCTGCCGGTGCCCTCGAAACCTCGCCAATATGAGTTCGCACGGCTCAATCTCACCTACACGCTGCTCTCCAAGCGCGTGCTGACCCAGCTCGTGCGCGATGGCCACGTCTCCGGCTGGGATGATCCGCGCATGCCGACAGTCGCCGGGTTGAAGCGGCGTGGCGTGCCGCCGGCCGCGATCCGTGAGTTCGTCAGGCGTATCGGCGTGGCCAAGGCCAACAGCGTGGTCGATGTCGGCATGCTCGAGTTCTGCATTCGCGAGGAGCTGAACCGCTCGGCGCCGCGGCGCATGGCCGTGCTTCGGCCGTTGAAGGTCGTGATCGAAAACTATCCGGAAGCGCAGGCCGAGGAGATCGAGGCCGTCAATCACCCCGACAATCCCGCGGCCGGCACGCGCAAGATCAGCTTCGGCCGCGAGCTTTACATCGAGCGGGACGATTTCATGGAGAACCCGCCGAAGAAATTCTTCCGCCTGTCGCCGGGCACGGAGGTGCGGCTGCGCTACGCCTATTTCATCAAATGCCGCGAAGCGATCAAGGATGCAGCCGGCGAGGTGGTCGAGCTGCGCTGCACTTACGATCCCGCGACCAAAGGCGGCAACGCGCCGGACGGCCGCAAGGTCAAGGCGACGATGCACTGGCTGCCGGCGGCGCAATCGAAGCCGGCGGAAATCCGCATCTACAATCAGTTGTTTGCGAAGCCCAATCCGGACGCTTCGAGTTTTGCGGCCGATCTCAATCCGCAGTCGCTCGAAATCCTGAACGATGCGCGGATCGAGCCTGCGATCGCCGAAGCCAATTCCGCCGATCCGATGCAGTTCGAGCGGCAGGGCTATTTCGTGCGCGACAAGGATTCCATGCCGGATCGGCTGGTGTTCAACCGCACGATTGGTCTGCGCGATACTTTCGCCAAGGAAGTCGGCAAGGGATGAAGGCGCCGCTCGCGTGAAGAAAAAGACGCGTCGGAACAAGGGACCAGAGTTTCCGTTCCGATTCAGTCGGAACGGAAAAAAGCTTCAGATCAGTCTTCGCTCGGAACGGACGGGCAGTTCATCTCTTGATTGCGCCAGCATGCTGCCAGCCGGTGTGCGGCGCCGGCGGAATGTTGCTCGTGAAGTCCAGTCCACTGGACTCGGATAACCGCCAGGCGGTTGTGCCGAAATAAGCGGTCAGCGCCAGTCCTGTGACCAGCAGAAGAGTGAGAGAAAGTCTGTTCATTGCGGATCCGGTCCCTCACCCGAGCCGCGCTGGGCGAGAGATTTCACAGAAGGCGTCAAAGGCGGAAGTTACGTGCGGCGATGTTGCCGGCGTGCTGTCCAACGCCAGTTGATCCCGCAACTGTGGCGGACGAGTGACTATTCCAAAGAACCAGCGACGCAGCTCTGCTGGTTCGCGGTTTCGGCCGATAAAAGACACGTCAACGACATAATTGTGGTGTCCGCATGGTCACCGGCGATTTTGCCAAACTGTCGCCGCAACCGAACCCTGCCAAACCGAAAAAAATCAATGAGAGTATCGGGTGTAGTGTTGATGTTTTCGGTCGTCGCGATAGGCGACGCCTGGGCGGGGGAAACGCTGCTTCGGAGCCAGCAGATTGCGCAGATGGACAGCGCGAAACAGGGCAGTTCATCAGGTGGAAGCTGCATGCCTATCGGACTAACCGCGAAAGGCGAGCTGGTTTTTCCGTGGGATTGTCGCGAGATCATTGAGCGCGAGCGCGGTCCGGTTTCCGTAGATCTTTCGATGCCGTCGAATGAGCCGACACCGAAAGACTCGGTCGCGGGCGAACCGGCTGCGAAGACTGCCGCCAAGACTGCTCTCACGACAGCTCCCAAGGCTGCCTCGGTCAACGATACGGCATCGAAAGAGCAGGCCGCATCGCAGAGTGCCGAGCCTGATCACGTCGCGACGATCCCGGACACCGCTGTCTTGCCGCCGCAGCCGAGTGCGGCCGTGGAACTCGGTGATCATCGTGCCCAGGGGAAGCGGGTGGCCGCTCGACGACGCATGGACACGAGAGATGCTCGCAGCCCGGTCCAGCCTGCGGCAGCGCCGCCAATCCGGGCGCGCCTTCCCGTCCATCCGCCGGGCTAGAGCATGATCCGGAAAAGTGGAAACCGGTTTTCCCTCGCGACAAACGCGGAACGCGTTTGCGCGGAGATCATGCTCGAACAAAGAGCTAGAGCATGATGTCGGTTCCACCTAATCACATCATGCTCTAGCCTTCCGATCGAGACTGTTCGTCTCCGGCGCAGAAATCGTTCATGGCAGCGCGAGACGGCCCGCGGCGGATGGATGGCGTTGCCGGCGCGATCGGCGGGCGACTGTGGCCGCCACGTGGGGCAGCGCAGGCGGGCGGGTTCGTACCAACCGGCGCCGGCCTGTGGGCACCACTTGCCGAACGTCTGCGTGCATGGGCGCGGGCGGAAGCCGGCGCGGGACGGCTTCTGCCTTGGGTGCCGATCGCGTTCGGCACCGGGATCGCGCTGTATTTCGCCGCCGACCGCGAGCCGGTCCTGCCGGTTGCCGCCGCCACGGCCATCGGACTTTGCGCAGTGGCGCTTCTGGCGCGACGGCACAGGTTCTTTGCCGTTCTGCTGCTGATCGCAGCCGTTGCCGCAGGCTTTGCGACCGCGACGTGGAGGACCGCGCGGGTCGCGCACACAGTGCTGACCCGGCCGCTCTACGCGGTGTCGTTGTCGGGCTTCGTCGAAGCGCGCGACATCCGTGAGCGGACCGATCGCTTTGTGCTGCGCGTGGTGCGGATGGAAGGCCCGCACGATCAGATCATGCTGGAACGCGTGCGGTTGTCGGTGAGAAAGGGGACCGTGCCCGATGTCGGCAGCTTCGTGGAATTGAAGGCGCGATTGCTGCCGCCGCTCGCGCCGTTGCGGCCTGGCGGTTACGATTTCTCCCGCGACTTGTTTTTTCAGGGGATTGGCGCATCCGGCTTCGTCACGGGCGCGATCAGGACATCGCAAGCGCCGGAGAGAGGCGGGCTCGCGCTTCGCTATGCCGCGTTCATGCAAGGCTTGCGTGACGCGATCGACGCGCGTATCCGCACCCGGCTCGACGGCGACGAGCGGGCGATTGCCACCGCGCTGTTGACCGGGCGCCGTGATGCAATCACAGAGCCCGTCAACGACGCGATGTTCATCTCAGGTCTCGGCCACGTGCTCTCGATCTCGGGCTATCACATGGCCGTCGTTGCCGGCGTCGTGTTCTCCGCCGTGCGCGCCTTGCTCGCCTTGATCCCCGGATTGACCGTCAGCTTTCCGATCAAGAAATCGGCCGCCGCCGTGGCGCTCTTTGCCTCCGCCTTCTATCTTCTGCTGTCGGGCGCGGAAGTCGCGACGCAGCGCTCGTTTCTGATGACGGCGGTGGTGCTGATCGCGGTTCTGGTCGATCGCCGTGCCATCACTTTCCGAACGCTCGCGATCGCGGCGATGATCGTGCTTGCGGCCGCGCCGGAAGCGTTGGTGCATCCGAGCTTTCAGATGTCGTTCGCGGCTACATTGGGACTGGTGGTGCTGGTTCAGATCGGCCTGCCGCGCCTGTGCGCCACGCCCGACAGCTCGATGGTCGCGAAGGTCGCGTTATGGGGCGGGCGCGAGCTCGTCATGCTGCTTCTCGCATCGCTGGTTGCGGGGTTTGCCACCACGCCCTACGCCGCCTTTCATTTCCATCGCATCGCACCCTATGGCGTGCTCGCCAATCTCGGCGCGATGCCCGTGGTATCGGTGCTGGTGATGCCCGCCGGAATGTTCGGACTTGCGGCGATGCCGTTCGGTTTCGATGGCGTCTTCTGGTGGCTAATGGGCATAGGAATTGACTGGATGATCGTGGTGGCGCGATGGGTCGCCGACTTGCCCGGCGCGATCGGCCACATGGCGGCCTTTGGCATCGGTCCGCTGATCCTGGCCAGTCTCGGCATGATCCTGATTGGAGTGTTGCGCACGCCGTTGCGCTGGTCGGGGGCGGTCATGCTGGTCTTGGCGGCGACCTGGGCAGTCTCGGCGACACGCCCCGACATCCTGATTTCCGGTGGCGGCCGCAGCGTCGCGGTGCGGGGGAGGGATGGGCATCTGCACCTGATGCAGATAGCCAAGGATATTTTCCTCGTGAAGGAGTGGCTCGCTGCCGACGCCGATCCGAGGTCCGCCAGTGATCCATCGCTCACCGATGGGGTCTCCTGCGATGAGACGGGCTGCGTGGTGCCGATGGCGGACGGCGCCCTGGTTGCGCAAGCGCTGCAACCGGAGGCGTTGGCGGATGATTGCGCGCGCGCCGTGCTCATCGTCACGACAAGACAAGCGCCGCAGCCTTGCGCGGCCGCCGTGATCGATCGAGCCCGGCTGCATCCGCAAGGCGCGTTGGCGCTGACGCGAAAGGCAAATGAGTTCTCGGTCGATGCAGTCAGGTCCAAGGGTCTTGACCGTCCATGGTCGCCCGCGATTCCAAGCGAAATCGAGAACGACGCCACTCTTGTCGCGCGGCCGTCGGCTCCGCGAGCGCAGGATGCAACGCCATCCGAGACCGATTTGCAGGCGGAGGATTGAGCGCGGCAAGCCGGAGGCACGCTCGCGCGGTTCGGTTTACGACTCGCCGCGCGAAGAGGTTGCCGGAAGTTCGAATGCACCTAAATGAAATTCCTCCGCGGCGTCGGTCGCGTCGGCATTCGTGCCGGAGGGCAGTTTTACCAGCGTGAACAGCGCCTGTGGGAATTGCTTCCAGATCGCGAGATCTTCCGCCGTCACCGTGAGCCAGCCAAACGTAAACATGTAGCGGCCCGGCTCCGTGACCCCACCGGCCTTCTGCCAGGAAATCTTGTTGACCACGGATCATCCTCCCGCGCGCGATCGAAGGTCTCGCCGGCTGCAATTGACGAGACCATCGACGCGTGAGAGGTCAGTCGACCGGAAGTGACCTCGGTGCCGGCGCGCTGGTCGCCGTCTTCGCGGGCGTGCTGACGGGATGACTGACCGGCAATTGCAGAACCGTCGCGCGCTGACCCTCGCGCAACTGAGTCACCAGCACGTAGCTGCCGTTCGGAAACTCGATCGCGTCGTGGTGTCGGTCCGGCACATGCGGGTCGATCTTGCCGAACTTGCCCACCCGGCAATTGATGGTGCGAGTCCATATCCAGCGGCTGTCGTACTTAACGTCATCGGCGAACGCCAGCTCGGTTCCAGGAAGCATACAAACAGCAACGGACAGATCTTTTTCGGAAGCAAAGCCGCGGGTCGAGGTGCCGCGGAAGGTCGTGGTGACAAGCGTCTCGCCGACTTCCGCGGGGCGCGTTGCCATGGCATGCATGCTGTAGTCACACATCGGATTGCTCCTCGTTCGAGATAGCAAACCCACGACTCCCCATTCTGCTCGAACATGACCTCCGTGCAAACGGGCTCGACCGTTTGTCGCGGAGGGAAAAACGGTTTCCCGATTTTCCCGACTCATGCTCCTGGAGGCGCAGGCCTCTATCAAAGTGGACAGTAAGCTGTGAGCCTTTGCCCGGTTATGGGCAATTGTACGGCCCGCAGCTGCGAGCCTAATCACAAGTCCGTTTGAGGGCGCGCGGTTCCTAGCTTGCGCGCAACAAAACCACCTTCTCCGCGGGAGGGCATCCAGCGGCGAAGCCCCTGTTGCCCCGGATCGCTCCAGGGATCGAGGAAAACACTTTAGAGCATGATCCACACATGATCCACAAAAGTGTGTAGCGGTTTTTTCCGCGCAGCAAGCGCGGTACGGGCGGCGCGGAGATCATGCTTCTTCAAGGACTGGCAGGCGCGACGACGATTTCAACCCAAATCTCATCGCATTCCAAAGCCTCTTTCGCTCCGATTGAAAATCGGAACGCAAGCCGTAGTCTCTTGTTCTGACGCGCCTTCTTCACGCGAACCCGCTGCCACCCCGCTATCCAAATGCGGGGCAGGCTTTCGCTAGAAAATTCTCTAGTCTCTTGTTTCGACGTGCGTTCCTGGTGTGAACCGTGCCCACCCCGTCAAGAGTGGGCAGAAAAAAATGCTCAATATTTGCGGTACAGCCCGATCAGCTTGCCCTGAATCTTGACCCGGTTTGGCGGCAGGATGCGGACTTCGTATGACGTGTTGGCGGGTTCCAGCGCAATCGAGGCGCCGCGGCGACGGAAGCGTTTCAGTGTCGCCTCCTCATCATCGATCAGCGCCACCACGATGTCGCCGGTCTCCGCCGTGTCGTTGCGCTGGATCAGCGCCATATCGCCGTCGAGAATGCCGGCATCGACCATGGAATCGCCCCGCACCTCCAAAGCGTAATGTTCGCCCGAGCCGAGCATGTCCGGCGGCACGCTGATCGTGTGGCTCCTGGTCTGCAAGGCTTCGATCGGCGTGCCGGCGGCAATGCGTCCCATCACGGGAACGGCAACCGGCCGCTCGCCGTCCTCGGCGCTGGCGCTGCCGCCACGCAGCTTGCCCAGATTGCCCTCGATGACAGAGGGCGTGAAGCCGCGCCGGCCGCCGCTGCCCGCGGAAAGCTCGGGCAGCTTGATGACCTCGATCGCACGCGCCCGATTGGGCAGACGGCGTATGAAGCCGCGCTCTTCGAGCGCCGTGATGAGGCGATGAATGCCTGACTTGGAGCGCAGGTCCAGGGCGTCCTTCATCTCGTCGAAGGAAGGCGGAACGCCGGCCTCCTTGAGACGCTCATTGATGAAACGGAGAAGTTCATACTGTTTGCGCGTGAGCATCTCGAGCAGGTCCCCCGGTTGCTGGTGTCGTTCGAGCCGAAAATTGCGAGTCAGAAATTGCGGGTCGGGAATCGCGTGTCAGAAATCATGAGAGCAATCGCTACCGCTTCCTCGCTGGCGCATGAGCGGGCAAATACCCACCTTCGCGTGAGTGAAAATTGGCCGTTGCTTTTCAGCTGCTTTCACCAACATGCACCAGTCCTCGAAACAAATCATGAACGGACACTATATGTTCGATATGTGTTCCGCAACCTCTTAATTTCTGGTGAACACGATTAGTTTGGCCAGCTAGTTTGGCCAGCGCACCGGCACGGACCGCTCAGAGCGGTAGCCGGAGAATCTCGCAAGCCGAGCCGGCGCGGGCTGCGGGCGCGGATGGGGCGCGGATCACCAGGGCCTGCGCCGCAGAGAGATTTGCAAGTAGCGAACTGTCCTGGAGATTGACTGGCGTTGCGACAAGTTCGCCATCGGCGCGGGTCTCAAGGCGCGCGCGCAGATAGTCCTCGCGCCGGTCATTGGCGGCGAGATCGCACCCCAGCGATGCGCTCTCGCGAATGTGGTGAACATCCTTGCGGCCCGACAATGCGCGAATCAGCGGCACCACAAACAGCAAGGCGCAGACATAGGACGATACCGGATTGCCGGGCACGCCGATCACGCGCATGGAGCCGAGCCGGCCGTGCAGCACCGGTTTGCCGGGTCGCATCGCGATCTGCCAGAAGGCCATGGTGACGCCCTCGGCCTCGAGCGATGTCTTGACTAGGTCGTGGTCACCGACCGAGGCGCCGCCGGTCGTCACCAGGATGTCGGCACCCAAGTCGCGCGCGCGGCGAATGCCGGCTGTGGTGGCCGTGATCGTGTCGGCGGCAATGCCGAGATCGATGGTCTCGGCGCCCTCGGCACGCGCTAGCGCATGCAGGGCATAGCCGTTGGAATAGACGATCTGGCCAGGGCCGGGATCGCTGCCCGGCATCACGAGCTCGTCGCCGGTGGCGAGCAGCGCGACCCTCGGGCGCCGGCGGACCGGCAGCTTCGGATGGTTCATGCTCGCAGCCAGCGAGAGGTCGCGGTCGCTAAGGCGGCTTCCCGCCGACAGCAGCACGTCGCCTTGACGAAAATCGACTCCCACCGCGCGTATATGCCGGCCTTCTATCGCGGCTTGCGTGATGGTGATGTGACCCCCGTCAGTGACGGTATCTTCCTGGATCACGACGGCGTCGGCGCCATCAGGGACGACGCCGCCGGTGAAGATGCGAACTGCCTGACCGGGGCCGGTCGTCCGATCGAACGGCCGGCCGGCTGCGACTTCGCCGATAACCTTCAGGCGCGACCGGACCTGCGAAGCGTCGGCGGCGCGTACGGCGTAGCCATCCATCGCCGACATCGCCTGCGGCGGTTGGGTGCGCAACGCCGCCACATCCCGCGCCAGCACGCGATGAAAGGCCTGATCCAGCGCGACGATTTCCTCTTCGAGCGGGTTGACGCCGGCGAGGATTGCGGAAAGAGCGTCGGCAACCGGCATCAGGGCCACGGGCAATATCTCCTAGATTCCGAGCGCGGCGAGCGCATCCGCAATATCGCCGGACGATCTGACATGAACGGCCTGCAGACCGCGTGCCCGCGCGGCTGCGACATTCTCCGCGAGATCGTCGAAGAACACGATGCGCGATGCCGGCACGCCGATCGCCTTCACCACGTGATCATAGGCCGCCGCGTCAGGTTTCCGAAGCCCGATCGTCGATGACAGATAAAGCTCGCGGAAATGGCCCATCAGATTGGCATAGGCCGTCGAGAAATATTCGATATGCGCCCGGTTGGTGTTGGAGAAGGCATAGAGCGGTATCCGGCTCGCCGCGCGCGCGAGCAGGGCCGGGATATCGGGCATTGCGCCGACAAAGATCGCGTTCCAGCCTTCCAGAAGCTGCGCGTCCGACAGGGGCGCGCCGAGCATTGCGCGCAAGCCGTCGAAAAAGACGGCGTCGCTGATCCGGCCGGTTTCGTGGTGGTGATACATTTCGTTGATGACAAAGCGTCCGCTCATGTCGGATGGCGCGCAGCCGGCATGACCGGCCCAGCAGGCGATCGCCCTGGAAAAATCGATATCGAGCACGACGCGGCCGAGATCGAACAGCAGCGCATCGGCATCGCCGGGGGAGAGGCGGGGAGAGCTCATGGCGCGGTCTCGTGTAACCCTCCTTGCCGGTCCGTCAATACCTATATGGTTCGATGTGCAATAGCGGAAATGCGCTGAATACGCTCGGGATGTTGGTCGGCGTAACCGGATGCAGCATGGATTTATCGACCTCGGCAAAGCTGGTGGCACCGAGCAGCCCGAGCGTCCTGACCACCTCGTCTTCCAGGAGTTCCAGCATCCGCTGTACGCCGGCCTCACCGGCTGCCGCGAGGGCCCAGCATTGCAGGCGACCGATGCCGACGAGATCGGCGCCGGAAGCGATCGCCTTCACCACGTCGGAGCCGCGGCAGAAGCCGCCATCGATCATGATCTTGGCGCGGCCCTTCACCGCGTCGACGATCTCGGGCAGCACATGCATGGCGCCGCGGCCGTGGTCGAGCTGGCGTCCGCCGTGGTTGGACACGTAGATCCACTCGACGCCGTGATCGAGCGCGATCTTCGCGTCCTCCGCCGTCGCGATACCCTTGAGTACCAGCGGGATCTTGAACTTGTCCTTGATCAGCTTGACGGTGCGCCACTCCAGCCCCTTCTGGAAATCGCCGCCGGTGGCGCGCAGCCGGCTTTCGCGCACATAGCGCTTGGCGATATCGCGCTCGCGGCGACTGTAATGGGCGGTATCGACCGTCAGACAGAAAGCGGCATAGCCCTTGGCCATCGCCCGGCCGACGCAGTCCTCCACAAAGGCATCATCGCCGCGCACATAGAGCTGAAACAGCCGCAGCGCATCCGGCGCCGCGTCGGCGGTCTTCTCCAGGCCGGGCTCGGATACGGAACTCAGCATATGGGCCGCGCCGAATTTGCCGACGCCGCGCACCACGGCGGCGGCGCCCGCAGGGTCGAAAATTTCCAGCGCGCCGACCGGCGCCAGCACCACAGGCAGGCGCAGCCTGCGACCGAACAGTTCGACGGAGGCGTCGACCTTGGCAACGTTGCGCAGGACGCGCGGGCGGAACGCGATCTCATCAAGCGCCATGCGGTTGCGGCGCATCGTGGTTTCGGTCTCGGCGGCGCCGACAATGTAGTCCCAGGCGTTCTGGTCGAGGTTGGCGCGCGCCTGGCGGATGAACTCGTGCAGGTTCTGGAATTGCTCGCTGCTCGCACCAAGCTCGACGTTTCGCGCCGGCCGGATCGGGGTCGCCTCGTTCATCTGTTCCTCCGGAGAATTGTCTGTTGTTAGCCTTTCGCCTATCGCGTCGCGAGCCGTCACGCCATCCCAAAAATGCATGGCTTTCGGGCGGAGTCGGGCGGCGGCGCAACGGTTTTCCGGCTTTGCCGCAGCGGCGCCGGCCGATATCGTCGATGACCAGAAGACGACCGCACGAGGAAATGCGCCATGTCGGGCTTGATGTCGGGCTTGCTGTTGTTCACGCCGCTCGCGATCCGGGGCGTAGAATTGCGCAACCGGATCGTGGTGCCGCCAATGCACCAATATTCGGCGGTGAAGGGGTTTCCGACCGACTGGCACCTGATGAATGCGGGCAAGTTTGCCGCTGGCGGCGCGGGGCTCGTGATCGTGGAGTCGACCAAGGTCGAGCGGCGAGGCTGCGGCACCGTCGGCGATCTCGGCATTTGGGACGACGTCTTCGTCGAGCCGCTCAGGCGGCTGGTCAAATTCATCAGGCAGCAGGGCGCCGTCGCCGGCATCCAGCTTGGTCATTCCGGCCGCAAGGCGCGCGCCAACCGCCCCTGGGAGGGCGACGGCCCGCTCAAGCGCACGTCGGAGATCGAGGACTGGGAGGCCTGGACGCCGGTGGCACCGAGCGCGATCGCCCATAGCGAAAAATGGCCGGTGCCGCGGGCGCTGGACCGACAGGAGGTGAAGGACCTGGTGCAGGCCTGGGGCCACGGCGCGCGGCGGGCGCATGCGGCGGGCTTCGACGTTCTGGAACTGCACGGCGCCCATGGCTACCTGGTGCACGAATTCCTTTCGGAGCGTTCGAATCAGCGCGCCGACGAATATGGCGGCTCCGAATCGAACCGGATGCGCTTCCTGATCGAGATCACCGAAGCCGTCCGCGCGCATTGGCCGGACCAAAAGCCCCTGTTTGTGCGGCTGTCGGTGGAAGACAATGCCGGCTGGGGCCCCGAACAAAGCGCGCGTCTGGCCAGGATATTGAAAAGCAAGGGCGTCGACGTGATCGATTGCTCTTCCGGCGGAATTACCGACGCAGCGCCGATTCTAGGCAAGGAAATCAAGTACAACTACCAAGTGCCGCTGTCGGATCATGTCCGCCGGCACGCCGATATCATGACCATGGCGGTCGGTTTAATTATCCATGGCGACCAGGCTGAGCAGATTTTGCGGGGTGGGCACGCTGATTTGATCGCGATCGGCCGCGAAATCCTTAATAATCCGAACTGGCCGATGGACGCTGCCCTGAAATTAGGCGCAGATGGCCCGTTTCGGAACGTTCCGCCGCAGTTCGGCTATTGGCTCGGCACCCGGGCCAAGCGTGGCTTTGGCACGAAACCGTCAACTTGGCAGGTCGGCCTTGAAGAAACCAGAAAGGTATTGTGACGCTAAGCTTTCGACCTTACTTGATCGTCGGATTGGACTTGATCGTTAGACTTGATCGTCGGACTTGGTCGTAGGCAAGCGAAGCACAGGAAGGCCATCGGCGCCATGCGGAAGAATTTCCTTTTTCTTTTGGGCTCATTGACAGGCGCATGCCTGACCGTTCTCGTCACCGGTCCGCAGGGCGAGCATCTGATTGCCAAGGCGAGAGCCGCGGCCGGCGTGGTGGACACCTATTCGCAGCTCAATCTGTTCGGCGAAGTGTTCGAGCGCGTGCGCTCCGACTATGTCGAAAAGCCCGATGATACCAGCCTGATCGAAGGCGCGATCAACGGCATGGTCACCTCGCTCGACCCGCATTCGCGCTACATGAACGACAAGGCCTGGCGCGAAATGCAGGAGACCACCTCCGGCGAGTTCGGCGGGCTTGGCATCGAGGTCACCATGGAGGAGGGCCTCGTCAAGGTCGTCGCGCCGATCGACGATACGCCGGCGGCGAAAGCCGGCATCTTGTCCGGCGACCTGATCACCCAGATCGACGACGATGCAGTGCAGGGACTGTCCCTTGAGCAGGCCGTCAACAAGATGAAGGGCGCGGTCAACACCAAGACCAGGCTCAAGATCATGCGCAAGGGCAAGGACGCGCTGATCGACGTGACGCTGACGCGCGAGATCATCCGGGTGCGTCCGGTCCGCTTCCATACCGAGGGCGGCGATATCGGCTATATCCGCATCACTTCGTTCAACGAGCAGACCGCTGACGGCCTGCACAAGGCGGTGAACGAGATTTCCAAACAGATCCCGCAGGACAAGCTCCTGGGTTATGTCGTCGACCTCCGCAACAATCCTGGCGGATTGCTCGATCAGGCAGTCTCGGTGTCGAGCACGTTCCTGCCGCGCGGTGAGGTCGTCTCGACGCGGGGTCGAAATCCCGAGGAGACCCAGCGCTTCACTGCGCGCGGCGGCGATCTCACCAAGGGCAAGCCGCTGGTCGTTCTGGTCAACGGCGGCTCTGCCTCGGCGTCCGAAATCGTGGCGGGGGCGTTGCACGATCACAAGCGCGCCACGCTGATCGGAACACGCTCGTTCGGCAAGGGCTCGGTGCAGACGATCATTCCGCTTGGCGCCGGCAACGGCGCGCTGGCGCTGACGACCGCGCGCTACTACACGCCGTCCGGACGCTCGATCCAGGCCCAGGGCATCGCGCCCGATATCGAGATCCTGCAGAATGTACCGGATGAGCTGAAGGGCCGGGTCGACATCCGCGGGGAAGCGTCCATGCGTGGCCATCTCTCCGCCGACGGCGCCGAGCAGACCGGTTCGCAATCCTACGTGCCGCCGGACGAGAAGGACGACAAGGCGCTGCACGCCGCTTACGACCTGCTGCGTGGCGTCACCGTCAATGCGGATGTGCGTCCCGCGCCGCCGAAGGCGGCCGTGCCGAACTGAGGCAAGGAACTAAGGCGGAGAGACTAAGGCGAGGAACTGAGGTCGCTGAGTCTAGGTTGCGACTTGTCTGCCCCGTGCGCGTATCGAGATAAGAGCTCAGGCGGATTTTCGGGCCTGATGCTGCTTCAGGTCGCCCTCTGGTACCGCTGCGATTTGATCGAAGTGGAGCGCGAACAGCTTCTTGAGATCCGCGGCGGGCTTCGCCGCGCTGAACAGATAGCCCTGCATTTCCGAACAGCCGAACGCGCGCAGCAACCGCTGCTGCGACTCGGTTTCCACGCCTTCCGCCGTGGTTGTCATGTGGCGGGCGGCCGCGATGTTCACGACGGCCTGGACGATGCTGGATGAGCCGCCGGATTCGGCAAGGTCGTTGACGAAGCAGCGGTCAATCTTGATCTTGTCGAACGGAAAGCGCTGCAGATAACTCAGAGAGGAATAGCCGGTGCCGAAATCGTCGAGCGCAATCCGCACGCCGATGTCACGAAGCTGATGCAGGATGGCGAGTGCGGTTTCATCGTCACGGATCAGCACGGCTTCGGTGATCTCCAGCTCCAGCCGGCTCGCCGGCAGCTCCGATGCCGCAAGCGCCGCGGCGATCCTCAATGCCAGCGTACCGCTCTTGAACTGAACCGGCGATACGTTGACCGCAAGCTTGATATGAGCGGGCCAGGTTGCCGCTTCCGCGCAAGCCGTGGTCAGCACCCACTCGCCAAGCTCGTTGATGAGGCCGGTCTCTTCGGCGATCGGGATGAACTCGGCCGGCGAAACGTAGCCGCGATCCGGATGGCGCCAGCGCACCAGCGCCTCGCAGCCGGTAATCTTGTTGTCGCGAAGGCTGACGCAAGGTTGATAATGGACTTCCAACTCGCCAGTCGTGATCGCACAGCGCAAGTCGATCTCCATCTGGCGGCGCGCGCGCATCTTGGCGTCCATGTCCGGCGCGAAGAAGCTGTAGGTGCGGCGCCCCGCCGACTTGGCGGCATACATCGCCAGATCAGCATTCTTGAGGATCTGATCGAGATCGGTGCCGTGCTCCGGGACGAGCGCGATGCCGATGCTGGCATCGGTGGTCAGCTGGTGGCCGAGGCATTCGTAGGGTGTCCTGATCGCGTCGAACACGCGAGTGACGAGATCGGTGACGTCGTCGCGATTTCTCGCCGTCGTCTGAACGATGGCGAACTCGTCCCCGCCCAGCCGGGCAACGAAACCATCCGCGCCGACGCAACGGCTCAGGCTGATCGCGACGGATTTGAGCAGTTCGTCGCCGATTAGATGGCCGAGCGAATCGTTGACGCTCTTGAACTCGTCGATGTCGATGTATTGGACGGCGAGCAGGTCGCCCGGACGGATTTGCGCGATGTGCCGCTTCAGCCGCTCATGGAACAGGGTGCGGTTTGGCAGATCGGTCAGGGCATCATAGTGAGCGAGGTGGGTGATGCGCTGTTCGGCGCGCCTGCGCTCGGTGATGTCCTCGTGGGTAGCGACCCAGCCGCCGCCCGCGAGCGGCTCATTGACGATCTGGATCGAACGTCCGTCCGGCGTCTCGATGACGGTGATCTTTTTCCGTTCGATGTCGCGCAGCACGGACGAGATGTATTCATCTTCGTCGCCGGCGAACGATCCCGTGGCCTTGCGATGCGCGATGACGTCGCGGAAGCTGCAGCCCGGTTTGATGATGTCGGGCGACAGCCCGTACATCTCAATATAGCGCTGATTGCAGACGACCAGGTGTTCGGAGGCGTCGAACAGCAGGAGTCCCTGCGTCATGTTGTTGACCGCGCGGTCGAGCCGCAATTTTTCCAGCGTCAGCCGCTCCTGCGACATCCGATGGTCCAGCGACAATCGTTTCACGACGAGCAGCAGGATGACGACGACCGCGAGCACCGAAACCGAGCCGACGCCGATCAGAAACCGCATTTGTTCGCGCCAGCCTGCGAGCGCGGCTTCGACGGGTGTGCTCGCCAGCACGATGATCGGGAAGCCATTCAGGCTGGCAACGGCACCGAGCCGCTCCTGCCCGTCGATCGGACTGATAAACGTTCCGCTCGCGGTGCCTCCGTGGGTCAGCACGTACTGGATCAGCGGGCCACTGCCAAGCCTCCGACCGGTGAGCGCCTCGTTGCGCGGATGGCGCACGATCAGCGTCCCGTCGCGATGGATCATCGCGATCGATGCGTCCGCTCCAAGCGTCACGGTCGCAAAGAATTTCTCGAAATTGGCGGGCTCGAGGCCTCTGCCGATGACGCCGAAAAATTCGCCGTTCGGCCCCGTGATCCTGCGGGCAATCACGGTGGTCCAGACGCCGGTGACGCGGCCGTGCACGGTCTCGACCAACGTGTCGGGCGAGCGGGGATCGGTCTTCAATGTCGTGAAATAGGCTCGATCCGCGACACTGACGGGTGGAACCGGCCAGACGTTCGAGGAATTGACCAGCATGCCTTCCGAATCGAACAGGTTCACGGCGCCGACATAGGACAGCGCGCCGAGCTTGGCCCTGAGCATCGCATTGATATCGGCGCTCGACATTCTGCGCCTGAAGCGCTCGGGGCTGTCGATGCCCGCCGATTGAATAAAGGCGATGAGGTCCTGCTGGATCGCGCCGAAATCGTGGAACTGCTGATCGAAATGACGAGCCAGCAGCATCACGGTATTCTCGAACTCGCGCTTGCTGCCGTTCAGCGCGCGCTCCCGGAAAGTGCCGGCCATGATCGTTGTTCCGATCGCGATCGCCGCGATGAGGACCAGGCCACCGGCGACAAGCCAGCGGGCCGGGCCGCCCCGAATCGAGGCCCTCGCGTCAAAAGAGGCGCCAGCATCTGTCATAATCCGCTC
>Ga0126371_10001725_pt1 | contig 18557 bp, 16 predicted proteins | sample PanSoiMetaPlot_4_FD_110145 | JGI IMG/M metagenome (GOLD analysis project Ga0126371, IMG submission 110145) | Tropical forest soil microbial communities from Panama - MetaG Plot_4 | ecosystem: Environmental > Terrestrial > Soil > Tropical forest > Bulk soil | place: Panama | collected 2016-02-17 | reverse complement strand
GTCGACGAGCTTCTTTGCCTGCTCGATGTGCGCCAGAATCTCTTTCTCCTTCGTCTCGCGCGTGGCCTTGTACAACTCCTGAATCAACGGAGAGCTCTTCGAAACATCCAGCGCCACAGCGGCCGGCGCCAGTTCATCCTCAGCCGGCTCTTCTTCTGACGCCGGAATGTGGTCCTTGGTGGTGTCGCCGGTCGGATGCAACGCGGTCGATGTTTCCTGTTTTGTGTTGTCACCAGACCCTTGCCGCGGATTTCCGGACGATACGAGAGAAGAAGCCGCAACCAGGCACAGTACGAGGGCCGAACCGAACATCTTAAGTATCATCGTTAGAACTCCACTGAATGTTGGTATGAGGGGCCTGACTACGGATGAGAGAGGTTCGAGACTCTGCCGGTGGAGTCCACAGCTCTCCAGCAGCGCCCAGTACAAAAGTTCGCGAAATTATAGCCCACTTCCGTAAATGCCAAGCTGGCTCTTCACGACGAGCCGGATCGTATCTCGCAACTAGCGCAGCCCACCATCACTCAGCCACGTGACTTTCGTCCTTTCACCGTGGTTCGTTGAGTGCGAGGCTCATTGAGAGGTCAAAACTATGTGGATCAAGAGCGCAGGCGCCCTTGCCATTCTGCTGTTCGTCCTTTGACTGGTAGCCACGCTCCAGGGCTGGAGCAACAGCACCATCAACGGACGATGTGTAAGCGTCGCCTTCCTCCTCGCTTTCGCCTACGGCGCGCATTGGGGAGTTCAGGTCTTGACTGGTAACCGCTGAGAAGTTGCGGGATTGCCCCTTGTCTTGGTTCCCCAGGTTCGTGTTCCGGATGGTGCCCCAGGTTCGCGTCTGTTTTGTGGACGCTAACCTGGGATAACAAGGCGCACAGGCAGTCCCCCAAACAAGTACCTGGTCTCACGCATCCGTCCGACGCTCTCGGTGACCGTTGGTAACTTTGCCTCTCCTCGAACTTACGACACACTTCCCTTCATCAGACGGCGTTGCGCGGTTCCGTTTCCCCCCTGCGAACCATCTGGTCGGAATTTCCCTTCAGCAAGAACGTAAGCAAGCTGGGATGCACGCCAAAATCCGGCCGTCCATTCCGAAGGCGCTGAAATTCCATACAAATCTAAAAGGAATCTCAAATGAAAAAGATCAGCATGCTGCTCGTGTGCACACTGCTGTTGGCGGCAGGTGCCTGGGGACAGAACGGAAGAGATCGCCATTCCACCATCACCGTCACCGTCGACGGACTCACTTGTACGACTCAAGCCGGCACCGGGATGTTCAACGCGCTCAGCTGGGGATTCGGAGCGACGCTCCCAATCACCAATGGTGCCACTGGTTCCGGCGTATCCACAGGGAAAGCTACAGTGAGCGACGTGATTATCTCCAAGCGTACCGATAGCTGCAGTCCCCTACTCTTCGGCGACGTTGCCCTCGGCCGTCACATTAAGAAACTCACGATCCTGCAACAAGACGGCAACAAAGACGACGTCTTTCAACTGACTCTCGAAGAGGTCATCATCTCGAGCTACCAACTGAGCGGAGACGAAAGCCACGAAGTGCCCACCGAACAGCTCTCTTTCAACTTCACGAAGATCACCATCAAAGACATGATCACCGGTACCACGTTCGGCTGGAACCTGGCAGTAAACAAAGGACTCTGACGAAAGCCGTAATCTCGCAAACGAAACGAGCCGCCTGTGGGCGGCTCGCTCCATTCATGCAGGACCGATGACCGAGATCTAAGCTCTTTGTTTTCTAATAGCTTGTACTAAGTGATCGGATAACTGACGGGTGGGCCGAAACCCTTACTTTCCGCCGGCATCCTAACTTCACTGGTTCGCCGAGTGACATAACCGGTCCTCGGGGCATCCAAGGTTTCATCGCTTCACAAAACTCGACAGATTGGAGTTTCTATGCGTGTTCGTTCGCTTAGCATCGCACTTTTTTGTCTGGTTTCCATGGCAGCCAGAGGTCAGATTCCTACCCGGGGCACCATTTTCCTTGGCTATTCCTACATGAGCGCCGATAACAACGTGGGTTCGCGCCCAAATCTGAACGGATGGAACGGTTTGCTGGAAGGAAAATTTCTTCCTTGGGTGGGAATCGTCGCCGATCTGAGCGGCCAGTACGGATCCTCCGACATCAGCCTGGCTTGCCCGCAAACGTGTCCAACCTCACATCCCAGCGAGCACATGCTGAACGTGTTGTTCGGACCTCAAGTCTCGGTGCCAGTCGGCAAGCTGACGCCGTTCGCTCATATTCTCGGCGGGGTCTCGCACGTAAATATCGGATCGACGTCGCTCACCTCATCGGCTTCTGACACTTCTTTCGGAGACGCCTTCGGCGGCGGTTTCGACTACAAACTCGTTCCGATGATCGCTTGGCGAGTGCAGGCCGATCTGCTGCAGACCCGATTTTTCAGTAACACACAAAACAACTTCAGGCTCGCGACCGGAATCGCGTTTCACTTCTGACGTGAAGATCTTCAACACCTGAATCGATATTCACCCGCGGCCGCCAGATCCCCTGGTGGCCGTGGTTACTTCTTCTTCAACTTCTGTCGCAATCCGTCCACCCATCCAATCTGAAATTCCGGCTCGACCGTCGTGGCTAACTGAAGCGCCTTCTGGTAGTACGGAACTGCCTCTTGCGAACGGCCCATGTCAGTGAGGATGTCGCCCACAAGAGCATTCGTCTTCACCGCATTCGGAGCAAGAGTGACTGCTTGCCGCGCTTCCGCGAGCGCGTCGTCGAAGCGTTTGTCTTTGACGAGAAACTGCGCTCTCTGCGTGTGACTCAGTGCTGCCGGAAGTGGAATTTCAAAGTGTCCGTTGAAGACGAACACGGCATAGTCGATCGATGCCGCGGCCTCCGCGTGCTTGAACACCTCATACGGATTCAGTGGGCCCGGACCGAACTCAAAACTCGATAACGTTCCCGCGCTGATCAGCACGGGACCATCGACTGCTGCCGGCGCGTCGACCGTCTCTTCCAGCCACAGCGTCCCGATCGTCGGCAATGGCTTGCACGGAATGCCGTAGTCCTTCATGTTCACGGGCCCCTCGGCAAAATAAATGAACCAGCAATCTTTGATCCCGTGGCTTTCCAGATAAGCCTTCGTTGATTTCAACTGCTGACCCCAGTCGGCGTTGGAATCGCTGAGATATTTGTAAGTCTGCGACGGTCCGCCCCACAGCTCGTTGGCATACGCCATGTATGCCGGAAATGTGCGCGTCGCCGAAATCGCCTGCCACAGAACCAGCACGACCGCCACGTAAATCCAGCGCCTGTTTCGTTCGATCATCTTCCCCAGGGCGCCCGCGCCCAGTACATAAAGGAACGGATACATCGGCAAAATATGTCGTAAGCCGATGTTCATCCCCGCGCTCATGGCAATGGCAAGGTGAAACGCCGGCGGAATCGTCAGAAACAGGATCTCGCGCAGTCCCGTCATGCGACGCGTCGCGATCATCCACGCCGCCAGGCCAAGCAGGAAAAGAAACGGCAGCGTCGACTTGATCGCAAAGGCCGCCGGAAAGTAGTACCAGATTCCGTGCGGATAAATGCGACCGAACAGGTAACTGCTGTAAAAGTCCGACATGATCCGGACGTCAGCGAGCCCAAAAATGTATGACTCGGGAAGCAGCCGGTAACGAGCCACGGTCTCCAGCAGTCGAGCCTCGCGCGGACGCGATAGATAGTGAACCGATTGTGCGAGCGGCGGATTCAACTGAAGCCCTTCCCCTCGCGCCGCATAGCGAAATCCGTACGAAGCCCACAGCGTCGTCAGCGCAATCGCGCTGATGACAACAAATGCAATCGTCACCTGCTTCGCGCGTTGCCCTACAGGCTTCGAACCTTCGTTGCCTTTCCGCAACAGCTCAGCCACGAAAAGCATGAGCAACATCGGAATCAGCAGAATGCCCGTGTGCTTCGCCGCAAAGGTCATCCCGGTCGCCAGGCCCACCAGAATCAGTCGCCTCGCCGAAGGAAAACGAACGTAACGATAGAACGCATAAATCGTCGCGAACATAAAGCACGTGAGCCCCATATCCGTGCCGACGACGGCTCCATGTGCCAAAACATTCGGATCGAATACCAGCAACGTCAGTGCAATCAACGCCGCTTCAATTCCAAACATCTCGCGCCCCGCAAAAAACACGAGAACCGCCAACAACAGCGTGAGCAGCGCCGCCGCCATGCGCGCCCGAAAAAGAATCGTCTCCGCATCATTTCGGAAGATGAAGTCCTTCCCTCCCAGAAACGCTTCATGCTTGAATTCGCGATTCTGCAGCGCGGGCATGCTCAGTTCGAGAGGCAACAATGGAACCGCCGCCAGTTGCTTGACCAGCGGCGGATGCTCAGGGTTCAGTCCAAAGTCGCCGCGAGTCAGCGACATGTAGCCCGCGTAAATATGATCGTCCTCATCCCAAGTGATTGAGGTCCGCCGTGCAATCACGCCCAACTCGATCAGGAACAGGCAAAACAGTGCGACGACGCACATCGTGATTCTGCGGCTCGACATCTTTTCGATCATCGCCAACTCAATTTCCTCCCCGGGGTGCGAACCCACGCGGCTGTAACGAACGTCCGACCCTGCATCATTTCCAAGCGCATCGATTTTGTAAAGGCAGGCGGTCACATTACGCCGTTCGCGCTCCGGTCCGCCGGCCGGCCAGTCGTCCCCTTGAGACTCTTGGGTCACCCGGATGGGCCATTCCGTCTTGACCTCTGTTTTCGTTAGAAATAGAGTCCCAACATGGCTCGCGCAGGCAATCAGACGCAGAGCCCTTGGACGGTCACTATGGACGCGTTGCCGCTTTTAAGGCGCGGTATTTGTGTGGGCGCACTCGTAATGGTTTCCACATTGGGGTTCGGGCAGGACGCTCCCGAAACTCCGGCTCCCAACGGTCAAACGGGCGTCGGCGCGCCGCAACCCAACGGAGAAGACTCCGAAATCGCAGCTGAAGTTCAGCGCCTGCGCATCGACCTTGACCGTCTGCAGCGCCAGGTCACCTATCTAACGAACCTGATCGAGCAAATGCAGAGCGAGCGGCCGCCCATTGAAAAGGCTCCAGCCAAGCCCGCTGCGAAGTCTTCGCCAGGCAAGAAGAAGTCGGCCACCGTCGCGGATGCCGCAAGCACTCCATCGATCACTCCCGATGCCGACGAAAGAGTAACCAAGACTGTGCTTGTATTTCGGGACGGCCACAAAATGGAAGCGACCAACTACGCGATCGTCGGTCAGTCGCTGTGGATTTACACCGATCAGGACTCGAAGAAGGTACCGCTCTCGGACCTCGACGTCACCGCGACCAAGAACGCTAACTCCGATCGCGGCGTTGTCTTCCAGGTCCCACCCACAAAATAAAGCCGATCAATGCAGAGACGGGCGTCCTCGCCCGTCAAAACTTTCTTTACCAACCCGCCCTTTCACGGCTTCACTTCGCGGATCGCCTTCCGCACGCGCGCCACCTGTTCTTCCATCGTGTTCTCATCCAACGTCGCCGATGTCCGCGCGATGAGATTCGCCGCAATCATCTGCGCTTCAGTCAGCGAGAGCCGCAGCTCACGGGCACTCAGCTTCTTCGATTCAAAATTTCGAATCGCTTCGACCAGCAGTCCGGCAGCATAGCTCACGGCTTCCGCGCTCACGCCTTCCTGGATCTTCTCCAGGCTCATGCTGCCGTACGCGACGTACGGTAGATCTTCCTGACGATCAGGTCTCATGGGGAGGGCCTCATTGCACTCGCGCGATGTCCAATGCACAGACGCGAGTGACTGCATATCGTCACGCGAGCGCTGACGTTGTAACTTTCACCATGCTCGCTTCTAATTTTTCCCGCTGTGTGACGATCATCACAGACGCTTGCGACGTCGACACACAAGATGGCTAATGACTCGGCCCTCAAGTCTGTGTAACGCGGTTTCTTATACCGTTCACCCACGCACCCGACGACCGAGTCCGTTCTCCCCTGATTCCTTATCGAGCGCTCGGGTCGGGCAGTACGAGGTCCCAAAAACCAACGACTGAGGTCCGATATGGCCAGTGATCCTATCAGAATCTTGATTGTGGATGACGACGAGGATGTTCTGATCCGCCTGAAGCGCCTGCTCGAAGGCGAGGGCTACAAAACCGCGACCGCCTGGAGCGGCAAAGAGGCGCTAGAACTCTCAGGGAAAGCGAAGTTCGACCTTCTCCTGGTCGACGAATACCTGGGCGACATCAAAATCGCGAAACTCTGGGAAGAACTGCGCCGTCACCAGCCCACGCTTTCCGCTTCGTTATGCTGTCGCGCGCCAATGCGACGCGTCATGCTGCTGTGAAGCATCTGCCTAGCGTCTGCAAGTGGGAACACAATGACGTTACTGGCAAAATTCACAGTTGCCTCGCGGCGTAGAAGGTCGAAAAGATGAAGTCCCGCTCGGACCGAAGCGAAGACGAAACGAGTCAATCGGCAATCGAGTATCTGCAGGCGTGGGAAATCGTCATGCGAGTGTGCCATCAACACGGCTTGCATCATCGCGACGACCAGAAAGCCTGCTCACCCGATCAAAAGGGCGAAACATTATGACGTCCCGGTGTTTTAATCCAGCTTGCGGTACGCCGTTCCGCTATTTTCGGAGCGGAAAAATCTTCGCAATTTCCTCAGCCAGCCGAAAGAACGAAACTGGCGACACCGAATACTTCTGGCTGTGCGGCTCATGCGCGTCTGCATTCAACATCAGCGTGAGCGCAGCCGGCGCTGTGATGCTCGAGACCATCGAGCCAAACAGTGTCGTCCAAACGCGCATCCCCATCTCAACTCCCACCCAAAAAACTCTTCGTGCCCTCTCCGGATAGCGACCGTCGAGCGCACGCTTTTCCATCCACTCGCTCAAGGGACCGGACACACCTAGTTACTCTTTCCCTGTGCCCGATCACTAGTTTCATCACCTCGGTCGCAAGCTTCGACGCATCCAGACCGTCCATATTGATCAGCACCACCACCCCGGCGTTGCGTTCCGGGATCACAATGATGGACGTACTTGTTCCCTGCTGACAACCGTCATGGTCGTAGTCGGTGGCGCCGTCGATCTCGCTGTTGCCCCATCCCGACGCGTAGCCAGTGTGCTCCGCTCCCGGTCGTGGCAGTAACGGCCGCGAGGTCCACATCACGTCGCGCGTTGTGCGCTTCATAAGCTGATCGGAAAGAATAGCGATTTCAAACTTCGCCATATCATCCGCCGACGAAAGCCATCCGCCACCGGGAATCTTGTAGCTCGCATCCAGAAAGTTCGCATTCTCCACGACGCCGCTCTTCGCCTTCGAGTAGAAACGCGTGCGGTGCGCAATCACCGCGAGACGGTCGTCCCACGGCGTCACCGTCATACCGGCCGGACGAAACACGTTCTCACGCACAAAATCGACATATTTTCTCCGCCGACCCTCCTTCGATGGCGCAGCCGATCACCGTGAATCCCTACGTCGAATAATGGAACTCCGGCCCCGGCTTCGCGACCAGCGGGTCATTCGCGAAAAACTGCAGCCCGCCTGCAATCGGATCGTCGAAGTGCTTCGTGTTCCCGAGTTCGGGATCATCGTCCGATCCCGAACGATAATGCCGGATCCCGCCCAGATGCCCGAGCAACTGGCGTGTGGAGGACGGGAATTCTTTCTTCGGAAATGCGGGCAATATTTCTGCACGGGCGCGTCCAGATCCAACTGGTGCCGCTCCCACAACTCCATCACCGCCGTCGCCGTGATGGGCTTCGAAACGGAGGCTAACCGAAATTACGTCTGCGGCGTCACCGGGACGCCGTTCTCCAGGTCCGCCATGCCAAAGCCTCGGACCATACCTCCTCGCCACCCATCACCGCGGCCACGGCAATTCCCGGAGCGCTCGTTGCCGCCATGAACTTCGACACCGTGTTCTCGATTTGCTTCCGCGTTTCGCTCGGAAGCATCGCGTTCGTTGCCGTCTGCGCAACAACCCCAGAACTGGAAATAATGGCCGCGAACAAACAAAGAAAGCATCGAGCAGAACAGACTCCCAACTTGCGGGTGAAGTTCATGAATCCCTCACGTGAGAACAAATATTAAATTGTTATGAATTGCCAATAGTATCGCGCGGTCGATGTGAACATGCCACGCATCAACGCCATCGCAGGCGCTCACTCGTCATGGGATGTTTCTTATTGTATGGCGGAAGTGGCGTTCGTGGCCGAGCCGTCACGCGCCTGTAACTTCACAGAAATTTTCAGATTGCGGTTCGGCGTGACGTCCACCACTTCGCCGTGCTCCAGATAAGGCTTAAGTACCACGGGATCGCGATAATTGATCTCCCATCCCTTTTCGATCGCAACTACCGTGTAACGGCCCGGCAGGATCTGGCGCAACGTAAACGTCCCATCGCTGTCGCTCTGATCGCGCCGGAAAAGTGTCGCCTCCTCCGTGGGATGTTGCGGCACCAGCAGCACCATCGACTCCGATGACGGCTTGTCATCTTGCAGAACTGTCCCATCAATGCGCCCCGACGCGTCGGCCAGCGAGAGGCTGATCGCCACCGCACCACTTTTCGGGAAGTAGATCGTCTGGCCCACAACGCGTGCCCCGGCAGCAGCAATCTTCTGCACGAGCAAATTCTGCGCATTCTGCACCGCAACGTTGTAGGGTGTCGAACTGCTTATTGCCTGACTCACGTCAAACTCCCCCTTTTCGTTCACGGCGACGCCAAAATTCTCTCCCGACTCGCGATTCCAGAAGCGCACGAACGTTCCCGGAGAAAGAGCCGCCGCTCCCGGCCTCTGCACGATTCCCTTGATGGCCAGGTCCCCGACGCTGCTCTCCGCCGCATCGATCGCCGTGTCGCCCGAAACGTCCACCTCCTTGTTCAGACTGACCCACTCTTTCCCGTTGAAGTGCCGGATGCTCAGCATCAAGTGACCGGGCACAATGCCCGTGACGGTAAGCGTCCCATTCGACGCCTGCTGGCTTCGCGTCGAGACTGGCATCGTCACGCCGAATACTTTCTGTTCCAGCACCGCGGTAAGCGGCGCAGACGGATCCGTGCTTCCATTCACAATGCGCACGCGCGCGCCCGCCACAGCGCGCAGCGTGATCCCAATCGTCGCGTGCTCTCCCGGCCGCAGCTGAATCGGTGCCGCGTCCCGTTCGTCGCTAACATTCGGATAGAACGTAATCGGATAAACGACGTCGAGCGACGGCGAGGAGCTATCGGCTTCCACAACGTCTTTCTGCGGCTCAGGCCCCGGCTCGCCATTCTGATTACCGCTCACAGCTGTGTTCTGATCTCCCGTTTCTTTAACAGCAACCGGTGCGACGTCTGCACCTGGCGGCGGAGAATCCTGCGCGTACCACGGCTGCGCAACGACCGCGACGTAATAAGTGCCCGCGCGCAAGTGGCCGAAGTGGAAGTGGCCCTGTTCGTCCACACTGTTGCGCGCTGCCTGCTGCATCTCCCCGCCCTCTTCAGTATTCGGTTGAAAAAGAATGACCTCGCCCGAGCGAACTGGTTCGTTGTCCTCGTCGATCAAGTTCCCGCCGATGGACGCGTCCGGCGTCATGCTGAAGACCAGGTTTTCCGAGACCAGCCCCGGCCCGGTTGCAACCGCCGTCGAGTATTGATCGTGCTGCTGGTATGCCTGCATCGTGAATCCCCGGCCCGCCCCCGACAAGTTGTACTTTCCGCGCGCCAGATTCATGAATACAAACCGACCACTCGCACCGGTGATTACTTGCCGCGCGTCTCCCGCTTGTTCCACGGGTGTAATCGTGATTTCCATCCCGTTGAGCGGGCTTCCATCTACCCCGTTGACCGCGGTCCCGCTGATGCGGAATGTATTCGTGCCCGCAGTGGGAGGGACCGTATTCTGGGCGCTGACCACGATCGACATCAGCCACAGCAACGGAATGATGCGCAGGATCTTCATTCGATTTACTTCCCGACCTCGACGCGCTCCACCGTCACGCTCGCCTGTTGATTGGCTTGTAACGAAATGCGCGTTGCCTTCGATAGATAACGTCCCAGAATTTCAGGATTGCGAAATTCAAAACTATCCAGCGAATCGACACCCAGCAGTCTGTAGTCGCCGGCCGCGAGCCGGTCGACCAGAAAATCCCCGCCCGGCGCGGCGCGTACCACGCGAATCTGTGACGGTCCCGCCTGCTCCGGAATCACCAGCACGGAACCAGGCGCCGCTTGCCCCTCCGCATGAATGCTGCCGGACAGGTTCGCTCCGTCGTCACGCACCACAATCTCAATCGGATCCGGACGCCGCCCCGCTCCGATCACAAGCTCTTCCCGCAACAGATCGACGTTGCCGCTCCTCGCCGACTGCACGTACCAGCGGCCGTTTGGCTGGATGTCGACCGTGTACCGTCCGGGCGTGAAGTTTCGAACCGCAAACACGTTGCCGTTGTTGTCAGCCTGATATTCGGACGCTTGCAGCAGGTTCTCAGCTGAGATCAGGCGTACTTGCACGGGCGGAATGCGAAAGTGTGTGCCCGCTACCTTGCGCTCAATACCATCGACGGCCACTGTGGCCGCACCGCCACCACTGCCCGAACGGACCTCGAAGGTGCCGGCTGAAGAAATTTCGATCAGCCCGTCTCTGTTTTTCGAACCTCCTGCACTTTCCGTCCCCCGTTCCTCCACCTTCACCGGCAGCAGCAACGGGGCTCCGATCCCAACCACGACATTGTCAACGTCGGAATTCACCGCTATCGCCAAACTGCCTTCAAACTGATTTCCGTTTGCATCGGGAGCGAGAGCAGTCACCAGATACGTACCGGCCGGCACTTCCGCCGAGAACTTTCCTGTTGGCGGATCGAAGTTCACCGACTGCCCCACCGCCTCACCCGAACGCGCCGTGATCTGAACGGAAGTAAGTGTCGTTCCGGCAACCGTCGCTACCGTACCGGAGACCTTGAACATCGGCTGCGGCGTCAGAGAAAAGTCAGCTTGTAGCTGCTGTCCCGCGACAACATTCAGAGCCGTCGCCGCCTCCACATCAGGCACTCCGGGGTAATACGACGTGACGATCTCCTCCTGACGAACCACGCCTTTGCCCCGCACACTCATCCGGCCCACACTGTAAGTCGGCCCCGCGACCAGCAGATATTGGCCCGCTACCAGATTGCCGATGTGGAACTGCCCTTCCTCATCGGTCGTGGCCTGCCCCGATTGCGCCCAGCGTTTCCGGCCGTCAATTACGCGCTGCTGAAACGACCGCACCGGCGTATCCTCCAACGGCTCACCTTTCACGGTAGCAACGCGCCCGACGACGGTTCCCTCGGGAAACAATTTGATCGCCAGGTCCGACGTATTGCGATCCACGTGCAGAAGTTGCGTCTGCAACGCACCCTCGGGATGCAGATCCTGCTCGCTGAAAAACCCGGGCTTGCGCGCCATGATCAGAATGTCGGTGGGCGGCACGTGCTCGAACTGAAAACGTCCCTCCGAATTAGTAAGCATCGACGGCGGATTCCCCGGCAGATTCGCAACCTGCACCAGCGCATGCCGCACCGGCTCGCCCGTCACGCTGTTCATCACCGTGCCACTGATCGTGTAACCGCTGCTTGTATAGGCGTTGTTCGCCGGGGCGCCAGCATCCCCAACATCCGTCTGGGCCTCCATTCGCAGAGACGCTGTGATCGCAAGCAACACGGCGACACCGAGCGCCAACACACGTCCTCGATCCATCGATCGACGATCAGCACGATAACTTCTGCCGTCACTCGATCGACGATCAGCACAACGATTTCTGCCCAGGAAAACCATCTCGTTTCTAGCGCCCGTCATTCTTCTAACACCGTGTGTTCTTCTACCGCCCTGTCATCTTGAGCGAGTGAGGCGACAGCCGAACGAGTCGCAAGACCCCATATCTTTGACATCACCTCCGGACCAAAAAGGCATTCCCACCAAACTTCGCCGCATTCTCCGTGCCTCTGTGGTGAAGAAGCTTTTCCCGCAGTCAACGCAAACAGCTCATTTCGATGACCAGATCACCAGATGACCCGATCAAAAAGCTCTTTTTTCTTCAGACACCACCGCCCACGTATTTCAGCAGAAATCCAACCCTCGGGGAAACTCAGCAGAAATGGATGCCGCGCTCCCGGACAAGAGATGCCCGGCACGATCGTCCCAGAAATTGAAATGGGGCGCTGAAGCGCCCCATAAACTCACTCGACCTCGAACTCTACGGTCCGTGCTTTCGTAGAATTGCCTGCGGAATCCATGGCCTTCAACTCCGCGCGATACGCTCCGGGAGGCAGCTTATCGACCGGGATCTTAAGGCCCAGCGGAATCACCGGATTACCGGCCTTTGCCGACGTCTGCATATCAATCAATCCGGTGTTGTCGACTAACTTCTCGCCGCTTTTGCGGTTAACCACCATGTACGCAATGCCCACCTTGATCTGATCAGGCGGTTTATCCACCATCATGGGCTCATAGATCTCCAGATACAGAACAGCGTTATCGGTCTTCGCGAAGTGCGTGGCGCCGCTCGGCACGACTTGCATCCCTTGCACCATCAACGGCGTGTGATCCTGCAGCAGCACATCGTCCAGCCCGGCAGCCATATCCGCCACGCGATGCACGTCGTGACTCAGCGCAATCCCGCTCACGCTGAATTGCTTTCCGTCATATGCATCGACGACCAGCGGCGCTTCCAGCTTCCCGAACGTATCTCCGCCCGAACTGAACGCCACCTTGAGTGTGTACGTTCCCGACGCAACGTCGAACTGATTTTCGTAATGCATCGGCTGCTTCTGGAACTCCTGCACTTCCTTCTTGCCATCGAGATCCAGATTCACCGTGTCGCTGAACCGGGCCGCTACCGTGCCGTCCGCTTTATACGCGATGCCCAGCACGTTCACCGACGCATGTTGCTTGCCCTTCTCTTTTTCAAACTTGATCGAATTCGAAGGAATTTCCATCGCGAGATTCACTCGCGCCGTATTCGCCGACGTGTAGAAGTACGGCAGCAACATCGTAGCCGCAACCCCAGCCTGGCTGCCGTTCGCGCGCGTCTCGAGATCCTTCTCGATAGGCTTGCCCGCTAGCAGATCTACCGGACGCACGTTGCAATAGCCGCTGCGCGACCGCACGATCGTGCCGCCGCGATCCACTTTCACCTTCAGCGTATGACACGTTCCTTCGGCCGAAGCCGTCGGTGTATAGCCGACCACGTAATACTGGTCCTGCTCGTGCGCAATCTTCTCCAGACCCGCCAGCAGATCATTGGTGTTGACGATCACGAATCCGCCCGTCCCACTCGCCAGCTGATACAGGATCTGTTGATTTGTCGATGCGCTCGGAGGAAACGTCGGAACGATGAGCCGCGGCTGGTTCATCGGGTTGTTGTAGTAATTCGAGTAGTTATAGCCTCCGGTGTTGCCACCGCCACCCCGGCTGCCACCCGCACCACCCGCTCCGCCGGTGCCTCCGCTTCCGCCCTTCCCGCCAGCTCCGCCGGTTCCCCCGGTACCGCCTGTGCCGCCTCCACCACCCGGCCGGCCTCCGCCACCGCCAGCTCCTCCACCGCCACCTACGCCACTACCACCGCCGCCACCCGGGCGACCACCGCCCCCTCCACCACCAACTCCTCCGCCTCCTCCACCGCCGCCCCGCTGCACGCGCACCAGGTGAACGCGACGCCGGTGGTTCGAGTCGAAATTCTCAAAGTTCAGAGCAGCTGTCTTCAGATGCGCCGAATGGTGCATCACCGGATATTGCAACTTCGCCCCGGGCCCCATCCCTGACGATGTGGCCGCCGGTCCACCCACCACCAATCCGCGCACATCAATCGGATACACCGCCACGTTTGACCTGTTGCAACTGTTCACCGTCGCCGTCAATTCCGATTGAATTTCGGCAGACGTGGGAAATCCGGACGTCAAAAACACCAGGCTCTTCCGTCCGGGAACGCTCTGCAGGTTCTTGGCAAGGGTGCGTAGTGCCAGCAGCACCGTACGCTGCCCGAAATCCGCTTCTGCGCTGTACAGACTTGGCACGCCCAGCGACGCCACCTGCACTGGCTGGCCGGCATTCGGATCGACATTCGAGAACTTCACATTCGCCACGATCTTCTTCAGCCGGTCTGCATCGGCCGTGAAGTTCTGCGCAATTCGAATTACACCGGTGAAGTCGGCAATTGCCATCAGGCGGTTCGGACCCGCGTTCGCCGTGATGAACTTCGCCGCAGCCTCGCGCGCACGCATCTGGTCGGCCATGTCCATTGTCGAGTTGTCGAAGAACAACACCAGGTAGTGCTTCTGGTCGGGCGCATTAGGCCCAGCACTCGCTTCAAACGAGAAGCTCTTGATCTCCTGCTCCTTGTCGTCCTCCCATACGCGAAAATCTTTCTGCGCCAGATCGCTGACGTAGTTTCCCTTCTTGTCGGTCACGATCGTGTCCACCAGCACCAACCGCGTCTCGGCACGGATGGTCGGCGTGTTCGCGTCCGGAAGCGAAACCGGTTGTGCCTGTGGCTGCTGCTGGGCTTGCGGTTGCTGTTGTGCGAACACCACGGTGGAAACCCCGAGCTTCCAGCCCGCGCATGCGGCGATCAGCGTTAGAACTGCAACCCAAATCACTCTGCGATGTGACATGTTTTCCACCCCTTAGCTACGGGATCTCGATGGCTCCGTTCGCCGCCGATAATTGCCCCTCGGCGTCGCGGACCACCAGGCGGACCAGGTAGCTTCCCGGCTTTACGTCGAAACTCGACTTGATCGTGATGCCCGTAGTCAACCTATGCTCGAGCGTATCGTCTTTCAAATGCATCTCGAGCGTCTTTTGATTCCCCGTGAGGAACTTCCCATTGCGATCGAACAGCCCGGAGACGATCGTCAGATTGCTGGCATTGCGCCCCGATTCCCGCAGATAGTGCAACCGCTTCGCATCGATGTGACAGAGCACCGCGAGCTTGGCGGCATCCTCACTCGGCTTGAAAAACTGCGTGTGCAGCTCGATTGGTAAATCGTGCATCTCCTCCTGCGAGAACAATGCGTCGTCGATCTCCTGCTTGGCCTGCTCGTTTGGATCGGCTTCGTGCTTCGGCGCAAAGTAGCCGCGTCGCGCCTGAACCTGGAGTTTCGGCGGATTCTTCACGATCACCTTGATGTTGTGAAAACGCCCGTCCAGCTTCAGGTTCTGGGGCGAAAAGCCAAGCACGTACCAAAAATCAGGTTCAGCAGCGATGCGATGAAGCCCTCCGTCCAGCTCGTTGGTGTTACGCACGAACGATCCGCCCGTTCCGTACGACAGGTCCGACAAGATATCGTCGTTCGCGGTCGCACTGTCGAGTTGGTAGATACTCTTCTGCCCGGCTGCTTTCGCCGGCAGCGGGTGCGGATCGCTGATGTCTCCCAGCGGGTCGACGGTATACAGTCCTCGCGCATCCAACGCGCTGATGACCACCTGCTCTCGCAGTGCCCGGTCAATGATGTCCGTGTAGTTAAAGTCCTGTAAGGGCGCGATAAATCCCGGAGAAAGCAAAAGAACCGTCCGCACGCCGGGCATCGCGCTCATCCGCCGGACCGTATCTCTCAACACCGAAAGCGTTACCCGCGTCTCCTGCTCTCCCGACGAAAGCTCCGTCGAAGCGGTGCTCTGCGCCAAAGCCGTCGCCGCCGCCAACATGCGCGGGTCATCGTTGTACGCACAATGCAACGCGTCGGCGGTCGCAACTCCCAGCGCCGTCGCGTCGTTACGGTTCACGATCAGGTCCGCCATGTACAACGTGACATCGGGACAATTCGCCAACCCGGTGCGCGTGATCGGCCGCATTTTCAATAGTTGCAGCGCTTCGTGAAGCTTCGCTTTGTCGTCGGTGAAATCGAGGTTTCCCTGTCCCGACGTCGTAAAGATCGCCGCGCGGTCGGTGGGACTCAGCGTGTTCACGTGTCGCTCCGCGGCGTCGCGCACCCGCGTCAGGTCCCCAAATTCGAGATGGACATCGTCGAACACGTACGCGAAGTAGTGATCGGGCGCGACCGGCGGCGGAAGTGTCGAGCCATTTTCGATCGCCTTCGCTCTCTCCTCCGCAACCTGTTGCGCCTCGGCCGCTTTGTGCCCGGGCTGCTCCATCACAAACTGCGTGATCGTCTGCGGCTTCTTGTTGTCGAGAAGTTCGAAATCTTCTTTGTGCAGATTGCCAACCGGCTTTCCGCTTGAATCGCGCACCACCACGCGCACCAGCACCAGGTTCACTTTGACCTTGAACGTCGTGACTTCATCGCGCGAACTGATTTCCTGTTGGGGAACGTTCGCCCCCTGGGTCGGCGACGTTTGTCCGGGCGTCGCAGGACTCGTTTGCGCTGGAGGTGTTCCTTGGGAAGGAGTTGCCGGAGCATTTGGTTGCGGTTGTGCCGCCGGAGACGTTGCAGCTTGATTCGAGTCCGCCGGAGAATTGGACGACGTCGAGTGTTCCGCGAAGGCTATGGCCGACAACGAGATGGCCGTGGCGCATAGCAACACACGAATGGCAGCGGAGCCAAAAACCCGCTTCGCCTCGGGAATCGATACCATCGCGGACCCCAGACTGGCCTGATTCTCAGGCCTTTCCAGCGGCGCCAAGTATATCCGAGAACGGGCCAGTCACGGCAGATATGTCCCTCCCAGCGGCAGACTTTTACATTCAACTCCGCCGCCAAGTCCCTACATCCATCACCTCTCCCAGCCCAAGTATTGCCAAACAAACAGACACGAGGTGTCTAACTGCAACGATGTCGAACCACAACGACATCTAATCGCAACGATCTCTAACCATCCTCCAACCACAACGCTGTCATCTTGAGCGAAGTGAGGCGACAGCCGAACAAGTCGAAAGACCTCTTGCCTGTCAAAATCTCCTCCGGCTTGGCGAGGCATTTCCACTCCACACGCGGCCGATTGGATGTGCCACTTACGCAACGGGTGCCCCAGGTTCAGCGTCCGCTCTATGCACGCTAACCTGGGAAATTTCGACCGCGCCCAACCTCGTTCACCACCCCACGATGACGAAATCACCCGATGACCCGATCTCCCGATCACTGCCTCTCCGTACTCCGAACAAAAAACTGCTTCTTATCAATCCCCGCAGGCACCGCAACATCGAAAAACCCCACCATCATCTCGTTGTACGTCTGATCGCCCCACATCACCGGCGCATCTGGATCGGGATTGTGCAGGTTCTTCGCGGAGTTGTCGTACCACGCGACTGCCTGCAACTCGGTTCCCGCCTTGATCAACAACGGCTTCGTCAGGCGATAACTCATCTGCCAATAGAAATCGTAGTTCACGCGCAACAACGTCTCGGTCGAACGATCCGCGTGCACGATGTTGTATTCGAAACGTTTTCCACGCAGATGCATATGCGGAAAGAAACTCAACAGCATCGCATCGTTCGGAAATGTCCCATGCACTTGCACGCGGTAATTGTCGGCGTTTGGTGGAATCGGAACCGGATCGTGATCGTTGGCTAGTTGCAGCGTCAAGACGCGCTGCGCCGGCAACTTCTTTGCGAACACCATCCCGACGCTCGTCCGATCCTCCGCCGCATGGCCGTTCGTCGTGTAGTGCATCTGAAAAACGAGATCCGAATGCGCCGGAACAAACTTCGCCATGCCCTCCGGCCAGTTGTCGGGCGAACTTCCCGGCGCGTACACAAGAAGCATGTCGCTTTGGGTCTCGTGCGCCTGATGACGTAGCGCCGGATCCGCCAAGCTCGGTGCGGTAAACGGCACATTCACCGGCGCGTTGTGCAGCCACGGCGAATCGGGCGGCCGGATATATACCACCGCGTGATGAACATGCGCCCGGCTCGACGGACGAATCTCCGACATCTGCACCCACTTGTCTTCATTGAAGTTGGTAGGCACGATCTCGTAGGTGTAATCGACAGCGCCCTCCGACGGAATCGCAACCGGTTTGGGCATCGTCACCACAACATCGGGCTGCGCGATGTTCCAACCCTCGGCAAGCAGAGGCGGTCGCGGCGCATCATGCGGACTTCCCGCCGGCGTTCCCTGATTCGCCCACGCCACCAGCGTTGCGATCTGATTCTGCGTCAACGACGGATCATCCGAAAAGTGCCCGCAGCACGGATCGGCAAACCAAGGAGGCATCCGCCGCGTCTGAACCTGCCTTGCGATCGCCTTCGCATTCCACTTCGTCTGCTCGTACGTCACCAGCGCCATCGGCCCAATCTCACCTGCACGATGACAACGCTGGCAATGATCCTGAAGGATAGGGAGAACGTCGCGGTAGAAGGCGGGCGTTGCGTTAGATTGCGCCGCAATTGTCGGGTGAAGACGCATCGCCAAGACAACGCACGTAATCTCCAACGCGACAACGAAGTGAAGACGATTGATCCCAGCCACCACTCCTTAGGATAGCTGTTCCTGTTCAAGAAAATGGGTCCGGGACAATCTAGGCCCAGACCCACGTGTTCAACCAATCAAACGTGCGCGCTTCCGTTACGGACAGGTCGCGTCGTTCAGGATCACTTCGACCTTCGCTCCTCCGCCCTGGCCAGGGAAGTGAGAGGAAATCAGGGGAGGACGAGCGGT
>Ga0126371_10001724_pt1 | contig 18566 bp, 34 predicted proteins | sample PanSoiMetaPlot_4_FD_110145 | JGI IMG/M metagenome (GOLD analysis project Ga0126371, IMG submission 110145) | Tropical forest soil microbial communities from Panama - MetaG Plot_4 | ecosystem: Environmental > Terrestrial > Soil > Tropical forest > Bulk soil | place: Panama | collected 2016-02-17 | reverse complement strand
ACCGATCTGGCTCGCTGTTCCGTTATGGACGTCTTTCACATTCTGGCTCGCTGCGGAGATCTGGATTTCTTGCTGTGGTTGGCTCGCTGGCAAATGGTGGATGTCTAGATGGGGTTGGCTCGCTAAACTTGTCTGGGTGGCTAGTGCATCTTGGCTCGCTATCTACGGCTGGGTCACTTCTTCAGTTTGGCTCGCTGACTATTGATGGGTATCTTCGGCGGCTTGGCCCGCTCGCTGGCTCGATGGCTAAGCTGCTTCACCGTGGCCGTAGCCGCGACGTGCTTCGTAATACGTTGGCCCGGTTGGCAGGCCTTCCAGCGTCCGCCATTCCTTCCATAGATCAGCAAGAAACATTTTTACCATGTAGCGCAGCGCGGCATTGTGAATGCGTTTGGGCGTCCACAGGTTCGTCACGTCCTCCTTGGCACGATACCTTTTTTTCCATTCTTCACTGCTGACTTTCTGACGCGCTGGATCGGTTTCGATGCGGTGCTTGTAGTTGAGGTAAGACTGCGCCCAAGGCGACTTGCTGCGCAGGAAAGAACCGCCAAGCACACCAAGCAGCTTGCTCTTTAACCAGGGATCGAAGGTAACGCTGCGGCGCGTCTTGATCTCACCGTTGCGATCGACGTACTCGCGATCGACTAGATGCTCATCACGGCGCGAGCGGCCGCGGCCGTCTGGACCGACGTCCAGGCCGGCATATTTCCAGAACGACGATGGATGCCGTGCCTTATGTGGATCGAAGCGGCTGATCAGAACTGCGGCCATGGCCGGCCCGACACCACGGACATTGCATAGATACCGCTGGTAGATCGGTATTTCCTCCAGCGTGCCGGTCAGCAACCGGAACTGGCGGCTCTCTTCACGCTCAAGAGTGAAATACTCGTCCGCCAACGTCAGCTCGGCATAGGTGCTGATTAGCTCGTCACCGACAAAGCCATGTCGGGCCGGTAATGCGCGGTTGCGGGCTATGCCATCGGTCAGCCGCTTATAACTCTCTTTCAGCCGATCGAGGACACTCTGGGCTTCGGCCGATAGTTCCTCGTCATCTTCCGGAGGTTCCTCGCCGGCTTGTTCTTTGAGCTTGGCCCGAAAATTGGCGACTAACCGCAGGCCCATTTGGATGCGCAGCTTTTGCAGGTCGTAAACGCCGCGCGTCATGGCATTGAGTATTTTGATGGTGTCGCTCATGTGTAAGGGTTTCCTGTTACGTCATGGCTCGCTTGATCAAGATGGATTTCTAATTGCCAGCGGCTCGCTTGCGGATCCTGGATGTCTGTAGATGACTGGCTCGCTAATCGGGGCGGGGTTTCTGGGCAAGGATGGCTCGCTTTCCTTGTGCTGGTTTCCTAGTACGGGATGGCTCGCTTCGTGCTCCTGGTTTTCTAACGTGACGCGGCTCGCTATCTGGGCCGGGGTTTCTGCCTGAGTGTGGCGCGCTGGCTTATTATGGATGACTTCCGTGTGATGGCTCGCTACACCTGACTGGGTTGCTTTCTATCAGTGGCTTATGCTGCTCTTCCGGCGTTCTTGCTTAGCTCGCGCGGATGCACGCCGATCAGCTCGGCGAGCCGTTCCAGCACCGCTTCCTTAGCTGATTCGAACTCCTGCTTGTGCATGGCAGCGTAGCGTTGCGACTTGGCGGTCCAGACCTTGACGACGTTGCCGTTGATCTCGGCATGGGTATTTTCTGGACCCTCCAAGAGGTATTCGTACACCCGCTGCGCATCGCCTCTGGTTTGCAGCAGAATGGTTTTCTCGTGGGCGAAGCCTTCGGCGATCAGGCACCAGTAGCGCAGCTTGTCCGGCGTCGGGAATGTTGCCTCTAGGCGTTCCGGCAAATTGGTCCAGGCCTCGTGCACCAGGGCCATGAACTCGCGGTGGCTGGCGGCTGAACGTTGCTCCTCAGCAGTCAAGAGGTAGCTTTCGCCCCTGACAAACTGGCGCATGCATAACGGCAGCGAGACCGGTGTCGGCCGCATGACCTCGCCGTCCCAAGTAAAGACTGCCGGTTGCAGGTTCTTCATTTTAGTCTTTCGGCGGTCTGTAAAAGCAGATCAGCGAGCCATCGGCAGTCTTTTTCGGTCATGGTGCGGGGCTGGCCATCGATGACTAGTAAAGCTACTCCAGTGGACCAGATTCCAACGCTGGCAAATTTGAATGGGCGAAGGTCGCGCAAGTTGAAAATGCACGTTTGGTCACCGACCTCTAGGAATTCGCCAGCCATTACGCTGCCTTGCCGTATTGCTTTTCCAATTGCTCGACCGTGGCCGCGACCTCGTTCAGGAAGCTGCGAACTTCATGTTCCAGTTGAGCGATCATGTCATCGTTACGCTTGATGCGCTTTACGAACAGCTGCATACGTTCCGGCAAGCGTGGGTCAAAGCTAACCCAGTCGGTCCATTCAGCGCCGGTACAGGCCTGCTGGAAATAAATCTGGGCGATATATCCGGTCTCGATCTCAGCGCCTTGCAAGGTGGCGATGTGGGTGGCCGTATTCGGGCACTTGAACTCGACGAGGCCCTTGGTGCCGATGCCGCCGTCCGGGGAAGCACCAGCCATGATGATGGTAGGATGACGGACAAAGCCTAGCGGCTTGATGTCAGTGCCAGCATGTAAGGCATAGGCAGCCCGCGCCGAAGGTTCGACATCGTTTCCCCATTTCATCGCGGCGTTTTGGAAGCTTGGGTAAGGCTCCCCGGTCAGCCGTTCGGCTACCAGCTCGGCCAGATAATTGATTCGCGAGGCGCCAGGGCCAGCCTTGGTCTTGGCAATAACGTCCTTGATGCGCGAGGCGGTGGCGCGGCCGATTCGCTCTGGCGATAGTGCGCCAAATTCTTCGCTCACTTGTTTTTCCTTTTCTCGACTCCTTTGAAGGCGCGCTGGACGTGCGCAGCCGGGATGTCCTTGAGGCTTTCTATCTTGGTCTTGGCGAGCGTGCTGACGTTGTCGAGCACCCATTGCAAGGTTTTGGCGTCCTTGGCGTCGATCGCGATCTGCAATAGCTCGACCTGCTCCGGGGTGATCTTGGCACCGTTGCCATTGGCGGTAGCACCGTGGCCGTCGTCGTCCCGCGCCGCGGCAAGACCCAATGAAGCCTTGAGCGTGCCGCGCTGCAGGTAGGTGACCGTGGACTGCTGAGCCTGGATCGGGTTCTTCGAACCACTTTTGTCGATCGGGCCGCGCAGCGTATTGCGGACCTCGTGGCCCAGTTCGTGGGCGAGCACGCAAGTGACGATCATTTCGGTTTCGGTCTGGTTCGTTTCGAAAAAATAGGTCAACCCATTCGCGCCAAGAATCGGATCGATAACCTTGGCGATCGTGGCGAGGTCTTCGTATTGATAGCTGGTGCGGCCCTTTTCGGTAGCGAACGAAGCTTCCCGATTCTTGACAATAATGGGCATCCGCCGCTTGGCCTCGATCAGCGCCTGGGTAAAGGCGATCTTGGCTTCCTCGCGGCGGTAGATCTCCTCGCGCCTATCCTGGTTGGCCTGCCAGCGTTCCTGCAGGCCCATCAGCTTTTCCATGACCTCGACAGAGGCGCCGGCCCGAATGGCGCGATCAAGCATTTCCATGGGCGTAACGCTCTGCGCCGTGATCTGCGGTAACGGGTCCAGCGTTGCGGTACCGGCAGCTGGCGGCAGCTGTACGTTTGGTTTCGTATTCATTGGGCGATCCTCTTGCTCCAGGTCGTGAACGGTTTCTCGTCGATGTCGATCAAAAGCGGCCACTCCAGCATGGTGTTGGGTGACAGCCACGGTTGCGGCCAGATCATCACCGGATATGCGTTCAGTCGCTCGCCGCCTTTCGTCAGTTCCGGATACAGCAGTTGTGCCACCGGAGCCTGGGCGGCGACCCTGTCAAGCCCCGGTGGCTTCCCTGCCGCCGCTACGTTGTCGGGAGGCGGCAAGACGATCTTTATTTTCATGGCCGGCCGGCGGTCGTAGTCATCGTTACCCTTTGGCCGGTCATCCCAGCAGCGGCCATCAGGCCCCTTGTGCCAATACAGGTGGGTCTGTGACCACTTCGCTCGCGCTTCCGCTATGGTCAGACACGGTGTCGCCATTGCTGCGCTTGCGCTGCTTATTAGCGCGGCGAACGCGAGAAAACTCAAACCGCGACAGCTTGTTGGCCATGTTCTCCAAGTCACGCTGGTGGTTGTCGAGGATCGCCTCCAGGTCAGCTTTGTCCTGGATGAGATCGTTGTAGGCGTGCTGCAGGCTGTCATGGCGGTTCTGCTGTTGTGCAAGAGCCAAATTAAGTTGATCGATCTGGAAGTTTTTCTGCTCCAGAGCCTTGGTGGCTTGGTGCAGGTTATCCATGATTCGCGCACGTTCGTCCTGGCTCTGCTGGTAGAAAAAAGCGGCTTGCATGGCCGCCTCCTTCGCCGCATCAGCCTTCGGCGTCGGCAGGTTTGCCTCGACCGGCAGTTCAATGTCGTCTGTCATAGTCCACCCTCTTGGTCGCAGTCGTGGTAATGGCGCCGGGAGGGCGAGCTGCGCCAAGCCCTCCCGGCCAACACCGGCTGGCTCGACCAAAGCCGGTGCTCCCCCGAACTCGGGACGGGGATGCGTTAAAGCGATTAGGCGTTTCATCAAGCGGCCCATTCTTTCTCCTCGTTACAGTCCTCTTAAATACCAAACTTCGTATTGGGCCATTTCCATCCAGGCGAGTAGCCACCACCGATGGCGCTTCCTGCTGACGGCAAGGTTGTAATTGCCGACCACCATCCAATACTGTCCGTTGCGAATGATCCGGAGCCTCATCGCCGCACCAGTCGGGTCCATTTATTGCGGGGGTTCGGCACCAAGCGAGCTTCGTGCATCTGGCCGATCGCCAGTATCTCGACACCGCTCTCGGTGCGGCAAAACTCGCCGGTAGCGGCTTGGCAATAGCTGCAATGACGGTTGAGGAGGTGGGCGAGGGCAGCTGCCTTCCTGGCGCGCTGCTCGGCCATGTAACGTTCGCGACCGCGGTAGCTCATCGGGCCACCCAGGCGCAGCCGCCGACCAACACGAAACCGATCGCGTAAATGGCCAGAATGGCCAAGATGTCTTGCAGACTGTTCATTGTCCACCCTTGGCGGGTTCGGGGCGAGGCGCTGGACACCATGTTGGAGGCGGCCTCGCCCCTACTACCGCGGTTGGACGGTCCAGGGTCTGCCGGGTATCCCCCCATCGGTAGGGGCAGACCACTTGCCGTCGTTGTCCACATAGTATAATTGTACAGCAACAGTCAATAGTAGAAATGTACCTGGGGATAAGGTAAGGGGAGTCTATGTTTGCCGAGATCTGTCGGAAAAATATCTTGGCTTTGGCCGAGGCTTATGCCGAAGCGGTCGATACTGGACTGCCGACAGTATCGATGAGGGCCTATGGCAATGGCACATTTTTGCGGGAGTTTGCGGCCCGTCGCCGCAGTATATCGGTTGATGCTTACGGCAATATGCTGGTGAAAATCCATAATATCTGGCCGGATAATGTGCCCTGGCCAGACCTGGAGCCGATCTATTTCACACGGGAAAATGTCGTAAAACGCCGTCATGTCTTGGAACGAAAGCGTAAACGTTAATATATTGGATATAAAGGGTGGTATATGGAACCTATGCGCAGTACCAGAATCGCTATAGCGCTGGACCAAGACGATATGGCTTGGCTCAAGAGCGTCCAGGACGAGATCCGCGTGCTGACCGGCGAGAAACCGCCGGGACCGGCCACTTTGCTGCGTTCCTTTATCCGCGCGATCCGGATGGACGATGAAGCCGCCAATACCGTCGGCATTACAGTTGCCAATTGTCATTGAGCTGCCGGGCGAGCCGCGCGGCAAACAACGGCCGCGCTTTGCTCGCGGCCATGTCTACACCCCCAGGCAAACTAAAAGATATCAGGCCGCCTTGGGCTGGATGGCGAAAGCCGTCATGGGCGGTCGGCCGCCATTAAATGGCGAGCTGAAGGTGTCGATAACTGTGGTGACAAGCCCGACAAACAAAAACGATAACGACAATTTCACCAAGATTGCGCTCGATGCATTGCAAGGCATTGTGTTCGTCAATGACTGGCAAGCAAAAAATGTCCACACGCGCGTGGTTGTGGATATCGCGCCAATGATGCGAATCGAGATCGAGCCTCTAGACAAAAATTAGAATCACGTTCAAAACAAAAGCGCCGGCCTTGCGGCCGGCGCCTTGCTTAAATCGGGTGGAACCACGACAGCCCGCACATTGGCGTGCGATCGAGCTGGTAAAAGTGTAGTAACGGTTCCACAGCCGATAGTCAATGTGGAGAGTACGCACCGCCGGCACTTCTCCGCGTTACAGCGGGTTCCGACGGCCCGACTGAAGAGGACGATCTGAGGGATAACGCCGACAAATCACCCGCGTGCGCAAATGCAGGGGGACGTTCTGGCCAAACGATAAACCGGCATCGGCGCTAAACGGTGTCACAGTCCTCCCCCCAAGCTGCTCACCGGACCCGGTGGGGGATGCAGCGGAACGGCGGATTCGCGGAAATTTAAAAAGGTGGGGATATAATGCCTTGGGAAACTCGTGACAATACTGGTTCGCTATTTCGGAATAATCGCAAAGGGGATGACCCGGAAACTGCAAGTTGGGCTGACTATGCCGGTGAGTGCAAGATCGATGGCGTGGACTATTGGATGGACGGCTGGCTCAAGGAGTCGTCCAAAGGTACCAAGTGGATGTCGTTCTCGTTCAAGCGCAAAGACAAGCAGTCAAACGACAAGCCGAAGCTGAAAGTTGTCGAGGGTGGCGGTAAGCCGCCATATGACGACGAGATCCCTTTTTAATGAGATAAGTCGCCGAGGATCTGCTGCGCGCGGTGATGCCATAGATGCTTGGCTTTAATGACCCCGCGGGCTTGCATTGCGGCTGTCTGGCGAGCGGCTGACCGATCGAGCCAATAGCGCGCTTGTTCCATGAAATTGTCGGCATTGTATTCGCCGTAATGGACGCCGGGAATAAAGGTTTCCGTGATCTGTCCTGGTTTACCGACATGTGGACTTTCGTGTGCCATGATGAAGCCCCCGACCGCCATGGCCTCTAGCACCCGGCTGTGCATCGCAAAGCCGAAGACATTGTCGTGCACATTGATCCTGGATCGCTGGTAAAGGTTCAGCAGGGTTTCGCGGTCATTGGTGAATGGCTTGCTCCATGGCGCCAGCTCTGGCCACAGATCCCAGTGCAAGCCCCAGAACTCGACGTTATCGGATACCGACAGAATGAGTTTGGCGACCGTGTACCGGTTGCAGGCTCTGGCGGTCTCATGGACGTTCTGGGCGGCCACGCCGTACAGGCTGGTCCACAGGTCCGGTTTTACGTACCAATAATGTTTGATGTAGGTGTGCAATACCTCCTTGAAGTTGGTGAACGCGGCGACTTGGTTGAATGAGCCGGATAGCGGCTTCAGCCGGTTTTCCCTCACGATCAGTGCCATCAGCTCTGCCATGATGTTGTAGCCATGTCCTGGCTCTGGCACGGGCGGCAGTTCTGATGGCTTGAGAAACCAGCCGGGCGCCGCGATGAAGCCGGCGATCGAGAAGTCGAGTTTGCTTAACTGGCCTTCTTTTTGGGGGTAGTTAAGCAAATTGGGATCGACACCCATACACAGGCTGCCGCGCCAATGCTTGAAGCGGGGCGCGCCGATGATCTCCGGTTCCCCGAAGGTGTAGATCATGTCGTGGGGCAAAGCGGCGCCGTCGTAATCCGGATCGCTGCCGCCGGCATAGTATTCTTGCACCCACGGAATATGCACGCAGTGTTTGGGAATGCGATCGTCGCGGGCGTGACCGACCTCGATGACGACATCGGCATAGGATAGCACGTCCGGTTCCTTCCGGCCGAAGCCGGCGACGATGCACGGATGGCCGAGGTCATCCAAAGCTCTCGCCAGGCTCAAGCTGGCGCGCTCGTCGAATAGTTTGTGACAGATGAAAGCGAACTTCATGTGCGTTAACTAAAGTTCGTTTTGCGACAGAGTGCGAATCAGTTTAGCATCGAATCACTCTGACATTTTTCCCATTAGCGGAGTTCGGTCATGACGGCAGTGGCGGCAAGTCTGTCTGTCGAGCAATGGGCCATGCGGTTGAATGAGGTTTTTCGAAAGGTTGTGGATAGCGCCAAGCGGGGGTTTGTCGAATTAGGAAATGAGTTGCTGGCCGCCCAAGCACAGTTGACTTCACTGGAATGGCGGGAACTTCTGACCCATTGCAAGTTCGATGCATCCACTGCGCGTGTTTTTATACGTATCGCGGAATGGGCGAAAAACGCGAGCAATGCTCGCGTTTTGGACGAGTCGTTTCCGGCTGACTATACGACAATTGACAAGCTTATCCGGCTGGATAAGCCGGTATTGGATAGCCTTGTCGGTGATGGAACGGTATGTCCGAAGACCAAGCGCAATGAGGTATCCAAGGTTTTGCGTTTGCAAAAAGTAGCCGAGGACGAACAGCGTATTCTCAGTATTCAACCGCGGCCGGGAAAGTACCGCACCATTCTTGTAGATCCGGCTTGGGAATTTGATGCGTTTTCCAAAGGCGCTATGTCACGGGCGCCTTATGCCAAGCAAACGATCGATGAATTGACCAAATTGGCATTGAGGGACTGGGCTGAGCAGGAATGTCACCTGTATTGCTGTTGTCCTAATGCCTACCTTGAAGTGGCGCTTAATTTGATCAAGCTCTGGGGTTTTACTTATAAAAATTTATTAGTTTGGATAAAGGATGGGGCGTTCGGTTACGGTCGATATTTTCGTAATTCCACCGAATTAATTTTATTTGCCACATTGGGCGATCGCACCACCAGGGCCGATAATATCGCTACGCATTTTTGTGCGCCCCGTGGCGAGCATTCCGAAAAGCCCGAAGAGCTGTATGACATTATCCGCGCGGCGAGCTATCCGCCTTATGGCGAGGGCAACCAGCGTAAATTCCGCGACGACTTCACCGATCTGTTCATGGCTGGCGATGCGTTAATCGAGGCGGCCGAATAATGGAATTGCAGCCGGCGACCCAATTATCGCTAATGCTCTATGAGGAATACGGCGCCCGCGGCGCCATGCGGCAGCGGGTCCGTCATGCCGAGGGTGCGGTTCATCGCAATAACCGAACTGTCAGCTACCGCGAGGCCGAACAGAGCCATATGGATGCCTTCCGCGCTGAGGGTGCGGCCTGGACATTTTTCCCTCATGCGGAATGGCACAATGGCGAATTGCCCGCCGGCCATAAATTGCCAGACATCGGTTCATTCATCGATGCCAAGCATATTCGCCAGTCGTGGCACAAACTATTGCTGCCGGCCGATGGTAAGGGCATGCCAGACTGGGCGTATTTATTGGTATTGGAATTGCCGGATTGCTGGTTCCGAATGATGGGCTGGGCCTGGGGCTGGCAATTGATGGAAGTAACGCCCTACGAATTCCAGCCGGGTCGGCCGGCGCATTGGCTCTCGCCTACCATGCCTCCGCTTTATCCCATCCGAGATCTGCAATTGATCGAATCGTGGAAGCGCAACCCATGACCTACGCGATCGTGGTCAAGCCCGCGGGCCAGGATCAGTTCCGTTATTACGGCGGCGCGAATCAGTTCGTCGTACAGGGGCGTTCGCATCAGCCCTTGCTCCGTGCCTGCCGCGAACTTTATCGCATGGGCGCGCGGCCCGATTCCGAAATAGCGCTATACCACGCCGGCAGGTTCACCTGGGCGCTGCGCACCACGATCGGAGCCGGTGCCGGATGGCGAACGTTCGAACCGCCGAGCGGGGCGACGGTGCGGTTCATGAGGTTCATCGAGCGGCCGGCCTTTTGGAAGGCGGCGGCGTGATGGGTCTGCTGGTTTGTGTGGCTTGCGATCGCTGCCAGGAACGCTCGCCGATCCAGCGGCTGAGGTATTATTGCATTAATTGCGGAGCTTATTTTCCAAGGGTGATCCATCGGCGCAAATGGTGGATGGACCCGAAAAATGGAATAATTAAACAGGAAGCCCTGACAAGGACTTATGCCGGCCTGAAGTGGATCAGGGAAAATAGGAATTATTCCCGCGGCTATAGCGCAGTTAAGTTCAAAGTCATTTTTGGATATTGGCCACCGGATTATTTTGAATTAAATGCGTCGCAGCCGCCGACGGCCGGATTAATACGGTTTATTGCCAGGGAAAATGCGCAATGGAAGGCATTAAAGCGAGCGGAGGAAAAAGAAAAGGGCGCCGATCGAGCCGGCGCCAGTCTTAGGGTTTACGTGACGTCACCGCTTATGGCTGATTCGGACTGGGACGTCAAACTCTGAGTTCGCCCTGAACCGGTGTGCTGTCATCGTCATAGACGCCCCGGTTGCAATTTCAAAAACCCCATTTGCTGGCGCAGATCGGGCCGATGCCGGCCTCGATCGACTTTGGATCGGTCAGCGTGGCGCCGCAGCAGCAGCAGATGCCGAAGTCTTTGCGCTTGCCAGTGACGCGAGCATTGCTGGCCGGGTCCGCGGCGAACGCCTTGATCTCCTCGACGATCTCAGGCGTGGCCAGTCGGAACGTGGTCAGCTTGCCATCCACGATCTTGCCGAACGCCGCCGGCAGGCCGCGATCGTTGGTGTGCGTCAGGCTGTTGACCCACAGCGTGCCATTGCGATCCGGGGAGATATTGAAGTGCGGGAAGTGCAACTTGAGCTTGCGGCTCAGGCCGTTGGCGCGGGCGCGATCGAACGCCTGCTCGATCTTGCTGCAGTCGATCGCGACCGCATCGGTCTCGCGCTTGGCCTTCCAGGTCGCCTGACGTTCGTCGGACTTGGCCTTGCACTTCTGCACCGCAGCTAGCTGGTTGTCGGTCAGCCAGCCGAACTCGGTGATCGCCTCAGACATCTTGGCGATGAAGTCAAAGGTGGTCTTGCCGGTGCGGAAACGATCGGCTTCGGTCTCGATCCAGCGGATCAGATCCTTGTGGGCCTCGCGCCAAGCCGCCTTTTCGGCGTCGCGCTTATTGGCCTTAATGGCGTTATTGACGCGAGCGTTGGCGCGGGCTTCCGGAGAAGTCTTGAAGGTCTTCTGGCCGGCGCCATCGCACTTGAAGCACTTGCCGAGATCGCGGCCACGAAACGAATGGAAACGACCAGAGCCGCGACAGGCCGGGCATTTCTCGATGAAGCCGGCCTGAGCCAGATCAGGCGCAGGAGCTGGCGCGGTCATCGGAGCCTCGTTCAGGTCGTGATCCAGACCTTCGAAAATATCGTCTAATTTCTTCTCAGTAGGCATAGCCACCCTCCATGGTTCTAGGCTAATTATCCTAGATATGGGATGCCCTGTCAATAGGCCAGAAACCCAATAGAATAGGGCCACGGCAAGGGCTGGGGAGCTTAGCCGTGGCCCTTGGCAGCGCGGTAGGTTGGAGGGCTAGGCGCTGCCGTTAAGCTGGCGGGCGATCATGCGGGCCTGCCAGCGAAATTGATGCAGGCTGTGGGCTGAGCTAGTTTGGCGATCGCGCACTACCCAGCGATCGCCGATCTTTTCCACGACATAACGTGCGCGTTTCAGGTTCATGGTTCCACCCTTCTGGTTAAAACAAAGTGACGACGGTAGCTCCGCTATCGCCGTCGTCGCAGAGCTTGATGATAGCGGTAATGTGCTGGATGAAGCCGGTCGCATCTTCCAATTTGAAGTGCAGCCGGAATTCGTTCTTGATCCATTTCGGACTGTTGCCGTGAATTTTGATCTCGCGCAAAAACGCTTGCATCATCGCATCAGCAGCAATGAGCAGATCGCCTGCGGTCTGGGCGCCGTAGCGTTGTGCCAAGCGACTCAACGAATGATGCGTGACTAATAAAGCCCTGGCCATTGTTTCGCGATAGCGGTGCTGGCCTTTGCTCTGGTAGCGCACGATGATGCAAGCCAGCCAGGGCTTGTCGGGAATGCGATCCTTGACGTCGGTGATGTAGTCGCGCTGCTCTGCATCCCAGGCCGCGATGCTGACGATGTGCATGGTGTAGCGGCCGCGCTTGCCCGGTTCCAAATACACATCGGGCACCAGCTTGTTGTTAACGTCGGCCAACTTCTTTCGCAGTTTCTCTTGCGCTGCCGGGTTGCCATCCGGTGTGGTTTTGAGAATGTGTTTCAATTGGGCGATCAGTGGTGGCTGATCAGATGCGATCATGCGCAGCATTTCGGCGACCACGCGATCGGCGTGTTTTTCCGGCGGCAGGCCGACTGAATGAATGGTCGGTGCGTGCATCATCGGACCACTTCAACATCCACGGTGAAACCGTCGTCTTCGGCACCGTTGATGATGGCCTCGACATAACGTGGCTCGACTACGATCTGGCGATGTGTGTGCGATCCCCAGATTTGTTCGTATTGGATATGCTCATCGATCCATTCGCGCGCGGCATCATTGTTGGATGCCAACAGCCAGATCGAGCTATGACAGCTAAAAGTGAGATCCCTCATTTTACTCTCCATTAGTCGGAAATGCATTTGATGGTGCTGCCGGGCGTGTACCAGCAGGTATCAGTTCGGCGCGGCTTTACAGTCGGTGGATGCGTGAGGCAGAATGCCTTGGCCTCGCGCTGACGGTCGAAACCGATATGAAAGCCGTGTCCGAAGGCCACGAAATTGGCGGCGCCGCGCACGATGACCGGATCGCGCTTAATGATCCATCCGTTGATCCGCATAGCCACCCTCCATTGGTAGGGCAATTATCCTACCAGGACAGATGTCCTGTCAAGAGCCAAAAGGGCCCTGAAATGACCCATGATCTGGTGCCATTGGGTGCGATCCCCGGCAGCAAGCCGATAAAGCGCGTCAAATGGGAACATTATGCCCGGTTGCGGGCGCAATGCCTGCCGCGGGTCGAGGCGTTCCGGCGCATTGGCCACGACTATGCTGTGGATAAGCATGCCTATAATGATGCGACCAAATTGGAGAAACGGCCGCTGGTGCGCGATCGTATCGCCTATCTGGTGAAGCAGGCCGAGGAACGCACTGCCGAGAAGCGGGCCAAGATCGAGGAGCAGTTATGGGGCATGGCCGAAGCCGACATCGGGGCTTATTTCGAACGCTATGAGACCGAAGCCACCGAGACCACGCCATCACAGATCAAGATGCGGCCGAAGCTGCTGGATGACCTTGATCCGGAGTCACGCAAGCTGATCGAGAGCGTGGAGCTTGACAGTCGCGGCCGACTCATCCCGCAATTGTATTCCAAGCTGCAAGTGAACAAGGAGCTGCGGGCATTCTACAACTTCGGCAAGCAGACAGATCAGCGCGATGTGACGCAATTATCCGATGCCGAGCTGGTTGCGCAGCTGGCGCAACAAGCCAAGGAGCTGGGGGTGGAAATTGATCTCAGTTACTCATTTGCGCCGCCTAAACGCAAACAACAAGAAACCGACGATCGAGGAGAAGTGGCAGGTCAAACAATTGATCTCACAGATCAGACGGATGTGGAAAACAAGCCCTGATGCACCACCAGATCCAGGATACAAAACCAATGGCATCAGAGATCGCGCCACCAGAAACCTCGCCAAGCCTCACAGTGACCATTCTGCGGGTGATCATCGATGAGATCCACAATTGCGCGCATGATCCGTAAATGGTGCATATGGCAGCGGATAAATTGAAGCACGCGATCGATAGCCTGGAGCACGCATTGACCGAGCAAGCCAAATGACCAACAGACGCCAGCTCATCACCGGCTTGATCTCATTGATCGCAGCCCCAGCCATTGTCAGAGCATCCAGCCTGATGCCGATCAAAACCATGGTGCCGATCTGGCAGGTTGGCGATCTCGATCATGATCTATCCCGTGTCTATATCGGCTCGGGCCAATGGATCGATATGTGGGCTGATGCGTGGGCTTTGGTCGATGACGTTCGGGTTCTGGTTGGCTAGTCCTGCTTGGCGCGCTTCCCCCCTCTTGGTTAGCTGTTTCAGTGTGGCACGCTTTCAGGTACTGGTTAGCTACAGGTGTGTGGCTCGCTGGTCTGGTTTGGTTGGCTATCGTCATATGGCACGCTTTCGTTGAATGGCTGTCTGGCGGATGTTGGCACGCTTTCGTCACATGGTTGGCTAATGTTCGATGGCTGCGCTCTGGCACGATGGGTTGCTGTACGGAGCAGGCTCGCTGATACTCACTGGATCACTGGCGGTCAATGGCTCGCTCATCCGCATTGGTTGACTGTGTTTCCCCGGCACGCTTTCTCGACTTGGGTTGCTAAGAGGAAGTAGCCAATTAAACCGCTAGCCATTTAAACGCACCACAACGCAAATTTAAAGGCGCAATAAAAGGCGCAATAAAAGGCGATAATGCAATGGCGGGCGGGGTTTCGCCGCGGTCCCGAGCGCGCATCTGGCGGGCGTTTCTGGCGCCGGGCGATGGCGCAATGAGCCGGCAGACCTGACTAGCAGACAGATCGGTGGCCAATGATATCAATGGCTTACGCGCATTAGTCGCTGGTTAGTAAGTGCGATCGTCCTAGCGCCAGCGCTGAGCGCTCGATGACGGGCGCGCGCTTATGGGCTTAAGTGCTTGATCTAGTTCGCGTTTCACGGTCTGTTCCAGTCATTATATATGTACCGAGACCCCCGGCACCCCCCTAAACTGAAAACGTTTTCGCAAACGACTTTGTCCTGTCATCCGCACCAAATTTTTTATTTTGCTGGCGTTGTGGTACTGTTTAGTCTTAACATTGTTAGGACTAAACATGTTATTTCCGTTGTGCCGCACTTGTGGGGAAAGGCATCCACTAGGTCCATGTCCGAAGTTTCAGCAAGGCTCACGGGCTTCCAGGTCTTCGTCGTCTGCTGTCAATGCGGATCGGCCGAGTGTGAAATTTGGGCCGAAGCAGGCATCGTCAGTGTCGTATGTTCCGTCTGTGAGAACTACGGCGAGGCCGATGGGATCGAGCCAGGGCAGCATGAAGTCCGTGAATACAAGGCCAGCGAAGGGTGAGGGCAAGTTTGACCGGCAAGCGTATCAGCGGGACTACATGAAGACGTACATGGCTCGTCGTCGGGCCAAGCAGCGGGAGGACAGGTGATGCGGCTTATATGGTTGACGGGGCTGGATGGTGGGCGGGTTTATCTTGCGCCTTCTCAGGTGGTGAGGGTTTGGCGGGCTGGGCCGCGGGAGGTGAAGGTGGTGATGGTGAATGGGCAGGCTACGACGGTGACGGAGCCGGTTCATGAGGTGGTAGCGGCGTTACGGAGTCCTGGTGGGCGGGATGAGTGACATGGTTGAGCGCGTGGCGCGGGCGTTGCGTGAGTGCGATTGCGACCCAATGCACAACGATGAGGATTACGCCAATATGGCCTATGCCGCTATTGCGGCAATGCGGGAGCCGACGGAGGCTATGATCGCTAAGTCTCTTGATGGGAAAGCTGGTGATTATCTTGGTGTTGGCCCAAAGGTGGTAACCGCAGTCTGGCAAGCCATGATCGATGCTGCTTTGGAGGGGGAATGAGCAGGTTGGACGATTTACAGGCTGCGGCGGATTATTTTAAGTACGGTATTGCTTTAGGCCATGCGGCGGATCAGATCGCCAAACTCAAGGCTGAGAACGGCAAGCTACGTGCTGCTGGTAGAGAGTGGGCTGGCGAGTGCCGGAAGGCACAGGACTATGCCATGCGGCTGCGTGCGGCACTGGAACAAATATTAGCTTGGGGCCACGACGAAACTGGCCGCATTAGCGAAATAGCCCGCCGCGCATTGGAGGGGAAATGAGCAGCATGGTCGAGCGGGTGGCGCGGGTACTCCAAGAACTGCGGTCGCCGCTAGTCCATTGGAGCCATTACGAGCAAGACGCCCGCGCTGTCATTGCGGCGATGCGGGAGCCGACAGGGGAAATGCTGATCGCTGGTGAACGGGAGGGCGACATTAGGCTGTATCGCGGCCACCAACTTTCTCCTCACATCTGGCAAGCCATGATCGACGCCGCCTTGGAGGGGAAATGAGCCGGGACTGGTTGGACTACAACGAGCGCAGGGTTGCTGATCTCACTGCGGAGCGGGATGCGGCGGAACGGAAGTTGCTTGAGGTAGCGGATGACAATGTGCGGCTGCGGGCGGCGTTGGAGGAAATGTTAATTATAAAGCCGCGTGATGAAGCCGAAACGGCGTTTCATCGGATAGCCCTCCGCGCCTTGGAGGGGGAATGATCGGTGAAGTGTGGCCGCTATCGGCACATAAGGAAATCAACCGCCTCGCCGCTGAGGTTGCGCGGCTGGAAAGTATTGCAGTGAGTTACGCGCTGACGGAGCGGGAGCTTATTGTCGAGCGTGACCGGCTAAAGCAAGGGGGTCAGATGTGGGCTGACGAGTGCCGCAAGGCGCAGGACTATGCCATGCGGCTGCGCGCGGCGCTGGCACAAATCATCGAGCGTGCCGAATACCGTATGAGCGTCAAGGTTATTGATGACGTGGTTGAAATAGCCCGCCGCGCCTTGGAGGGGAAATGACGACAGACTATTTTAGGCTGACATTAAGGCCGGACGCTCCCGCTATTGGCCGGAGCAACGCTCAAGTGCTGGCGCTTGAGGCCGAGAACGCCAAGCTGACGGCGCAGCGCCTTGAGATCGTCTTTGAGAACGACAGACTGCGCAACTTGATGATGGCGGCGCAGGACCAAATTAATACTCTGACTGCCGAGCGGGATGAGCTGCAATTGGCACTTGCCACGCTGGTTGTGTTGGAAGGCAAATTGCGGGCGGTGCTGGAGCAAATTGAGAAAACGGCAATGGGCCGCCCTGTACATGAAGTCGTTTACATAGCCCGCCGCGCATTGGAGCAAGCATGAAGCTGCTTGTTGCATTGATCCTCGCTCACTCTTGGTATCCGGAGCGGTGTTGTCAGAACGAGAACTGTCACCGGGTACCTTGTGATGAGATTACTATTCTGTCTGATGGCAGCGGGATGTGGAACAATTTGACAGTAAAGCCGGAGAACGCGCTCTCCACTCAGGATGGTTATTGTCACATCTGCACTTCACATTCGGATCGCGTGCTGTACTGCGTTTTCACGCGCCCTGATGTCAGCTGAGAGTCAGCGTTATCGAGCAGGCTTTCAAGGTATTGGAGGGGCAATGAGCGAGCCGTGGCCGACGATGGAGGAGGACTTTTTTCATACCATGTGGAACATCGCCAGCCTTGGTGCGCGGGTTGAGAAAGCGACTGCGCGGATCGAGAAGGCTTCGCAGGGAATGGTTGAGATCATAGCGGAGCGTGATCGCTACAAGGCGGCGTTAGAGCAAATAGCAAGTCCGCTGAGTGATGCAACGTCGCCCGGTTTTGAGGAACGCATAGAGATCGCGCGACGCGCCTTGGAGGCGAAGTGAGCTTCAGCAACAAGCAGAAGCTGATCCAGGACTTTCTCGCGGGCAAGGCCGAGCACGTGCGCCGGGTCGCCAAGCATTTGCAAAGTCAATATGGCTGGTACGACGATGACGGCGTGCGCCAGGGCGGCTTGATCGACTTTGTCAGATACTTCTGGAATGTGCTGGAGCCGGAAACGCCGTTTGTTGATGGTTGGCCGCTGTGGGCGATGTGCGAACATCTGGAGGCGGTGACACGCGGCGATATCAAGCGGCTCCTCATTAATGTGCCGCCGGGTTTTATGAAGTCCTTGCTGACCGACACCTTCTGGCCGGCTTGGGAGTGGGGAGCGCGCGGGCTGACGCATTACCGCTACATTGCGTTTTCCTATTCTCAGCTCCTGACCATGCGCGACAATGATCGTTTCCGCATGTTGATCACCTCGCCCAAATATCAAGCGCTGTATGGCATGGAGACCAGTGCGCAGTTTGGCAAGCGCGAAGTCAAGAACGGAGTGAATACCCGCAACACTCAGATCGTCAAAGTCATGAACATGTCCACTGGCTGGAAACTCGCCTCGTCAGTCGGCGGTGTGACCTTGGGAGAACGCGGCGACAGGGTTATTATCGATGATCCCCATAATATGCTTGAAGCTGAATCAGATATCGAACGATCCAAAGCTGTTCGTTGGTTCAGAGAATCCGCATCGACCCGGCTCAACGACTTGGATCGAGGTGCCATCGTTATCATCATGCAACGTCTGCACGAGGACGATATTAGCGGGACAGCCCTGGGTGATGACTTCGACTATTGTCATTTGATGATCCCGTGGGAGTTCGATCCGGAGCGCGCCTTCGGCGACGATGGCCAGCTGATCGAGAACCAGATCGGCTGGATCGATCCGCGCGCTGATCCTGACAATGTCGATGCCAACCAGGGCGAGCCGGCATGGCTCGATCGGTTCTCCGAGCTGGCCATGGCGCGCACCCGAGCCGAGCTTGGGCCTTACGCCTGGGCGGCGCAATACGAACAAAGCCCGGTGCCACGGGGCGAGGGTATCTTCAGGCCGGAATGGTGGGGGCTTTATGATCCAGCGAACAAGACGTTCCCGGACTTCTCGTTCACGTTTGCCTCGCTCGATGGTGCCTTCACCTCAGACGAGCAGAACGATCCATCTGCACTTACCATATGGGGGATATTTGATCTCCAGAACGGCAAGCGGGGAATTATGCTTGTGGGCGCTTGGGCCAAGCACCTGCAGTTT
>Ga0126371_10001723_pt1 | contig 18567 bp, 16 predicted proteins | sample PanSoiMetaPlot_4_FD_110145 | JGI IMG/M metagenome (GOLD analysis project Ga0126371, IMG submission 110145) | Tropical forest soil microbial communities from Panama - MetaG Plot_4 | ecosystem: Environmental > Terrestrial > Soil > Tropical forest > Bulk soil | place: Panama | collected 2016-02-17 | reverse complement strand
TGCGGTTTGCGCCGCCGTGGTGGTTGCGGTGACCGGCGGCGCGGGATCGGCCGAGACCTTGGTCGAGCGCGGCGCCTATCTTGTCACCACCCTCGCTGCCTGCGGCAACTGCCATACGCCGCGCGACGCGTCGGGTAAGCCAATGGCGAACGTGACGTTGGCCGGCGGCTTCGAATTTGACGATGGTCCGATCGGACATGTGGTCGTCCCCAACATCACTCCCGACCCCGAGACCGGCATCGGCAAATGGACGGAAGCGGAAATCGTCAGCGCACTGCGCAACGGCAAGCGGCCGGATGGGACGGTGATCGGGCCGCCGATGCCGGTCCGTTTCTATCGGCTGCTGTCGGATAGGGACGCGGCAGCCATTGCCGCCTATTTGCGCAGTCTGAAGCCGATCTCCCATGAGGTGGGGCGCACCCAGTTCAAGAACCCGCTTCCGCCATCCTGGGGTCCTCCGGTCACGCATGTCGATGAGCCGCCGCAAGAGGATCTGATCGCCTATGGCGGCTACCTGGTGGGACCCGTCGGGCATTGCACTGGCTGCCATACTCCGCCCGAGGCCAGCGGACCGGATATGAGCCGAGCCTATGCGGGCGGGCGTCAATTACCCGATTTCGGCAACCCCGGGGCGGAGACCGTCAGCCGCAACATCACCCCCGAGCCCGAGGACGGCATCGGCAGATGGAGCGACAACGACATCAAGCGAACCATCAGCACCTGCGTTCGTCCTGACGGGACGCCATTGAGCCGCACAATGGCGTGCGACTGGTACGCCAAGATCGCGCCCGACGATCTCGATGCGATCATCGCTTATCTGCGCTCGCTCAAGCCGCTGAAAACGGAATAGTGACAGGTGCCGGGATTTCCGTTGCTTCCGTCGACGAAAAAGGGGCGACGCTTATTACCGGCGAGCCATGGCGCCATGCTGAGTTTGTTCTACGAGTGGGGCAATCGGGCGGCGTGGATCACCGCCGCAATCATCGCGGTCCTCTTTTTCTGCGCCGTTATTTACGCGTTTCCGAACGCCCGGCAAGTTGCGATGCAGCAGCGCGATGCAACCGAACGCGAAAATCGGGCCTTCTGTGAAAAGTACGGAAGGCTGTTCGGGACCCGCGAGCACACCTTGTGTGCAGAGGACCTGGACGACATCAGGGCCAATGAACGTCAGCGTACCCTCGATAACCTAGGAATTTTCTGACGCGGTATTACGACCGCACCCACGGCGCGATCACTGGTTGAATTTCCGTACGGCTTGACTGAAACTATTGATCGAATCGTCAGAGGGAGGTTTAGATGGCGATCAATTCTATAGGTCATCTCGGTCGTCGCGACATCCTGAAGATGTCCGCGGTGCTCGCCGGCTTCGGCTTGGTCTACTCGGCCAAATCTGCCACTGCAGAAGCGGCCCTGCAGCGGACGCCGGGCTAAATATTCGGGCCCTTCTATCCGCTCGGCGACCTTAGCCAAAGCCCCGATCTGGCGAGGTGCCCGGCCGGTCGGGTCGCGCGGAGGGGCAGGTGCTCAGCGTCATGGGACGGGTGCTGAACCTTTCGGGAGAGCCCGTTCGCAATGCAAAGGTCGAAGTGTAGCAGGCCAATAGGTACGGGGCGCTACACGGATCCCAGCGACTAATCCTTTCATGCCTTCAAGCGGCCTTGCCTGAGATATCGGTTCCTGCACGAAACCTCCCAATCCTGCCCGAGAATGACGCCGCGATTGATTCTCCTTTCGTGGAGCTTGGTGCCCGAAATTCTATTATCCGCGATATGATCCTATAAAGAGGGGGATCGTAGCCCCGTCGCCCTCGTGTCATCGGGGAGGACAGTTGATGGAGAGAACGGCAGAATGCCATTGCGGATCTCTGCGGGCGATCGCCTTTGGCGATCCCGCGCAGGTGGACTTGTGCCACTGCAAAGCTTGCCAACGCCGAACTGGCACTGCCTTCCACTTCGGCGCGACTTACCTAAAAGACCGGGTCAGGCTCGAAGGCGAGCGCAAGATTTATGAGCGGGACGGCGACAGCGGTCATTGCATTCGCTTTCATTTCTGCCCGAAATGCGGCAGCAATATTTATTGGGAAGGCGACAGCAATCTGGCTGTATGTGGAATCACTGTGGGCAGCTTTGCCGATCCCAATTTCCCTTTGCCGACCTATTCCCAATGGGAGGACTCGAAGCACGACTGGATCGGAGTCTCGATCGTTACCGAGCACTATCCCCAGGGACGGCCCCCTCGAACGTGACGACGCCTCGCCACGTCAAAATTGTACACGCGGGCGGTGTTGCCGCCGGCGATCTTCGCGGCCGCCCTGCGCGGCGCTGTGCGGTTATCGGTCCCCTTGTTGGTTGCCGAGCGGCTCGCGTTTTTCCGCTTCGTCCAAACCCGCCTCCTGGCGCGGCTCCTCAACGTACCATGGAATATTGATCACGGTTACGCGCGAGCCGCCATATCGGAGCAGCGCCGAACGGAGTCTCCGGGCGCGGTGCGTATGAAGCAAATATTGCCACCAGTGTTCCTTTATGACCTCCGGTATCAGCACAGCTATCAGACGGCTAGGATAGTCTCTCTCGGTAGCCTGGATGAGCTGCAGTAAGGAGCCTGTATTCGTCGATAGGGCGCTTGCAATAACACCAGCTGCGGTGGTTGCAAGCCAGCTTCCTTAGCAGGCCTTTCGACATCCTTTGACCACTGCCGGCGAAGTTCTTGTCTATTCTCGTCTACATCGGGTCCGGCGAGCGCTGTAAGGTGGACCGCGGCGACGTCTGGCGACAAACGCAGCGCAAAATTGAGCGCGCGATCCGTCAGGCGGTTCCAGCCCTCCGTCACTACCAGCACAACCGGCGGCTCCATGCCTCGAAGGTCGAGGGGCCCGTCCTCGCGCAGTTGTGAATCGAGTTCGCGGTAATAGCGTTTGACCGCGAGTAGGAGCAGAATCACGCAGGGGATCAAGACGATTGTGATCCATGCGCCCTCCATGAACTTGGCAATAATAATGATGCCCAGAGAACTGCCGGTTATGACGGTGCCGGTTAGATTGATTGCAAGGCTCGCGCGGTGCTGGTGGCGTTCGCGCGCGTTCCTTGCCATCCCGAGCTCGCGGCGCCAATGCGCTACCATGCCCAGCTGCGACATCGTGAACGTCAAAAACGCGCCGACAGCAAACAGAGGTATGAGCCGGTCGGTTATGCCGCCGAACACAATAAGCAGTATCCCTGCGGCGATGGAAAGAGAGACGATGCCGACCGAAAAAACTAATCGGCGCCCGACCGCCGCAAAGGGGCGCGGCAGGAAGTCGTCCTGGGCAACCAGACGGCATACCCGCGGAAAATCGACAAAGCTCGTATTAGCCGATAGGCAGAGAACACAGAGCACGCTGCCAATCGCAACGTAATAATGGGCGCCGCGGCCCACGACGGCGCCGGCCAGCTGAGAAAGCACGCTCTGATACCCCCCCTGCGTCTGGTCCATGGCGCCGATCCCATAGGCGTGGGTCAGATACGCGATGCCAGCGAGCAGGATACCAAGGACTGCGCAGATAGCCCCCAGCGTATGGTGAGCTCTCTTCACGACTGGCTCTTTGAAGGCGCTGACACCGTTGCTGACCGCTTCGACACCGGTCATTGCAGTGCAGCCCGCAGCGAAGGAACGGAGCAGCAGCCAGACACCTACCGCCTCTGTCGCTGCGGGAAGTTCTGGTGGAGGCATCACCGGCTCCAGTTGACCGCCCGCCATAGCGGCCTTGCAGACGCCGATCGCGAATATCAGCATGAAGCTCGCAACAAACTCGCAACAAAAAGGTAGGCGGGCAGTGCCCACGCTCGGCCGGCGTCGGGCGTGCCTCTGAGGTTTACGATCGTAACTAGAGCGAGCACGGATAGACACAGCGGAAGAATATAGGGGTGCAGGGCTGGCAGGGCCGAGATCAGTGCGCCAACTCCAGCAGAGATTCCTACAGCCACGTTCAGAACGTAATCAATCATCAACGCCGCAGCCGCCAGCAGGCTGGGATAGGTGCCCAGATTTTCCTTCGACACCGTGTAAGATCCGCCGTTGCTTGGATAGGCCCGGATTGTCTGGCGATACGAAACATAAAGGATGGTCAGAAGTACGAGGATCGGCAACATCACGGTGCCGATATGAGCAAGACCGGCGGCTCCGAGGGGGATGAGGATCGTCAGTGCGGCTTCAGGGCCATAAGCCGCGGACCCGAGGCCGTTGAGCCCCATCGCCGGCACACCCTCGAACGCGTTGATCTTCCGCTCGACATATTCGCAGTTAGCCAATCGGCGACCCAAAATCAAACTCACTATCGACATGCTTACGGCTCCAGAGCGACGCGGCAGCGGATCAACATTCCTGCTCGGGCAAACATCCCCTCAAAGCATCCGAGTTCCCATTAGATCGTCTGGTGCCGCTGTGTTCGGTGAAAAAGCGCAGCCGGTCGGGCTCATTATTATGGCCCACAGAAGCCGGATCTAGCCGCCCAGGTGTTCCTTAAGTATGGTCGAGCGAAAATTGGCGCATTCCCAATTCAGAAACTCTTTCCGCGTTCGGTTATGGCGGCCTATATCTCGCGGGCGATGAGCGGCGGCTGACGGGACAATCAGATCGCAGGCGCCGCACAGGTGAGGACATAGGATGAAGCAACCCAACCGCGTCAAAGCCGCCATGCGTGCCGGACGCAAAGCTTACGGCTACAACCTTTCCTTCCCATCCCCATGGATCATCGACATTCTGGGGAAGCTCGACTTCGATTTCGTCTTTATCGATGGGGAGCATGGGCCGTTTGGCCTGGATCAGCTCGAGGACCTCTGCAGGACCGCCGAACGCCATAATTTGACAACGGTCGCCAGGGTGCCGGACATCGGCTCATCAACCATCCTGCGCTATCTCGATCGTGGGATCATGGGCATATTGGGCCCACACATCGCCACGGAGGCGGATGCCCGCCAGCTCGTGCGGGCGTGCTACTTCGGTCCGCTAGGCGAGCGGTCGTTCGGGGCAAACCGCGGCACTGACTACAATGCCGGGATTGCCGACAAGGCGGCGTACTACCGTGAGGCAAACGAACAGATGCTGGTCTGCGCGTTGCTGGAAGATGCCGCCGTGCCGGACAATCTCGACGCCATTCTCGCGGTGCCGGGCATCGACCTCTACAGCATTGGCCCAAACGACTTTGCCCAAAGTCTTGGCTATCCCGGCCAGCCCGACCATCCGGAAGTCGTCAAGACAATGCAGGAAATCACCCGCCGCATCCGACAGGCCGGGCGCATGATGCAAGGGGACGTGATGCAAGGGGCGTGGGTCAGCGACATACTGCTCGATGCGGCGCGTCGTATTCTATCATCATAGCGTGGGTGAACGCCTGCAGTTCGGTCCAATGTCGCTTGCATACGGTGTTATAGGTTGGTTGCCGAGCGTTTACAGATTTGCTTTGAAGAAAGGCGCCAATACCGACACAGCTTCATCGACGTACTTTGGCACATCGTAGAGCTGCATTGGCCGTATAACCTCCGCCTGCGCAGATACCCATGGCTCCGATTCTGTCGCTGTCTACATACGGAAGTGTGGTCAGGTAATCGATCACCGCGCTGATGTCTTCCGTTCGGATGTAAGGGTTCTCCAACTGGCGCGGCTCGCCTGCGCTTTCACCTTGGTAGGAAGCGTCAAAAGCAATTGTAATGAACCCATTTTCCGCCAATTTTCGAGCATACAGGCCCGCCGTTTGCCCCTTAACGCCGCCACCTGGGTGCGCAACTACGACAGCGGAGTATTTCTTGCTTTCCTCAAATGTTTGAGCGAAGTTGATGACCGCCGATATCGTGATGTTCTGTCCATTCTTGCCTTGAAAATGTACCTTTTTCGTACTTCTGAACTCCTTGGGTCAATCGAGCCGATAAGACCGCAGTCTGTTCCTTAACGCCGTCGTTCGGATGAACACAGAAAATAACTGCGTGTTGCGGCCTCTGCTTGAAATCTTTGTTAGCGCAACGGTCGTGGTGGGATTTCGGCATTAGTACGTCGGGCCAGGACTGGAAGCGCGCGGCCTCTGTAACAGCACGGGCACGCCGAGCTTGTCGATCCGCAGGGAGCTTGGCTCTTCAAGCCGGGGCGGTCAGCTTCGCGACGTCGAAATTGTAGACCCGGGCGGTGTTGCCGCTGGCGATCTTGGCCTGTTCATCCTCCGGCACGCCCTCCAGGATCTCCGAGAGGATGTTGCGCGATTGCGGAAACGTCGACTCGCTGTGCGGATAGTCCGAGCCCCACATCATGTTGTCGACGCCGATGACGTCGCGCAGGCGAATGCCGACGGCGTCCTCCTGGAAGCTCAAGACGACGTTGTGGTGGAAGAAGTCGCTCGGCAGCATGCCGCCCTTGAACCGGTAGATCGCCTCGCCGTGGCGCTCGCGGTAGGTGTAGTCCATCGTCGAGAGCAGGTGGGGCGCCCAGGCCAGCTCAAACTCGACGATCGCCATCCTGAGGCAGGGATGACGCTCGAAGACGCCAGAGAAGATCAGGTCGCTCAGTGACAATGCCGGATAGAACGCCTTTGTCGCGCGGCTGCTGGCGTCGCGCAATGTCTTGTCGCCAGCGCCGCGGATCCGACCCTGCCGCCGCGTCGCCGTGTGCAGGCTCAGCGGCAGGTCGAGCGCCGCGGCGGCGGCCCAGAACGGCTCGTACTCGGGTTGGTCGTAGCGCCGGTCTTCGAGCGGATACTCGGTGATCATCGCGCCCGAGAGGCCCAGGCGCGCGGTGCGCTCCAGCTCGCGGAGCCCATCCTCGACGTCATCCAGGTTGATCATCGCGATGCCCTTGAGGCGCGGGGGATCGGTGCGGCAGAACTCGGCGAGCCAGTCGTTGTAGGCGCGAAAGATCGCGGACATTAAGAGCGAGTCCGCCACCTTGAAGTAAAAGAGCCCTTGCGAGGGATAGAGGACCTCGCCGGCCACCCCATCGAGCGCCATGTCCTTCAAATGTTGCTCGGGGTCGTACCCGCCGCGGAGCACGTCTTCGAAGCGCCCCTCGGCGGAGATCGTCTCGGGGGCCTCGAACCGCGCGCCGGCGTTCGAAATGAGGCCGATCCCGGAGAGGATCTGATCCCTCTCGACGACGATGTAGTCGCCGCCGTCGATGCGCTCGATCCGCGGCGCGCGATCTCGGAACGCCCGATCGATGCGGGTCTGCCACAGATCGGGCGGCTCGAACACGTGCGAGTCGGACGAGAGAATGAGCGGCAGCATCGGCATCTCCTTCCTTAACCGGATCGCGGGCAGCACCTTCGGCAACCGGCCCATCGCCGTCAAGCCTGCGCCGGCGGAGGCCGGGGGCGAGCGCGGTTCGTGATCCGTGGCCGTCTTCGGCCAGCACAGGGCGATTTGACCGCACTTCGGCAATATCGATGTGGAAGTAGCCGATTGGATAGGCTTTGACCGGCGTTCGTGACGCTGAGTGATCCTTCGCGTGGGAAAAGCGCTTCATAGGCCAGCAATTAACCTCAGCGGGTTTGACCTCTCGCCTATACCAAACGCAATCTCTTTTGGATCCAATGTGTCAGGATCAATATATGTTCCAAAAAGACGGTCCCAGAACGTGAAGATGTTGCCCAAATTAAAATTGTAGTGGTCTGGATTGGAGCTGTGATGAATATGGTGATATCTTGGCATGACAATGAACCATTCCAACCACCTTGCCCGCCATGACACATTCAGGTGCATCCAATCACTGGCAAGATAGCCAAAAATTACGACCCCGGTATAAACCCACCACGGGGAGGGGTGTAGAATCGGCGTCAGGAGCAGAAAAGTGACGAGAATAAAAAATTCGTGCGGTACTGTCGCTCGACAGCCCGCCAGCCAATACATATATGTTGGAGAGTGATGCCATTTGTGAGTTCGCCATAGAACCGCTGTGTGCATGAGTCTATGGCCCCAATAGTAACCAAAATCGCCGATCAGGAAGTAAAGCCCTATACGAAACAGGATCGGAAGATCCTGTATTACCTGCGGCAACGGGTGATCAGTAAACAAGCGACCATAAAGATACAACATTATAGGGCTTACTACAAACACAACAAATGTCTGCGCCACAAAATCCCTTGCGGCCACCTGACGATATGGCACAGACCTCGCGCGCCAGAGGTTTTCGACCCACCCCCAGAAGCCAGCTCGAAACAGAAACAAAACGCCGAAAAACAGGACCGGACTATTGACGATATGTATCAAAATTGATCGAAACATTCAGATGCTCCAAGCTTTGCGGGTATTTCCCAATGAGCGTCCCTTGGGCCCCCGAACGCAGCTTTCGTGACAAGGATTGGATGGGCGGGGCCACTTCCTAACCCGAACGCCGGCCAACGTCGCAACCGAGATGAGCCTCCACGTCCTCGCCTACAGCCCGAAAGAGTAGCCGCCGTCCTCGGCACTTCCGCACTGATGGCCGCAATCCGAGGATGTGGCAGGGTTCAGCCTTTTTTTGTTCGGACGGCGGAGTACATTAAGACCTCGACCAACGCGCGTTCTCACAGGGCCTCCACCCCTAGCCGACCTCGGTGCGGGCGCCAAACGACAGATTTTATCACTAGACAATTTTCCGATCGAGCTAACCAGCACGACAGAACTCGTCACCCCCGGGCTCGACCCGGGGGGTCCATGGATGGCCGGGTCAAGCCTGGCCAAGACGAACACCGGCGGCGGTCAATCTGGAAGAAAACCGCGCTACCCGTCGGCTTCGGCCTGCGCCAGCTCCGGCGGCTTTGCGCTCGGCGCGGTCGCGGCAGCGGCGCGCGGGAGGGTAACGCGCGCTACCAGCCCAGGGCCGGCGTCGCCCAGATCGAGGTTTCCCCAATGCAATGAAGCAATGGCCGTCACGATCGAGAGACCAAGGCCGTTGCCGGGCAGGCTGCGGCTGCGGTCGAGCCGGTAGAACCGATCGAGCACGCGCGCTCGCTCTGCCGGCGGAATGCCGGGGCCGTCATCTTGAACGACGATCGAGACGGTATCCCGGTCCTCGATCGCACGAACCTCGACCGTTGACCCGCTCCCCGCATATTTCAGCGCATTGTCGATCAGGTTCGCAAGCGCGCTCGTGAGCAGGTTCTTGTCGCCGAGCGCCATTGGCCGCCCTGCGATCCTGCAGACGAGGGTTATTCCCTCGGCCTCGGCGCTGGCGTCATACAGCTCGACGACGTCGCTCAGCACCGAGGCGAGCGACACCGGCGCGAAGGAGTGACGGCGGGCCCCCGACTCCGCTTCGGCGATCTGCAGCACTCTGTCGAGCATCTGGATCAGCTCGTCGACCTGCTGAATGGCAAAACGCGCCGCGCCGGCGAGCCCCGTCGCGCCGTCGCCCGGCCGGAGCGCTTCCTCGAGCCGGCTGCGGATGCGGCCGAGCGGCGTTCTGAGATCATGCGCGATCGCGTTTGATACGTGCCGCACACCATCCATCAAATGCTCGATACGGTCGAGCATGCGGTTGATGTCGCGGTTGAGCCGCGAAAATTCGTCTTCTACCTCCGATACCGGAATCCGGCGGCTGAGGTCCCCCGCCTCGATTTCCAGAGCGGTGCGGCGGATGGCGCCCACTCTGTGCTCGAGCTGCCAACGAAAGAAGAACGCGCCGGCGATCGCCAGCAGCAGCGCCACGACGCCGCCGGCCAGCAGCGAATGCCAAACCAGCCGCTCGATTTCCCGCTGATCCTGCAAGTCGCGCCCGACAACGAGGATCGAACCGTCCGGCAACAGCCGCGGCAACAGGCGGCTGAGCGACGGGCGGCCGTTGCGCATTACGGCCAGGTCCGTCAGACTGTCGAGCGGCGCGCTCTTTTGTGTCCATCCGAAAATATTTCCAGCGATCTTTCGCCCATCGGGCGCGACGAGCAGATAGACTTCTGTATCCTGATCGACGCCGTCCGTAAGCAGCTGCTGTACCTCCTGCCGCAGCGCTTCATCGCCGCGGTTCGCAAAATGCCGGGCGAGCCGGCTGGAAAGGGACTGCAGCTTTGTGTCGGTGCTGCGCTCGAGCACGCCGACAGTGCCAAAATAAAACGCGGCCGAAATCACCGACATCGAACCGATCGCGAGCAGCCCATAGCTGAGCGCAAGCCGAAACGCGACAGTGCCCCAAAACCCAGTGGTGTAAACCATGCGTTCGGTACCCGATAGCAGGTCTTTCAGCATAAGGTTTAAGGGGTCAGCGGCGTGCCATCAATGGACGTTCAGCGAGCCCGCCAAACGGCCGCAGCCGCACCTCAGCGTCCATTGCGCATCTTCGGATAAACCGGCCGCCGACCCCCCAACGAAAGGATGCGAGTCGCCGGATCGTCGATCCTGAAGGGTCCGCCACGCAATCGGGTGAACGTAGAACCGGCGCTCCCGTCCGGCATCACGGTTCCGGGGCCCTTCTCACCAGGATGGTCTGCGGGCCCGCTCCAGCAAAAGAGATCCCCGCTTCCATGAGAGCGGCTTCGATCTTTTTGAGCGCCGCAGCGCGCACGTCGAACTGGCAGCCGGGGGCCGTCATGAACTTGCAGCGGAATATTTTGACGCCCGGATCCACGCGGTAGAGCTTTCCCTTCAGGGGTTCTCGGATCAATGGGCCGAGTTCCGGGTCAAGCGCCAGATCCTCACCGATGCCCTTGATCATCTTGCGGATTTTTTCGCTGTCGGCCGATAGCGGCAGCGGGATGTTGAACTTGTCGATCACCCAGTCGCGAGAATCGTTGCGCACGCTGCCAAGCAAACCGTAGGGCACGAAAGTCAAGGGACCGTTGTGGTGACGCAATGCCACGGTTCTGAACGAAATATGTTCCACGGTGCCTTTGGTACTTGTCCCGCTTTCGATGTATTCGCCAATCCGGAACACATCCTCGACCAAGAAAAGCACACCCGAGATCACATCCCGCACCAGAGTCTGTGCGCCAAAGCCAATCGCCAGACCGAAGATGCCCGCTCCCGCCAGCAACGGCGCGATCTGAATACCCAGCGTCCAGAGCGCCGAGAGCGTGAAGAGCGTGACAAAGACGACCGCCAGCGTCGTGCGAAGCAGCGGCAGCAAGGTCAGAAGACGCGTATTCTCGGTTGGCGGGCTATGGGGATCGAGCGGCGCCAAATGCCGCAACCGGCGGTCAATGGCGAAGCGAATGGCGATCCAACCGAGATAGACGACAAAGGCGAGTGCAACCGTATCCGCGACACGGAGAGCAAATTGCGCCAACGGGTTGGAGCCTGTCGCGAGTTCGGCAAGCGGCACTCGCATGATCAGGATCAGGCCCGCGATCCCCACGATCACCGTCGCAAACCGGACTAGCGCCAGGACGATAAGCGGCAGCATGTCAGGGAGCGTCGCGACGGCCGGCTCCTCGTCCCTTCCGGTGGCATCGCGCCAAAAAAAGAAAACGATCCGTCTCGATGCGCCGAGCAAGCCGGCGACGATCGCGATGTCGATCAACAGAGCGGCGACGCGTCCGCCGCCGATGAGTGCCAGAATGGCCGTCGCCATGATGACGGAGGATGCGATGAAGGCTTTCGGGACGCGCGGGCGTATCCGGCGCCCGCTGCCCCTCCTATCCTCCCGCCGAGACACGATCAGAACGGCCGCGAGCAGGCCCACCGTAATAAGGCCGCCGATGCCGACTCGGATCGCTCCCGCCAAATGGGGCGCCGAGCCCAGCGCCGTCAGCAATTGCGGAAGTAGGATCGCTGTGGCGGCCAACATCGTCAGCCATGCGACGCCATCAACGACAAATTTGGATTTGTACTGCTGAATGGCGGCGAGCCGCAGCGACGGGTGATGCGGTGAAACGACAACGTCGGCGACAATCCAAGCGCTCCGTACCGCGACCACCAGCGCTGTCGCCGCGATCACCATCGTATCGACGTGCGTTGGCCACGGGAGCATCAGTGCCGCCGCTGCTGTGGATGCTATGAACAACATTAAGCCGAAGCCGAGATAAGCGAGCCGCCGCGATGCCAAACCCACTGCTTGTCCCGGCGTTGTCGCCGTCGTGCCGGTAACGGCACGCAGTGGTGCAGCGGCGAATGTCCAGTACAACCATTCGAGACCGGCGCCGACGATCACGAGGATCAAGGCAAAAGTTACCGCCCTCACTGCGGTTCCGTCCCTCAGTGCCGCGGCGATCGCCGCACCAAGCCGTTCGGCTTCGGACGGCGCCAGGGCAAAATCGTCCCAGAGAGCTTGCAGATTGGCGCTTACATCGGGGGACGTCAGACCGGCCAATCTCTGAAGTATGAGTTCGTCCGCCCTTGCCGGCGAAGAGAGCGTGCCGGCGGACAGAAGCGCAATGCCCCGCGCCAGAGAAACAAGCCAGGATCTCACCGCACGGTCTCCAGATCTGGCTCGGTTTCCGCCAACCAGCTGGTGGGCTCCCTCGCCGCCTCAGCGTCAACGAAGGCGGGATAAACACGTCGGACGCTCACCGGTCGTCCGACCAGATGCGCCTGGCAGGCAAGCCTCGCATCGGCCGACGCTTTTACCCGATGGAGGGTTGCCAGCTCCGCCTCAGCCGGAGCGTCGAGATCGGCGTCGGCCGGCACGATGATCCTGCACGTCCCGCAGCGGGCGCGCCCCCCGCAGACACTCGCATGCGGAATGTCGTTGGCTCGGCTGACCTCGAGCACCGACATCCCGACACGTCCAACCGCGGTCAAGCCGCCATCGTAGGACACCGTCACGCGCATGTGCTGCCGTCGCAGGATGTTAACGACGAGTATGCTCACTGCCGACACGACGGCGCTGCCGTATACCAGAAACGCCCCGCCCTCGATGACATTCAGGCGATGACCGATCGCTTGCCGGAGCTGCAAGTTCTGCTCGATCAGGGCCCGCCAAGCGTCATCGCTCGCGAGGCGCGCCAACACGGCCGCGCCGGCGTGCGCAAATCCCAAAAGCGCGAGGATCGGAATCGCGAAGAGTATCGGAACGACGATCGGCGCCAGTCGCGGCCAGGCGGGCTTCAACACTAACGTCGAATAGAGACCGATCGAGCCGTGCGCCCAGACGATCACCACGACCAAAAGCTGCTGCAGCGCGAAGAGCGGCGCGTATCGCCAGTAAACAGCGAGGACGTACCCATAGTCGGCGTTGAACCGAGCGACAAGATCGCTCGTCACCTGGAGGCCGACGACATGATTGAGCAGCAGAGGCGGTGTGGCGAGACCCAGCAGCAGCTGGACCCAATCCGTCCGGCTCATCGCCAGCGAATGGCGTGACGCCAGCGAGGCTATGCCAAGCCCGGCATGGACAAGCGCGCCGGCCAGCAACAGCGCCTGGCCGAAGCCGGTCTGCCACGGCATCAGCAACGCGCCTCGCCATCGCTCCATCGCGTCGACCGAAACCAGGCCGAGGGCGAGGTTACACAAGTGGCAGGCGACGAACAGAAGCAGGAGGAGGCCGCTTCCAAGCCGGATGCGCCGTCCGATCAATCGAGAAAACAGCATTCCCGTCAGCGACCCTCGCGGAGACGCGTCCACCGGTGATTGAAGCCTTTACGCTGGCAGGTCGCTAGTAGATTTTCGCTACGTATGCGGGTGCCGGAGGTCGGTCTCTCAAATCAAGTCAAGACGACGATCTTGCCTCCTGCTTTGTTTTCCTCCATACAGTGGTGCGCCTCGACGATGTCGTCGAGCTTGAAGACCCTGCCGACCTGGACTTGCAACGTCCCCGCGGCGACCTGCTCGACCAATTCATCGAGCGGCGTCAGCATAAAATCCTCCGGCCCGCCGTCGTAAATTGTCAGGCACACGGAAGTCGGGATCACGTCCATCGGGCTGAAATCGTCGAACGACCATTTGTTGCCCACCATGCCAGTCATGCACACGATCCCGCGCTGTTTGGCGCAGTGGAGCGAGTCGCGGAGTGTCGTCGCGCCAATGAGTTCGAGCACCTTGTCAACTCCGCTCGGAAAGACCTCCTTCACCTGTTTCGCGATCGCGCCGGTATCGACGAACACCTGATCCGCGCCGCTGGAACGCAGCAGCTGTTCCCGGTCAGGCCTACGGCTTGTCGATGCAGCGATAACCCCATGATTTTTGGCAATGGCCGCCGCGGCCAACCCAACGGACGTGGTACCGCCGCGGATCAGGAGACGCTCGCCCTTTCCCAGACGCAGTGACTTTGAACAGCGAGCCCCAGGCGGTCTGCAGCATCTCAGGGAGGGCACCCAAGGTCTCCCAAGGAAGGTTGGTTTTGATCACCTGTACCTGACTCGCCGGCACGCAGGTATATTCCGCGTACCCACCGTCAAAATCGCGCCCTATGCCGCCCATGGCAGTGACGACGATCTCGCCCTTAGTGAACTCCCCTCGCGGAGCCTCTTCGACCAGGCCGACGGCCTCGATCCCGAGAATCCGCGGAAAGATGACGCCGGGAGAAAGGCCCTGCCGCGTGAACAGCTCGGACCGGTTCACACCGAACGCCTTGATCTGAATAAGAACCTCCCCTCTCTCCGGCTCAGGGATTGGACGGCTTTCGATCTTGAGGACGTCCGGCCCGCCCGGTTCGTAGATAACCGCAGCCTTCATGGTCATGGATCGGGTCCTCGCGCTGGCGGCGGGGGTTCTCGCCCCTCGCCTCGAACAGGATCGGTGTTGAAGATGTATAGGATAATGTTCCACCCGGCGGCCGGTCCGGGGTCGAGATGACGGTAGAGTCAGAGGTGGTCGCGCGCAAAATCGAGGCTCCTGCTGCTCGGCAGCGCCACCGTCGCTGTGACGCTGACGATTGCACAGGCAATGATGTAGAGCGCGATCACCTGACCCGATCCGGTCGATGCTAGCAGCGCGGTCGCGATCAGCGGCGCCGGGCCGCCGGCGAACACGGCGGCGAGCTGAAAGCCGATCGACGCGCCGGTGTAGCGCAAACGCGGAGTGAAACATTCCGCGGTCAGCGCCGCCAACGGACCCCACATCAGGTCGTGGAAGGCGAACCCGATGAGGGTCGCGAGGATGATCAGCGCGGGTATCGCGGTGTCGATCATCGCGTAATAGGCAAACGCAAAGAGCCCGGTGGCGACAGCGCCAAAAATATAGACTTGCTTGCGCCCGAGCCGGTCCGACAGGTAGCCGGAAAACGGGATCGTGAAGAACGACATGAACGAGGCGATCAGCAGCACCACCAGCAGGAAGTCGCGCGAGGCGCCAACGACCTTCATGCCGTAGGTGAAAATGAAGGCGCTGTACACGAAAACGGGGGCCATCTGACCCATCCGCGCAAGCGCAGTCAGGAGTACTTCCCTCGGCTGGCGCTTGAGGACCTCGACGACCGGCGCGCGGGCGACGCGCTCTTCCGCGATTACCTGCCGGAAGATTGGCGTCTCGAGGATGCCGAGCCGGATCCATAAGCCGATCCCCACCATGACGAGGCTCAGCCAGAACGGCACCCGCCACCCCCAGCTCAGGAACTGATCGCCCGACATCCGGCTGAACGCCAGGATCGCGAGGTTAGCGAGGAAGAAACCAGCCGGCGCGCCGAATTGCGGCCAGGCCGCAAGGAGCCCGCGATTTTTGCTCGAGCGTGCCCACTCCATCGCCAGCAACACCGAGCCGCCCCATTCACCGCCGTTACCGATCCCCTGAATGAAGCGCAGTATGACCATCACCACCGGGCCCCAGATGCCGATCTGCTCGTAAGTAGGGACGCATCCGACCAGAAAGGTGGACAGGCCGGTCAGCAACAAGGTCGCGATCAGCGCCGCCTTGCGGCCGATACGATCGCCGTAATGGCCGAAGATTGCCGCGCCGACCGGACGCGCGACAAAGCCGACCGCGAACACGGCGAACGCCTGCAAGGTGCCGGTCAGCGAGTCGGAGGACGGAAAATACAACTTCGCGAAGACCAGAGCCGCCATCTGGCCATACAGCAGGAAATCGTACCACTCGATCATCGTGCCGACCGTGCTGGCGATCACCGCGCGGTTCAGCTGGGCGCGATGATCGAAGTCGGAAAGCGGTACGGTCGCGACCTCGGCTGTGGTCATCGGCGAAGCTCCCGTCCCGGGCTACCGGCCTGCTGTCGCGGGGCCCAATGGGCGATCGCGGATTTGCTCATCAGATCGATGGGAAAGTCGCGCTACGTTGTCGATGGGTTTCTCGATGTAGCTCGTCTTTGCTGGCGATCGTTTACGACAGCCGCGGATTTATTCGACCGCGGGGCAAACCAGTAGCCATCGAAACCGAAAATGATATTCCTATAATTGGGATAATGAGGCGCCAAGCGAGCGCATTTAAACGAAAGATGGAATGGAAATGGCCGATCTGAATTCGTTGGCGATTTTCGCTAAGGTCGTTGAGGCGAAGGGTTTCTCGGAAGCAGCGAGGCGCCTCAAGATACCGATCTCCACAGTGAGCCGCCGCGTCGCTGAGCTCGAGGATCAGCTCAGGGTGCGCCTTCTCGAACGGTCGACGCGCAATTTGCGGCTCACCGATGTCGGGGCGGAGGTTTTAGAGCATGCTCAGCGGAGTGCCGAGCTCAGCGAGGCGGTCGACAGCCTTGTCTCGAACCAGTTGTCGACAGTCGCGGGCGTTTTGCGGCTTTCGGCACCACCGAGCATCTCGGACACGCTGCTCGCACCGCTGCTCGGCGCGTTCCAGGCATCGCACCCGAACCTTCGGATCCAGGTTTTGGTCACCGATCGGTTTGTCGACCTTATCGCCGAGGGGATCGATCTGGCGTTTCGCTTCGGCGCACTTCGAGATTCATCGCTCGTCGCTCGGAAGATCCTTACCTACCGGCATCAGCTGGTTGCGAGCCCCGCTTACCTCGAAAGGGTCCAAGCTCCAAGATCGCCAAGAGATCTGCTCGATCACAAGCTGCTGGCGTTCTCATATTGGAGACCCGATAACAGCTGGACCTTTCGGCATCAACACGAAAAAGATCAGGAAACGCTGTCGTTTGAGCCGTATCTGTCGATGAACGACTACAACGGGCTCGCAGCCGCTTTAGTGGCCGGTGTCGGCATCGGCGATCTACCGCCGGTGGTGCAACCTCAGCTGATCAGCGATGGGCGGCTCGTCGAAGTCATGCCCGAATGGCACTTTCGCGCATTCGACTTATCGGTCGTGCATTTGAGCAACCGCCACATCTCGCGTCCGGTCCGGTTTTTTAAGGAATTCGCAGTGCAGATGTCGCCGGCGCTTTTTCCTGCTCTTCCTGTTTAACCTGCCTATCCATTGGGATCACTTCGCAGGCCTGACTGGATTACCAAGTCTGGCGGGTTGAACCACGACGCCCGACTGCCGGCGGAAACTGTCGCTAATCGGGCGATCGACGAATGCGAAGGATTGCCCAATCCGGTCGTTGCCCGAAGTCGAGGGTGGACAGGCCGTTCCCGACCCGTGTAGCTCGCGATGCCTTGCACCAGTAAGAGACTGTTGGCGGTCTCAAAATCCTACGCTGGGTTGATCGATCGCCACGGGACCCGCCGTGAACCATTGGGATTGCGGATTTGGGCCGAGATTATCGAGATTATAGGGTCAATGCGCGCCGGTATGGCTCGGGGATAACCGGCGAGTCCCCTCGTCGGTTATCAGCCGAACCCCGACATCGAACGTGAAATACGACCACACCCAGCCGAGGATCACCGAGAGCCGATTGCGCACACCGAGCAAGAACATCACGTGCACGGCGCCCCACAGCCACCACGCCGGCGCGCCAGTCAGTTTGAGCCGCCCAAAATCGGCGACCGCGCTCTTGCGTCCGATCGTGGCCAAGCTGCCTTGGTGCCGATAGCGGAACGGCGGCGGAGGCTTGCGGTTGCGCAGCCGGGCCCGCAGCACCGCCGCAACATAGGCGCCGCCCTGCTTCGCCGCCGGGGCCAGTCCCGGAGCCGGTTGGCCGTCCCAGGCGAGCGCCAGCGCGGTGTCGCCGATCGCAAAGACGTCGGGTAGACCCGGAACGGAGAGGTCCGGCCCTACCATGATGCGGCCTGCCCGATCAGGCTCAATCCCCAGCCAGGCAGCTGCGGGCGAGGCGACGACCCCGGCTGCCCACAAGACGGTGCCGGCGCGAATGCGCTCGCCGTTTACCACCACGCCCTCAGGGTCGATGCCTTCGACCCGGCTGTCCACGCGCACTTCGACGCCGAGCGCCTCAAGCGAAGTCCGGGCGAAGGCCGACAGCCGCTCGTTGAATTGAGGCAGCACGCGACGGTCTGCCTGCACCAGCAAGATGCGCGCCGATGCCGGGTCGAAGTTACGGAAGTCTTTGGCCATCCCGTTGTTGGCGAGTTCCGCTATCGCCCCCGCCATTTCAACCCCGGTCGGTCCCGCTCCGACGATCAGAAACGTCAAGAGGCTGGCCCGCGCTGCAGGATCGTCCGTCGCCTCGGCTTGCTCGAAAGCATCCAGGATGCGGCTGCGAATGCTGGTCGCGTCCTGCACCGATTTGAGCCCTGGCGCGTAAGCCGCCCATTCCTCGTGGCCGAAATAGCCGTGCGTGGCGCCGGTCGCGAGCACCACCGCGTCATACGCAACCGCGCGTCCGTCCACGATCAATCGGCGGGCAGCGACGTCGACTGCGGTGACGGTGCCGCACAAGACCCGCAGTCTTGGG
>Ga0126371_10001722_pt1 | contig 18570 bp, 13 predicted proteins | sample PanSoiMetaPlot_4_FD_110145 | JGI IMG/M metagenome (GOLD analysis project Ga0126371, IMG submission 110145) | Tropical forest soil microbial communities from Panama - MetaG Plot_4 | ecosystem: Environmental > Terrestrial > Soil > Tropical forest > Bulk soil | place: Panama | collected 2016-02-17 | reverse complement strand
TCGCTTCAGCGGCGCGACCCGCGGATTCATGGTGGGGCACGTCGCGCCAGAGGCAGCCGTGGGCGGACCAATCGCCGCCGTCCAGGAAGGCGACTCGATTCTACTCGATATCGAGAACCGCCGAATCGAATTAGAGATTCCGGAGGCGGAACTTACGGCGCGCCTAAAGGCGTGGCAGCCGCGTCCGCCGAAATACACGTCGGGAGTTTTCCAGAAATACATCCGGTTGGTTGGGTCAGCCGCGCAGGGCGCGGTAACCGCCTAACGTGGAGCGGGGCTTTAGCCTGCAACGGGGACTTCAGTCCCCGAACCGGCGCGCAGCACGAACCATACCGAAGCTAAAGCCCGCCCCACCAGCGGCGTTATCCTGAAACCAACATGCCATTCGCCAGCATCCCCGAAGCGATTGAGGAGATCCGCGCCGGGCGCATGCTGATCGTCGTCGATGACGAAGACCGTGAAAACGAAGGCGATCTCACCATGGCCGCACAATTCGTCACGCCCGAGGCGATCAACTTCATGGCGGCGCACGGGCGCGGGCTGATCTGCCTGGCCTTGGCTCCGGAGCGATGCGATGCATTGCATCTGCCGCTGATTTCGCCGATGAACACGTCGCGTTTTGGCACCGCCTTCTGCGAATCGATCGACGCCGCCGAGGGAGTCACGACGGGCATCTCCGCCGCCGACCGCGCCCGCACGATCCAGACCGCGATCCATCCCGGTTGCCGCCCGCGGGATCTCGCTCGGCCCGGCCACGTGTTTCCTCTCAGAGCGCGGGAAGGGGGCGTGCTGGTGCGCGCGGGGCAGACCGAGGCTGCCGTAGACCTGGCTCAGCTGGCGAAGCTGGAGCCAGGCGGCGTCATCTGCGAAATCATGAACGAGGACGGCAGCATGGCTCGCGTGCCGCAGCTCGTGGAATTTTGCGAAAAGCACAAGATGAAAATGATCTCGGTGGCCAGCCTGATCCGCTACCGCCGCCGCACCGAGCGGTTTCTCGATCGGCGCGGCGAAGGCTGCCTTCGCACCGAGTTCGGCGATTTCAAAACCATCGCTTTCGTCAGCACCATCGACGGTGAGCAGCATATCGCGCTGGTGCGGGGCGAAATCGCAGGCCAGGAGAACGTGCTGGTGCGCATGCACTCCCGCTGCGTGGCCGGCGACGTGTTCGGCTCCACGGAGTGCGATTGCCATGCAACCCTGCTCAAATCGTTGGAACGCATCGCGCAGGAAGGCTCCGGCGTGCTGGTTTATTTACACGAAACGGGGATGGGAGAAAGGAAGCATTCGCCGCGCGCCGATCAGCAGCCCATTCACGAAAGCGGCATCGGCGCCCAGATCCTGGCCGAACTGGGGCTGACCACGATTCGCCTGCTAACCAATCATCCGCGCAAGGTATTTGGCCTCGACGCGTTTGGAATCGAAATCACGGGATCGGCGCCGCTGGAAATGACGGCCTCATCGAAACAGGTTGCGCAGCAGGAATAGAAAGTTGGCGGGCCGCTCCGCCAGCCGGCGCATCAGGTAGGGATACCACGCTGTGCCGTAGGGGACATAAACGCGGACTCGGCATCCCTGGTCCACCAGCCGCCGTTGCAAATCGCGCCGAATTCCATACAGCATCTGAAACTCGAATTTGTCCTTGCCCAACCGGCGCTCGCGCGCATAGCGAAGCGCCTCGCCCAGAAGGCGTTCGTCGTGCGTCGCCACGGCCGGATCGGCGCCGCGGTCGAGCAAGGTCTTCATCAGCGTCAGGTAATTGCGGTCCACATCGATTTTGTTGGCAAAGGCAGCGCTGTCCGGCTCCAGATAAGCGCCCTTGACGAGCCGCACGGGAATGTGGAGCCGGTTCATACGCTCCGCGTCGGCGGCGCTCCGAAAGAGATATGCCTGGATGACGGCGCGGACGCATCCACATTCGGCGGCGATCTTCTCCACCACATCCAGCGTTCGGTCAGTGTAGGCAGTAGACTCCATGTCGATCTCGACATGCGTTCCGGCAACGCGGGCGCGCTCGACCAGGGCTCGCACGTTATCGAGACAGGCTTCTTCCGAGAAATCGAGCCCCATTTGCGTGAGCTTCAGCGAAATGGTGGCGTTCAGAGCACGTTCGGCAATGCGCTCGAGCGCCTTCAGATAAGCGTCGAGGGCGGAGGCAGCCTCTTCGAGCGACTTTACGTTTTCCCCAAGGTGATCGAGCGAGCAAAGAAAGCCGTCGCTCCGCAGGCGCTCGCAAACGGCGACGACTTGCTCCAGCGTTTCGCCTGCCACGAAGCGGCGGGTGAGCTTGCGCGCGGACTGCGAAGTCTCCATCCAGTTGCGGACGCTCCGCTGCCGGGACAGAAACAGGAAGAGCTGACGGGTCATGCACCCGTATGGGCGGTTTTGCTGGCCGTGGGCGCCGGGACGTCGCGCACGGCGATGTTGATGTGAGCGGGATTGGGAACGTCCGCAGCGCCGCCGGCGCCCAGCTCGCGCATGCGTCGGAGTGACGGCGCAAGCCGCGCCTCCCATGAGCCCGCCGAACGGTTATAAGCGTCCACAGCTTTGGCGAGATTGCGGCCGGCGTCGGCGTAGCATTCCGCAAACGCGCGAACGCGATCGTACAATTCCGAGGCGATGCGCCGCAGCTCATCCGCGTTGCTCGCCAGGCGCTCTTGTTTCCAGCCGTACGCGACACCCTTCAAAACGCTCACCAGCGTGACGGGCGTGGCAAGCAGGACTTTCCTCGCAAGCGCGCGGTCCAGCAGTTCGGGATCGTGCTCCAGCGCCGCGCTCAGAAGATGATCGCCCGGCAGGAACAGGACCACCATTTCGGGCGCGGGCTGCAAGCCTGTCCAATATTCGCGCGCGCTGAGCTGCGCGACGTGCCGCGAGAGGTGCTGGGCGTGCCGAGCGAGCGCGGCGCGCTTGGCCGGCTCGTCCGGGGCAGATTCCGCCTCTAGGTAAGCCGCTAGCGGCGCTTTGGAATCCACGGCGAGGACGCGGCCTCCGGGCAGCTTCACCACCATATCGGGGCGCATTCCGTTCGCGGACTCCTGCTCCAGAAAATCGCAGTAGGGGACCATGCCGGCGAGCTCGGCGACGCGGCGCAGCGTCAGCTCGCCCCAGCGGCCGCGCGCTCCCGGAGCCCGCAGGGCGTGCGAGAGCGCCACAGTCTCCCTGTTGAGAGAAGCGAGATGCTGCTCCAAGCCGCCGAGCATGTGCTGGCGCTGCAACTCGACCTCGCGGATCTGCTTTTCGAGCCGCGCGACGGCTTCAACGACCGGTTCGTGGGGGTTCTCGCGCCGTGTGGCGCGGCCACGCTCCCACAGCACGCCCAGCGCTGCCCCGATCGCCAGCGCCAAAACAATTCCGATAAGAAATGTAGCGGAGATCATGGACTACGAATCCAGTGTGGCACAGTGGGAGGCCGTCGCCTGCCCTCAGCGCGTGAAGAACGCGTTCTTATCCATTATGGGATCCACGGCGACGTCAAAAAATCCGATCATCATCTCTTCCCAGCTTTGGTGGCCGTAGCGCACTTCGGCCGTGGGATCGGGGTTGCGTGGATTGTTGGCCGAGTTGTCGAACGTTGCGATCCATTCCAGTCGCGTCCCCTTTTTCAGCGCCATGGGCTGCGCCAAACGATAAGAGAGCTGCCAATAGAAATCGTACGGCGCGACTTTAAGCAACGTCTCCGGCTGGCCATCGCCGCGAATGCGCGTATACTCGAAGGATTTTCCCCGCAGATGCATGTGTGGAAAGAATCCGAGCAGCAGAGCGTCGTTGGGCACAGTTCCCCAGACAGTGACGCGGTAATCGCGGTCGCCTGGCGGAATACGGAACGTGCTGTTGTCCATCTGCAACGTGAGCACTCGCTTCTGGGGCGGCGATGTCGCGAAGTTGACCGCAACTTGCATCCGGTCGGCGGCGGGCTTTCCATTCGGCGTGTAGTGAATCTCGATCACAAGATCCGAGCCGGCCTTCACCAGCTTGGCCATCCCCGGCGGCGACACGTCCGCCGAACTGCCGGGCGTGTAAATCGTGAGGATGTCGGATTTCGTCGGCCCGCGCGTCCATGTGGAGCCGGGCTCGCGAAGATAGACCACGGCATGATGCACCACGGCACGGTTTGAGGGCCGCGCTTCGGCCGCGGCGATCCAGCGGTCCGATTTGAATCCGGTAGGAATTGCGAAATATTGATATTCCACCGCGCCGGATGCCGGAACGGAAAACGCTTGCGGCACGGTGAAGACTTGGTCCGGCGGTGCGGGAAGGTTCCAGCCTTGTGTCCAAATCTTCGGCGGCGGAGCGTCGCGTGCATCGCCCAGCGCCGCGCCGGTCTCGGCCCACTTGGCGAGCGTCTGACGCTCGGTTGGCGAAAGCGAGTGCTCGTTTTCGAATTTGCCGCAGCAGGGATCGGCGAACCAAGGCGGCATTTTTCCGGTCAGCACGGCGGCGCGGATGGATTTGGCCCACGGCCGGACTTGCTGATAAGTGAGAAAAGGCATGGGCGCAATTTCCCCGGGGCGGTGGCACTCCTGGCAGCGATTTTGAAGAATGGGTAGAACGTCGCGGTAGAAAGTGGGAGCGCCGGCTCCCATACACGCAGGCGCCAAGAGCACCGCGACAAACTGCTTCACCTCTTCATGGTACGGCCTTGACTCCAACCGGTCCCGCTGTCATAATTTTACGAAATTTCGGCCGCAATCTTCGTTATTGAATTGCGTAGCCCGAAAGGGGTATATGAGGCTTTTTAAAATTGGTGTGTCAATTTGCGCGCTTGCAACAGCGAGCCTGTGGGCGCAGAACACGGCTCAAATCACGGGCACGGTGCAAGACTCCAGCGGCTCGGCGGTGCCTGGAGCGCAGATTCAAGTAACTCAGACCGACACCGGTCTTGTTCGCACGGCCGTCACCGGAACCGATGGAGCCTACGTGCTGCCCAGCCTGCCCGTGGGGCCGTACAAACTGGAGGTGAAAAAGGAAGGCTTCGCCACGTTTGTGCAATCCGGCATCGTGCTGCAAGTGGATACCAACCCCACGATCGCCGTCACGTTGAAAGTCGGATCGATCAGCGAGCAAGTGGAAGTGCAAGCTTCCGCGGCCATGGTGGAAACCCATTCCACCGGGATCGGGCAAGTGGTGGATCAGCAGCGCGTAGTGGACCTGCCGCTGAACGGCCGGTACGCGACAGATCTGGTGCTGCTGGCCGGCGCCGCAGCCATCGCGCCTAACGCCGATCTGGTTTCGGCCAAGAATTATCCCAACGAAGCCGTCTACAGCGTGGCGGGCGGTCAAGCGATCGGCACGACTTACATCCTCGACGGCGCCACGCATAACGACCCTTTCAACAATCTCAATCTGCCGCTGCCGTTCCCTGACGCGTTGCAAGAGTTCAAAGTGGAGACGAGCGCCTTGCCGGCACAGTACGGCCAACATTCGGGTGGCGCCGTGAACGGCGTCACCAAATCGGGCAGCAATGAGCTTCACGGCGACGTCTTCGAATTTGTGCGGAATTACATATTCAATGCGCGCAACCCCGGAGCGCTGGCGCGCGATTCACTCAAGCGCAATCAATTCGGCGGCACATTAGGCGGACCCGTCAAGCACGACAAGCTTTTCTTTTTCCTTGGTTATCAGGGAAACATCATCCGCTCCAACCCGACTAGCTCGTTCGCCATCATTCCGACTCCCCTGATGCTGACAGGCGATTTGACCACGTACACCTCCGCCACTTGCCAGGGCGGCAAGCCCGTGACGTTGAAAGCTCCATACGTGAACAACGTGCTTCCGCCTTCCCTGCTAAGTCCGGTCGCGCTCAAAATGATGACCTACTATCCACCGACCAGCGATCCGTGCGGCAAGGAATTTTACGCTACCGTGCAGAATCAGGACGAGCACATGGGATTGGCCCGCGGCGATTATCAACTGACCTCGAAGCAATCGCTGTTCTTGCGATATTTCGTCACCCACTCGCTTCAGCCCAGCCCTTATGACGGCAAGAATCCGCTCACGATGACTCTCTCGGGCGCGGACGATCTGGTGAATTCCGGCGTGTTCGGTCATACTTACGCCATCAGCCCAAGCGTGGTGAATTCGTTCAGGGCGACGTACAACCGCTCCGCGGTGACCAAAACGCAATCGCCGACTTTCGACGGCCCCAGTTTGGGGATCAACATGACCACCCTCGTGCCCGGCCACGTGATCATCACGGCCGGCACTCTATCGAGCGCGTCCGTCTTTTCCTATGCGGCCAAAGATCCGGTAGCCGATCATCAGCTCTCGGACGATCTGAGCATCCTGAAAGGCACGCATCAGCTCACGTTCGGAGCAAACTGGATTCGCCCGATTCAAAATGTCTACGGACCCCTGCTGGGGGACGGCAGCTTCAGCTTCACGGGCCAGACCACGGGCCTGGCGCTCTCCGATTTCCTCGCCGGCGCCGTGACGACGTTTTCCCAACAAGGCATTCAGTACGATAACGAGCGCTATCAGTATTTCGGCGCCTACGCGCAGGATACGTGGAAAGCGACTTCGCATCTGACGGTGAACTATGGCCTTCGCTGGGAGCCGTACATCGGCGGCTCTATGGCCACAGGCTACGTGAGCCACTTCGACATGGGGCTCTTCTTGCAGAACGTCCATTCCACCGTCTATCCGAATGCGCCGGCAGGCGTGCTGTATCCGGGCGACCCCGGCTTCGACACCAAGGGCCGTCCGTCTCACATGAAGCTGAACAACTTCGCGCCGCGGCTGGGCATTGTGTGGGACCCGAAGGGCGACGGCCGCATGAGCATCCGAGCCTCCTGGGGCATCTTTTACGACATGCCCCACACCCTGTTCGCTTACGGCTTTTCGGAGGAGCCGCCATGGGGCGATTCCATCAGCCGGCCCAGCGTGTCCTTCCAGAATCCATGGGCGGGTTTTCCGGGCGGAAATCCCTTCCCGCTTCAGCTCAACAAAAACGCCGTGTTTCCGATTCCAGGAAATTACACGACGTATCCTTTGAACGTTAAGAACACGTATCTGGAGCAGTGGAATCTCAGCATTCAGAAGCAAATCGGCTCGAATTGGCTGTTCTCGGGGAGCTATTTAGGAAACAACACAATTCATCTGTGGGCGGATGCGCCGGTGAATGCGGCCGTGTACATTCCAGGCGTTTCCACGCTGGCCACCGAGAATCAACACCGCGTGCTGTATTTACTGAATCCCTCGCAAGGCCAATATTTCGGCTCGATCTTCTCGCTCGACGATGGCTCAACGGCGAACTACGACGCTTTGTTGCTGACCGCGCAACACCGCCTTGCAAGCCACTTCACAGTTCTGGGAAACTACACTTGGTCGCATTGCATCTCTGGGCCCTTCACTTCAGAGCTGGATGGAAGCTTTTATACGAATCCCGCCAATAGGACTTTCGATCGAGGCAATTGCGCCGGCATCGATCATCGGCACCTGATCAATTTTTCGGCCGTCGAAGAGAGCCCGAGATTCTCCTCGCGATGGATGCGCATTCTAGCCAGCGATTGGAAGCTTTCGGAGATTATGCAGATTCAATCGGGCAGTTTTATCAGCGTGGCCGCGGGTACGGACGTCGCATTGACGGGCATCGCTGGCCAGCGCGCCAGCTATGTGGGAGGAAACACTCGGGCAAGCGGCAGTTGCTCCAACGGCGTCAGTTGCCTGACATGGCTGAATTCGGCCGCCTTCGGCGCCCCCGCCACGGGCGCGTTCGGCAATCTTGGCCCCGCGAATATTTTGGGGCCGGGCAGCTTCAATATCAATGCGGCGCTAGTAAGGGCGTTCCCAGTTCGCGAAAGACAGAGGATCGAAATTCGCGGGGAGGCGTTCAACCTGCTGAATCACATGCGTCCCAACAACCCGGCTGCAACTGTGAGCAGCCCCGCCACATTCGGACAGATCACCACTTTCGGCGATCCCCGGATTATGCAATTCGCGGCGAAGTTTGTGTTTTAGTTCGCCGGGTGAAGGTGCACCGCCGCGCCTCCGCCCGAGGCCAGGTTCAGTTTCAACACGGTCGCCGAATCAACCGGCTTGCGCTCGTAGCCATGGTCGGAATAGATCTCGGCCGTGTAGCCGCCCTTGCCTAAGAACGCCAGCGGAATCTCGATTTCCCGCGGAGTCCAGTTCGTGATGCTGCCGAGATACCAATCGTTGCCATTCCGCCGGGCCATGCTGATGTATTCGCCGATTCGCCCGTTGACGAACTTCGTCTCGTCCCAGCTTGCGGGGACGGACTTAATGAACTCGAAGCCCTTCTGCCCTTGGTAGTTTTCGGGTGCGCCAGCGATGGCCATCAGCGGGCTATCGAAGACCACATATAGCGCAAGTTGATGAGCAGCGGGGCCAGAGGGCGCATAATCTATCGATCCGGTGAGCAGGCGAGTGAACGCGAAGGTTACGTCGTCCCGTGAATTGGGGCGCGCGTTCGACTTCAAATATTTGGAGCCTAGGACGGCTTCTTGGGTCAATACGTTCGGATACGCGCGCTGAATGCCGTCCGGCAGGAAGGCGCCATGAAAGTCGACCATGAGACGATGCATGGCTGCGGTTTTGGCAATGCTCCGGCAAAAACCCGTCATCCACTGATCGGTCCGATTCAAGCCATCGATCACAACTCCTGCGACGCCCCATTTTTCGAACAGCGCAAAAGCCTCGTCCATCTCGCGGTGGACCGAATTCCAATCCGCCGCGAGCCATAAGCCAACTCGCTTGGATTTGGCGTAAGCAAGAGCTTCTTGCAGGTTGAAACCGGATGCTGGTTTCGTGATGTCCGGCGGCAAGCCCTCTGCGCCGGCCGCCCAGCCAGGACCGACGACCATATATTCCAGCTTCGATTCCGCCGCGAAATCGATAGACTGCTTGACGCTCGCAGTATTCACGGGCGCGCCGGACCATTCGTTCCCCGCCGCCTTGCCCGGTTTGATCCAGGATGTGTCGGCGATCGCGGAAGGAGGATTAAGATTCATGACCAGGTTCGACTCGATCAACTGTCCGGGATCCGAGGCGATCATCAGTACGCGCCACGACGAAACCAGAGGGGTCTTCGAATACACGGCCATGCCTTGCTGATCCGGGCGCGGAGCAAGCGTGGCGATCATTCGGGCGCCTTCCACGTGACTCAGATACAACCCCGCGTAATTTTCGCGGTGTGCCTCGGTGATCGCTACCCAGCCGATTCCCGGCTGCTCGACCACGAACGGCAGCCCAATCAACGATTCGGGATGAAGACCACTCATCGTAAGCCGGCTGTATTCATCCGCGTAATTCGTTTGAAAATTACGAAGAATCAGAGGGAAGGATTCGCCGTCCTTCGCGAAATTGAATTCGGTCTCCTCGCTATCGATTCTCACTTCGGGCAGCGGCGTCGTGTTTGGAATGACGTAGCGGAACGCCACGCCATCGTCGTAAGCGCGAGCCTCGATGCTGATCTGCCGGCCGAGCGAACCGTTCTGCATATACTCGGCGAGCAGCGCATTATAGCGATTGCGGATCGTTTTTGCCTTCCCAGCCGGAATGGCGTAGGTTTCGTCTACGGAAGTGGTTTTGGAATCGACCAATCCCACGTTTTCCCCCAGCAGCGGAACGGGGTCTTCGATCTCGTAGCCCAAAAAGGACGCATCCATCAACCGCTTGCCCTGAAAATAAACCTGATAGGCGATGCGAGGCAGCGCGTAAGGTTCGGCAGGCTGCGCGACCATGAGCCGGAATTCGATCTGGCCGTTAGGCGAAGCGATTTTGACTAGGTCGGACTCCGCCGATGCGATGGCCGCGGCAAGGAACAGAAGCAGGGCGGAGCGGGCGGCGTACACTACCGACGAGTGTAACCGATTCCCTCACGGCGCCGTTATCATGTACGGATGGCAGCTCGCTTTATCCGCGCCGGAATAGCCGCCGCGCTCGCGCTCATCGCAGCCGCGGCATGGGCGCAGCGTCGCGGGTTCCCGCAATTCCCGGACAACGAAAGCGATTCCGACTTCCACTTCCCCAAAGACGCCGACTTTCATTTTGTCCGCATGGAATATACCGACTTGCCGCAGTTCCGCCGCGGCTTCGGTTTCGTCTCGCGGCGCGGGCGGGCCAACGGTTGGTGGGCGCAGGATTGGCCGGACGCGGATAATCATTTCACCAGGGGCATTCAGCGGCTGACGCGGATAGACATCGGCGAGCCCCGCCATCTGGCGTTGACTGACGACCGGCTGTTCGACTACCCCTGGATCTATGTCACGCAGGCCGCCAATTGGGATCTCTCGCAGGCCGAAATCGACCGGCTCCGCGATTACCTGATGCGCGGCGGATTCCTGGTGACCGACGACTTCTGGGGCGAGGACGAGTGGGAGTATTTCCGCGAAGTGATGGCGCGCGTGCTGCCCAATAAAGACATTCCGGACCTTGCCGAGACCGATCCCGTGATGCATGTTCTTTATGACATTCAGCAGAAGGACCGCACGTTCATTCCCGGCTCACGCCACCTGTACCGCGGGTCCGGCGGGAGCGTTGAAGTAGTCCAGCCGGCGGGAACCGCGCCCGCCTGGCGCGGCATTTACGACGACAAGAATCACATGGTGGTGGCTGTGAATTTCAATACTGACGTTGGCGATGCCTGGGAATTCGCGGATGTGCCGTATTATCCGGCGGCCATGACGATTCTGGCATACCGCTACGGGATCAACTACATCATTTATTCGATGACGCACTAACGGGCGGCGCCAAATGCTCCGCCATGAGCGACGCGCTTGATAAATAGGTCGAGAAAAGCTTGGGCATTTACCTTCACGCCCACACGAGTAGTTGCGCTTGAATCCGGAATAAACCGGGTTTGTCCCCGCGTTGCGTCGTTCGCCAATGACACTTCGACCTTCCCTGCGGCGGTCTCGACAAGATCGGGCCGAAAGACAGCGGCCACGGCCAGGGGATCGTAAAGCGTCGGGAGCGCCTCGCCGGTTTCCGATTGCGACAACTCTATCTGGCGAAGGAGAAACCGGGCTGCTGGAGACTGCGCCACCCGCAGGCTTTCTAAATCTCCCGAGCGGAGCTTGCAGGGCATTGTGACGTCCAGACCCGCGGCTAATATCGGCACGCCGGACCGGAAGACGACTTCCGCTGCTACAGGATCGCGCTTGACGTTATATTCGATTTGGCCGCCGCCAGATGCTTGGGTGGCGAATGCTCCGCCCATGAGCACGATGCGCTCGATCCGCTCTTTAATTCGCGGCTCGGTCTTCAGCGCAAGAGCAACATTGGTCAGCGGGCCGATGGCGATCAGTGTCAATCTGTCGCGCGAATTCATCAGAGTGTCCACGATGAAGCTGGCGGCTGGTCGGCGCGCCGAATCCGGAATCTGATCCGAGGACGTCAGCAGGTGGAACGCCCCCGGATGACTCTGCAGTTTGGTGTCGAGCAGCGGTTCGGGAGCGCCCATCGCGACAGGAATATCGCGCCGGCCAAAAACTACCAGCTCCTTCCAGGCGAGCCGGGTCTTGCTCTCGACGTCGTCGATGACGGTGGTGACGCCGCGCACGTCCAACTCCGGCGATGTCAGCGCCAGCCCGAGGGCGAGCGAGTCGTCAACGGCGTCGCCAATGTCGGTGTCGATCAAAACGGGCGTCCGGGTTTGAGCGGACAATGAGAACGCCGAAAAAAAGGCAGCGACAATAAGAAAGCGGGCCATATCTCCATGGTAAATGCCGTTCCTTCCACGCTATGGGAAAATGAAGTTTGCTCGACCGCATCACCGTGCACGGCGCACGGCAGCACAATCTGAAAAATATCGACGTCGAAATTCCCCGCAACACTTTTACCGTCATCACGGGACTGAGCGGGTCGGGGAAGTCGTCGCTCGCCTTCGACACCATTTACGCCGAGGGCCAGCGCCGCTACGTCGAAACGCTATCGCCCTACGCGCGCCAATTTCTCGATCAGATGGAGCGGCCGGAGGTCGATTCCATCGACGGCCTCAGCCCAGCCATTTCCATCGAGCAGAAAACCACCAGCCGCAGTCCACGATCTACCGTCGGCACGATCACGGAGATTTACGACTACCTGCGCGTATTGTACGCGGCGATCGGCGTGCCGCATTGCCCCAACTGCGGGCGCGAGATTTCACGCCAATCCACGGACCAGATTCTGCGCCAAGTGATGGAGATTTCGCAGGGCGAGCGTGTCATGATCCTGGCTCCGATCGTGCGCGGGCGCAAAGGCGAATATAAAAAAGACTTGGAGAAGCTGGCGCGGCAGGGCTTCGTGCGTGCGCGCATCGACGGAGTCCTACGCTCGCTCGATGAAGACATCTCGCTCGACCGGCGCAAGAATCACACCATCGAAGTGGTTGTGGACCGGCTGGTGATCAAGCCGGAGATTGAAAGGAGGCTGGAAGCCTCCATCGTCACCGCGACAAAGCTTGCCGACGGCCTGGTCACCGTGGCTGTAGTGAACGGCGCAGAAAAGCTCTATTCGCAGAAACTGGCGTGCCCGGATTGCGGCGCGAGCATCCCGCAGCTCGAGCCGCGCTCGTTCTCTTTCAACAGCCCGTTTGGCGCATGCCCGGCTTGCTCCGGCCTCGGCAACACGTGGCGCTTCGATCCCGTGAAAGTGATCGTGGATCCGTCGCGGCCGCTTCTGGATGGCGGAATCGGTCCCGGCGGAAGCTCCAGCTTCCTGGCGCACAATTTGAACGCGCTCGCCGCCGCGCAGAAAATCGACGTGAGCAAGCCATTCAGCGAACTGCCGCGAAAGGCGCAGACAATCTTGCTCGAAGGCGCCAACGGCAAGCCCGGCGTGCTCGGTCTGCTGGAGCGCCTCTATAAGGACGTCGCGGCCGACCATTACCACGATTACTTCATGGAGTACCTTTCGCCGCTCATTTGCTCGGCCTGTCACGGCGCCCGGTTGAAGCCCGCGAGCCTGGCAGTTCGAGTTCACGGTGTCTCGATCGGCGAGATTGTGGATCTCTCCGTGAGCGCTGCGCACGAAGCGGTGAAGAACTGGAGGCTCACCGAACGCGAACGCCAGATCGCGGGCCGCGCCGTGGAGGAAATCCAAAACCGACTCGAGTTCCTGGTTGCCGTCGGGCTGGAGTATCTGAGTCTTGAACGCTCGGCCGCGACGCTTTCCGGAGGAGAAGCTCAGCGTATCCGCCTGGCGACCCAGATCGGATCGCGTTTGCGCGGCGTATTGTACGTGCTGGATGAGCCTTCCATCGGACTGCATGCGCGCGATAACGAGCGGTTGCTGAATTCGCTGGCGAACTTGCGTGACCTCGGCAATACCGTGCTCGTGGTGGAGCACGACGCCGACACCATCGAACGTGCCGACTACGTGATCGATTTGGGACCGGGAGCGGGGCGATTAGGCGGCGAGCTAGTAGCGCAGGGGACGCCGCGCCAAATCGAGCGAAATCCGAGTTCGCTCACCGGCCAATATCTTGCGGGCGCCCGCGAGATTCCGGTGCCGCGGATCCGCCGCATTCCACGCGGCGAAAGCATCGTCATCCGCGGCGCTGCGGCGCACAATCTCAAAAAGATCGACGTCGAATTTCCTTTGGGATTGTTCATCCTGGTCACGGGTGTTTCCGGCAGCGGAAAGAGCACGCTGGTGAACGACATCCTTTACCGCGCGGCAGCGAAGGCGGTGTATGGGTCGCTTGCCGATCCGGCGGCGCACTCCGCTATCAAGGGTTTAGATCTGATCGACAAAGTAATCGAGATCGATCAATCGCCCATTGGCCGCACACCGAGGTCGAATCCGGCGACGTACACCCAGACGTTCACGCCCATCCGCGATCTTTATGCGATGCTGCCCGAATCCCGAGAACGGGGCTACAAGCCGGGTCGCTTCAGCTTTAACGTCAAGGGCGGACGGTGCGAGGCCTGCCAGGGCGACGGACTGAAGCGCATTGAGATGAACTTCCTTCCCGACGTCTACGTCACCTGCGACGTCTGCCGCGGCCGCCGCTACAATCGCGAGACGCTGGAAGTGAAGTATCGGGGTTACTCCATCGCCGATCTGCTGGAGTCCACGGTGGAAGAGGCCCTGAGCACTCTCGAAAACATTCCGCAGATCAAAGCCAAACTCGAAACGCTGGTGCGCGTCGGGTTGGGCTATTTGCACCTGGGCCAATCCTCGACTACCCTTTCCGGCGGCGAGGCGCAGCGCATCAAGCTCGCGCGGGAATTGAGCCGCCGGCAGACGGGCAAAACGCTCTATATCCTGGACGAGCCAACCACCGGGTTGCATTTCGAAGACGTCGCGAAGCTGCTGGAGGTGCTGCACAGTTTGGTGGATCTCGGAAACACGGTCGTCGTGATCGAGCATCAGTTGGATGTAATCAAGACCGCGGACTGGATCATCGACCTGGGACCGGAGGGCGGCGAGCGCGGAGGAACGGTGGTGGCGTGCGGACCGCCGGAAGAGATCATCGCGAATCCACGGAGCTACACGGCTCAGGCTCTGCGGAAGGTGCTGCGGAAAGGGCAGGCCGCATGAAGGCCCATGTGGAGCAGGCTTCAGCCTGCAACGGAGGCTTCCGCCTCCGCCATCTACGCGTGCTAAAGCACTCGTTGCAGGCTAAAGCCTGCTCCGCCAAGGATACACTCGAATGAGCCGCTACTCCCAAAAGCCCCTTTCATTCGAGGGACTGAATACCGTGCCCATCGAAGCGCGCGGCGGAAAGGTGCGTGTGGAGCACTTCGCCCGTGCGTATACTCAGGACGGCGGAATCGCGGCCTGGCTAGACACGCTCCCCAAAATCCTCGCCGGCGATTCGCTGCGAGGAGTGGTGGAGGCGCTGCGGCGCGCCCGGGAAAAACAGCGCGCCATTCTCTGGGGAATGGGCGGCCACGTCATCAAATGCGGCCTGGCTGGCGTTTTGCTGGACTTGATGCAGCGCGGCTGGGTGTCGGGTTTCGTCATGAACGGCGCGGCTTCCATCCACGATTTCGAAATCGCGATCGCTGGCCAAACCAGCGAAGATGTGGAGGCGGTTCTGCCCGACGGCCGCTTTGGCGCGGCGGAAGAGACGGGCCGTGAGATGAACGACGCTATCGCCGAAGGCTATCGCGAGGGGCTGGGCATGGGCGAGGCGCTCGGCAAACGTCTTGAGTCGCTGGCCAAGCCGGAATTCGCGTCTCATAGCGTTCTTGCATCCGCCTATCAGAGTAGAATTCCTGTCACCGTTCACGTGGCGATTGGGACCGACACTCCGCACACGCACCCCGCCGCCATGGCTGGAGCGATCGGGGAGACCACGCATCGCGATTTCCGGCTGCTGTGCTCGCTGGTGCGCGGACTGCACGAAGGGGGAGTGTATTTGAATGTCGGCTCGGCGGTGGTCTTGCCCGAAGTGTTTCTGAAGGCCGTGTCGGTGGTGCGCAATCTGGGGCATCCGCTAGCGCAATTCACCACGGTGAACTTCGATTTTCTCCAGCACTACCGGCCCAAGGTGAACGTGGTCGAACGGCCGCACGCGCGGTCTGGGGGCCAGGGCTTCGCCCTGACAGGCCATCACGAGCTGATGATCCCGCTGCTGGCGGCGATCCTCATCGACCTCCATGCCTGAAGCTTTCGAGGCTCCGTTCTGGAGCTACGAAGACTTGGCGCTGTTCATCGGTTCGGTCATCCCTTGCGGATTCGCCGGCGCGGTGCTGGTGCGCGCGCTCCACATCCGGAACCAAGCTGGCCGCACTCTTCTTTTTCAAGTCCTGATTTACGCATTATTGCTTGCGTCTTTGTACCTGCTGATTTCGTGGAAGCATCACCGGCCCTTTTGGAGGTCGCTGTCATGGTCCCGTCCGGTGCGGTTCCCGGTGAGCTGGATCGTAGGGGGGCTGTTGCTGGCCATCGCGACGGCGATGCTCGGCGGCGCGCTGGGCGCCAAGCCCGTAACCGATCCTATCAAAGCGCTGATTACCGGCCAATGGTCGCTTGCGGTGGTGATGCTCTTCGTGGTGGTGTTGGGCCCGATATTCGAGGAACTGGTGTTCCGCGGCTTCCTGCTTCCGCTTCTGGTGAAGACGTTCGGCCCTGCAGGAGGCATTTTGCTGACGGCCCTTCCGTTCGCGCTGCTGCATGGCGCGCAGAACCAATGGGCGTGGCAGCAGATCACCGTCATTGGGATCGCGGGCGCGGCGTTCGGGTACGCGAAATACAAGACTGGATCGACCGCCGCCTCGACGCTTCTGCATTCCGGCTTTAATCTGGTCGGCGCCATCGCTTACGTGTTCCAGTGGGAACACGGCGCGCTCTGACAGACCGGCGCGCCGAGAATCTTTGCGTGCTTCGCGCCTTTGCGAGAGATATATTGTCGCTAATCGGCTAGTGACGCCCCTCGAATCCTCCGAACTCCCATTTTTTCTAGAACATCGAGATTCAATCCTCTCACCTTGCCCTTTCCGCTGCCCTAAGAGCAATTGAGGTGTTTCCATGAATCCAGCCGCATCCCTCGCTCGGTCTCTGAAAAGAAACCAGAGCCGCCGTCAACCGCCGGAACGCTGCCCGCTCTACCGGTCCCGTCATCCCCGAAGGCAAACGCCGGGTCGGGCTCAACGCCCTGCGCCACGGCCTCACCGGCCAAACGGTCGTTCTTCCCGAAGACGATCTCGCCGCCTACCAAAAGCACTGCGCCCAGTTCCACGCCGAGCTCAAGCCCAAGGGTCTCCTCGAAACCAAGGCCGTCCAAACCATCGCCGACACCCATTGGCGCTTGAATCGCATCCGGGCCATGGAAAACAATCTCTTCTCTCTGAGCGTTCAGGAGCAGCCCGAAGACTTAGCCACGGACCCCCTCATCCACTGCGCCCTCGCCCAAGCCAGCGCGCTCGACGGCCGTGGCGAGTTGATGGCTCGCCTCAGTCTCTACGAGCAGCGCCTCAACCGCACCCTCCTGCTGGCCAAAACGGATTTGAAGCAGCTCCAGCAAAAGCGCGCCGAAGCGGAAGAGGAGGCGCTCAAAGCCGCCGCTGACATCCGTATCTTCAGGCAAGCATTGAGCCAACCCTAGCAGCCCGAGCAAGATGGCTTTGAATTTTCGAATGCCGAACTGACCCTCTGGATGCGCCGCCGCGAGCTCACTAAACAAGCCGAAGACTTCAAAAAGCACGACCACCTCCCCACCGTGGGGCGGCCAATCCTGGCTGCGGCCCGCCTTTAGCCGGCGCCGCCTGACTCCTCCTTTTGCTGCTACCTTAAAACTACGAGCCCCATGCCTCTCACGGAATTCGACCCCCTGATCCAGGAATGGTTCCAGGCGCGGTTTGGCGCCGTCACCGAGCCGCAGAGGCTCGGATGGCCTGAAATTCGCGCCGGGCGCGACGTCCTGATTTCCGCGCCTACTGGGGCTGGCAAGACGATGGCCGCGTTTCTCACCGCGATCGATTCGCTGGTCGGGAATGCGCGCATGGGCGAATTGCCGAATGAGACGGCAGTGCTCTACGTCTCCCCATTGAAGGCGCTCAGCAACGATATTCACAAAAACCTGGACATCCCGCTGGAGGGAGTCGCGGCGCTCGCCCGAGCGAAAGGAATTCCTCTTGGTGAGATCCGCACGGCCGTGCGCACCGGCGACACGCCCGCCGCGGAACGCCAGCGGATGGGCAAGAAAGCCCCGCACATCCTGGTCACGACGCCCGAATCGCTGTTCATTCTGCTAACGGCGGAGCGCTCGCGAAAAATGCTCAAGTCCGTGCGCACGCTCATTGTGGACGAAATTCACGCGATTGCGGACGATAAGCGCGGCTCGCACCTGGCGCTTTCCATCGCGCGCCTCGAGCGGCTCACGCAGAGACCGGTTCAGAAGATCGGATTGTCGGCGACGGTTAGTCCGATTGAAGAGGTCGCGCAATTTCTGAGCCCGGCGGCGAAGATCGTGCAGTTGGGGCGCCGGCGAACGTTGGATCTGGGCGTCGAAGTCCCGCGAGACGAATTGGGCGCCGTGGCAAGCACGGAGATGTGGGACGAAATCTACGACCGCGTCGCCGAGCTCGCGCGCGAGCATCGAACCACGCTCGTTTTCGTGAACACGCGCCGCCTCAGCGAGCGCGTGGCGCATCATTTAGCCGAGCGGCTGGGAGCGGACGCGGTGCTGCCGCACCATGGCAGCCTTTCCCGCAAGCTCCGGCTTGATGCTGAAGAAAAGCTCAAGAAAGGCGAGCTGCGGGTGGTCGTGGCGACGGCGTCGCTCGAGCTGGGCATCGATATCGGCACGGTGGATCTGGCATGCCAGATCGGCTCGCCTCGCTCGATCGCTGTAGCGATGCAGCGCGCTGGTCGCGCCGGTCATTGGGTCGGCGCTCTGCCGAAGGCTCGATTCTTTGTGACGACGCGAGATGAGCTGATCGAATGCGCGGCGCTGGTGCGAGCCATTCGCCGCGGCGAGCTCGACAAGCTCGAAATTCCCGTTGCGCCCCTCGACATTCTCGCGCAACAAATGGTGGCCATGGCCGCTTGCGAGGATCTCGGCGAGGAAGAACTCTTCGACTTGATGCACCAGGCTTGGCCGTATCGCAATTTGGCCCGCCGCGATTTCGATCAGGTGCTGGAGATGCTCTCGGAAGGCATCGCGACGTCGCGAGGACG
>Ga0126371_10001721_pt1 | contig 18577 bp, 15 predicted proteins | sample PanSoiMetaPlot_4_FD_110145 | JGI IMG/M metagenome (GOLD analysis project Ga0126371, IMG submission 110145) | Tropical forest soil microbial communities from Panama - MetaG Plot_4 | ecosystem: Environmental > Terrestrial > Soil > Tropical forest > Bulk soil | place: Panama | collected 2016-02-17 | reverse complement strand
GGTTACAGCTGCACTTTTCTCCTTTCTTTTAGGACCTTTGGCCGGATGCGGCGGTGGCAGCAGCGCCCCCGGCCTGCCTACTCCGAGCAAAATCACCATCGCGCCCGGCAACAGCAGTATCAATATGGGCACCACCCTCACTTTCAGTGCGGCGCTCATCCCGACCAGCACCGTCCCCGTTACCTTTACTTCGAGCAATCCGAGTGTGTTGAGCTTTGTTTCGACCGCCCCGGGCGTCGCCTGTGCGGGACGGTGGGACACCGCCGGCCAGATCTGCAGTCCGACCAGCGTCGGCGTCGCCCAGGTGACGGCCAGCGCCAACGGGGTCGTCAGCGCCCCGGTCATCGTCTACGTGCATCAGCACGTTGACACCGTTCAAGTCAGCGTCTTGAACCCGCCCATCCCCATGCCGGATTGCGTAACGCTTGCTCCTGCTACCGGGGTCCAGAACTTCCTCGATTTGCAGGCACACGCCTTCAGCAATGGCAGCGACGTCACGAACACCGTCGGCTCATTCACTTTTTCCCAGAGCAATGGCGCCGTCGCAACCCTGAGCACCACAGATCCGGAGTTGCAAAACAACAACGGTAACCAGGTCGTCCAGGCGCGGATGACCACCAAGGCGCCGGGCTACACGCAGGTTTTTGCCACAGTTTCAGGGGTGAACAGTCTTCCCGCGACGATCCCCGACAGCCACGGGACACTCCATCCTTATTTTGAAACCTGTATTGTCCAGTCGATCAGTCTGCAGGTAGGAAGCAACGATCCGAGCAACACGACCTTTGCGATCGCCAACAGCGGCAGCACTACGTTGACCGCAACCGTCGTCGACCGCTTGGGCTATCAACTTCAGAACGCGCCGATCACTTGGACCTCTTTGTCTCCGACGAATGCCACCGTGAGCACAACGGGTGGGGTAAGTGCGAAGGCTCCAGGTGGAGCTTCCATCGTCGCGGCCTGTTTGCCAAGCAGTTGTAACCTGACAGGAGGCATATTCCCGGTCAAACCTGTGTTCTCGGCAACCGCGCCCAATGGTGTGTTGCAGGGCACCCCTATCACGGGAACAGTCACCGGGTCGCAATCGAACACCACGGTCTACGCAACTACGTCGCAATGCAATACCGTGACCGGTGTTCCGATTCCCGGATGCCAGCCGCTGGTGTATCCCATTTCGACGAGCAACAACACGGTGGCCAACAGCACGACCCTGCCCAGTTCCCCGAACTCATTCATTTTCGCTCCCAGCGGATCGAAGGCATTTCTGGGGAGTGATGAGGGATTGATTACGTTTACGCCCGGAACGTCGAGTACCGTCACGCAGATGAATAATGTCCCGGGAAAAATCCTGGCTATCTCGCCCGATAGCAACAAGCTCATCGTTTCCGACACGAAATCGATCCCGAACCAGGTCTTTATCCTCGAGAACCTGGGAGCGAGTGGCAGCGCCAGTCCGACAACCACGTCGCTGCTGATCACAGGTGCAACCGCGGCCGCGTTTTCTCCTGACGCGGTTCGAGCGTACATCGTTGCTGGCAGCACACTCTACGTGTTTTCCGATTCCCTGCCTCTGAAAGCAATCACGCTTGGTGGAAGCGCGAACGGCGTGGGCTCATATGCAAACGGGGCTCTCGGATATCTGTCAGGCGGATCCGCCAGTCCGGCAATCAATCTCTTCAACACCTGTGACACCAACTATGCGATCAGCGCCTCGATTCCAGTTCCACGCCTGCCGGTGATGTTCCAGGCGCTCAGTGACGGCGTCCATGCGATCGGTGTCGATCCACCTGGCCTCGATGTCTTCGCCATCAAGGCACTGGCCCCCACACCGGCAACATTGGCACAACCCAGTTCTGACACGTGTCCGTTCCCAGTCACCGCGCCGGATCCACCCGAACAACAGTTCAGCTTCGCGAATCTCGGGCAGGGAAATTTCACGCCCCTGAAGATCATCATCGCTTCCGACAATTCGAAGGCATATATCCTCGCGGCGAATCTGAGCAGCATCTTCATCTACAACTTCGGCGTGGGAACAGTCTCCGCAATTCCTCTGACGGGAGGCCCAGCGCCACTCGACGCAAGCATTACTTCCGATGGAACGCTGCTCTACGTCGGGGCAACGGACACCTCGGTTCATGTGGTGAGCACGGTGTCCGGTGGAGACCTTCAGCAGGTCACCTTCACCAACAACAACAGCACGAACAAGGGCAGCCTCTGCGCCAATATCCCGCAAACCTGCAATCCCGACCTGATCGCTATCAAACCGTAGTCAGCGCCCCCGATTCCGGAGTTGAAGCAAGGTGTTCAGCGGGGTTTCGAGGGACATTACTTCCCATACATTGAATGGGGACAGCTGCGAGGAGGAGTGCGTCGAGTGGAGATCAATTCGGATTAACGTCAGACGGGGTTACACCCTTTTCCAGATCGCGTCCAACGCTGTCGAGAACACCGTTAATAAACTGGATGGATTCCGGGCTGGAGAACTTTCGCGCGATCTCAATCGCTTCGTTGATCACCACCGCCCTTGGCGTTTGCGGATAACCCAGGAACTCCGCCACCGCCGCCCTCAGGATATTTCGATCGACCGCCGCCATGCGCTGCATGCGCCAGTGCTGCGCGTGCCCCTCGATCAGCTTATCGATGTCGCCGGTGCGGTCGGTCGCGGTCCGGAAAAGATCGTCGGCAAAGCCACGAACGTCTTGGCCGACTTCATTACGCTCCGCCCAGAACGTTTTTCGGACATCATCCGGCCCCTGCCGGCCCATGTCCGCCTGAAAGAGCATCTGCAGAGCCAGTTCGCGAGATTTGCGGCGAGTCCCCATTCAAAATCCGATCGTCGGTCGTCGGTCCTCCGTCGTTGGCTAGAACCATTGAAGGTCTGGACCTGTTGTACAAGATTAAAGTAAGTCTACAGGAAGGATAGTGGGGGAGATTGTGAGATTTAATGAGAGCGTTTCTTCGTGACCTTGTTGGCTTTCGATTTACCCGAGCGTTGACGATGTGGGCCTTTGCCAACGACCGACGACCGACGACCAACGACAGGTTTCTTACGACCGACGACTGACGACTGTCTTCTCCCCGACGACCTGCTTTTGCCGTCGACTGGCGACTTGCGACTGACGACGTTTTTCAGACTTGCCATCTCCACCGCAGCCATCGCCGCCTCGAAGCCTTTGTTGCCCATCTTCAATCCGGCGCGATCGATCGCCTGCTCCAGCGTGTCGCAGGTCAAAACGCCAAACGCATGCGGCACGCCGGTTTCCTGCGCGGACTGCCCGATCCCGCGCGCACACTCATTGACGATCACATCGTAATGAGCGGTGTCTCCGCGCAACAGGCATCCCAGGCACACGATCGCATCGAACCTTCCGGATTTCGCCTGCATCCGCGCCGCCACCGGAAGCTCGAAGCTTCCTGGCACACGTGTGATCTCGATATCTTCTGCACGCGCACCCGTCCGCCGCAGCCCATCCAGCGCCCCTTGCAAAAGCCGTTCGGTGATAAACGCGTTGAACCGGCTTAAGACAATCGCAAACCGCTTGCCCTCCGCCTTGAGTTCGCCTTCAACCCCGGCCGGCGGCTCCCCGGGCTGACCGTGCACGGTGATGATGATTTCGCCCGGCAGTGCCAGCGAAAAACTGCGTTCTCCGGTCTTCGGATCGGCAGCGTCGGCGAGCACCTTCAACTTCTGCGTTTCGGCAATCGCGAAAACATCGTCGGGGTTCGACACTTCAAGCACGATCAACCGGTTGACATCTTTCAAATGATCGAGCACCTGCTGCGGATATTCCGCCGGCAGAGCGTTCAGGCTCAACAGCCCGATCGGTGCTGAGAACACCACCGACCGGTGATCACCACCCGCGATCTGCTGAAACCCGATCGCCTCGAGGAAATCCGTCAGTGCGCGCAGTTCTTCCGGCTTCGTGACATACCTGCCGATATGGAGAGACTTCAACATGAGTTCAGCGCGTTTTAACCGCAGAGACACCGAGGCACAGAGAACATCAGTCTACTCTCAAGCAAGTCGTGCGATTCCCAGAACCAGTTGAGAGGCCGAAAATCAGAACTGACGTCACGCGATTTTCTGAATAAACTCTATTCGATTCCACGGGTCAGGAGATTGAACTTTTGGCTTGACTTAGGTTTTCTCTGTGTCTCTGTGCCTCTGTGGTGAAAACGTTTTGAGCGAACTCTATTTTCCTTTGAAGTTTGCCGCCCGCTTCTCCAAGAACGCCGTCGTTCCTTCTTTCTTATCCTCGGTCGCGCAGCACACGCCGAACAACGTGGCTTCCAGGAACAGCCCATCGGCCAACGACAAATCGAACCCGCGATTCACGGCCTCCATTGCGTACTGAACCGCCAACGGCGCGTTGGCAGTGATTTTTTGCGCGATTGCATCGGCCCGCGGAATTAACTCCGCCGGCGCCACAACTTCATTCACCAGCCCGATCCGATGCGCTTCCTCGGCGGTGATCATCTCCCCGGCAAGCACCAACTGCATTGCGATCCCTTTGCCCACCAAGCGCGGCAGCCTCTGCGTTCCGCCATAACCTGGAATAATTCCCAGCTTCACCTCGGGCTGCCCCAGCTTTGCATTCGCGCTCGCCAGCCGCATCGTGCACGCCATCGCAATCTCGCATCCACCGCCCAGCGCAAACCCGTTAATGCATGCAATCACCGGCTTGCCCAGATTCTCGATCAGGTCGAGCACCGACTGTCCGCGGTGCGTGTACTCCTTTCCCGACACAGCATCATGCTTGGCCAGCTCACTGATGTCCGCGCCCGCGATGAACGCCTTCTCGCCCGACCCCGTCAATATCGCGACACGCACCGCGGCATCGTTCTCGATATCCGTAAACGCCGCCCGCAGCTCTTCCATAGTCGCCATGTTGAGCGCATTCAAAACTTTCGGTCGGTTCACCGTCACGTAAGCAATGGAATTCTTCTTTTCAAGGAGAATATTTTCAAAGCTCATAAGTTCGATATCCCAGTCAATCCCTATTTAGTTGTCATCCTGAGCGAAGTAAGGCACCAGCCGAACGAAGTCGAAGGACCCCGTGTTCCTTGATCCCTGGTAGGTCCCTTCAGGGAGTTCTTCCGCTACGGCACGGGTTAGAGCACTCTCCACTGACTAGGGCAGCCTCCATTCAATCCACAATCCCCAAAGACCGGCGATTATCAGCCCAAGTCCCAGGATGATAAGCGCAGTTCGGATAAACCGCTGGTTCTCATAGAAATCTCCGCCGCGCATTCGGAGCGGCTCACGTGGCAGCGCAATCCACAGCACAAAGGATCCGGTGACCAGTTGAGCTACGTTCACTGGCATTCCCAATGCGGCGCTCAGTACCGTTCGCATTTACTGACAACGACGACTAGAACGTCCCCGCCTTTGGGTTCGCCGGGTCCGCATAATCATAGAATCCGCGCCCCGTCTTCTTCCCATACCACCCCGCCATCACGAGCCGCTTCAGTAGCGGAGGCGACGCGAAACGCCGCTCTTTGAACTCGTCGTACATCACATGCGTGATGTAGTACGTCGTATCCAACCCGACGAAATCCAGCAACGTAAACGGCCCCATCGGATACCCGCATCCCAGCTTCATCGCATTATCGATATCTTCAATCGATCCCACACCCTCTTCATACGCCCGAATCGCATCCAGCAGATACGGCACCAGCAACCGGTTCACGATGAAGCCCGTCTTGTCCGACGTGCGCACCGGAACCTTACCCAGCTTCTTCCCAAACTCGTACGCTGTCTCGTAAACGTCCGGCGCCGTCGCGATGGTCTTAACCACCTCCACCAACTTCATCAGCGGCACCGGATTGAAAAAGTGCAGCCCGATAAACCGCTCCGGCCGCTTCACGGCCGTCAGCAACTCCGTCACCGAAATCGACGACGTATTCGTCGCGAAGATTGCTTCTTTTTTCACGATCGGATCGAGCGACGCCCACATCTTCTTTTTCTCTTCGACGTTCTCGATGATCGCCTCAATCACGATGTCACAATCGGCGAGGTCCTGCTTCGAAGTCGTGCCCTTCAGCCGCGCCCGCACGGCCTGCGGCGTTTCTTTCAGCGCGGCCTTCTCAGCAAACTTCGCAAGCGACTTCTCAATTCCCGCAAAGCCCTTGTCGAGAAATTTCTGCTCGACTTCCAACACGGTCACATCAAACCCGGCCATCGCCGCCACCTGCGCAATGCCGGAGCCCATGAGCCCACAACCGAGAACACCAACTTTTTTGATTTCCATTTGAGTTAATCCGAACTCCGTCATCGTCCTATTAAATCAATGGAGCAACAGTAGGCCTCTTCGGATCGAGGAGTTCAGTCACTTCATTTCGACCGAAGAGCAAATCCAGCGTTCCCGAGCCCCGTCTCTCCTTCAAATCGACTCCTTCGTGGTAAAGGGGATATACGCCCCAGGGTCGAATGCATTTGTTCTTGCCCACTTGAACGGTTTGGTCTTCCACTGGAATCAATCTCGGTCGCAGCAGCACAACCGAACTCATCGCCGTATTCGGCGCAAACGGCGCGGGCGGTGTTGACCAATGAACGCTGTGCCCCTCATACATCCACGTCTTGTTCAAATGAGGATAGCGCGCGAGTCCTATAAGTAGCCTGACGGGCCAATCGTTGGCGTCGTCTTTGAACGCCTCCGGCGACAGTGGCCAATCAGCAGGGAGAGCTAACATCAGTTCCGCATAGCGACGGTCGGAAGCGCCCTTCGGAACGGGCATCGGCTTCTCCCTCATACCCGACGTGACTAAGTATCGATGGTTCTTTGTTCCTGCAGGGCGCACAATGTGGATATCCATGTGCACAACGGGAGACTCCTTCTCGTGCATACCCACTCCATCTCGCCGAGGTGGGCTTCGATGTGATCGCTCACGGGCCTAATGATCTCGACGTTACCCTGCGACTTCCGGAACGGGTTGAGGCTGACCATACTCGATAGCGCCTGAGCGGATACTGTTACTGAAAGCTCTCCACCACCATCGCAATTCCCTGCCCGCCGCCAATACACGCCGTGGCCAGCCCATACTTCTTCTTCCGCCGACGTAGTTCATACAGCAACGTAATCACCAGACGCGTACCGGTCGCGCCCAGCGGATGGCCCAGCGCAATCGCACCGCCATTCACATTCACCTTCTCGCGATCCAGCCCCAGCTCTTTCTCGACCGCCAGATATTGCGCGGCGAACGCCTCGTTCACCTCGATCAGATCGATATACGGAAGCGTCAGTCCCGCGCGCTGCAGGGCCAGCTTTGTCGCCGGCACCGGACCACGTCCCATCACGCTCGGGTCCACGCCTGCGATCCCCCAGTTCACTATTCTTCCCAACGGATTCAGATCGCGTTTCTGCGCCTGCTCCACCGACATGACTACTACCGCCGCTCCGCCATCCACAATTCCGCTCGCGTTGCCCGCCGTCACCGTGCCATTCTTGCCGAAAGACGGAGGCAGGCTGGCCAGTCCTTCCATCGTGGTCTGCGGACGCCGGTGGTCATCCTCGCTGAACACTTCGCCCGTCGCTTCGCCTTTCGAATTCTTCAGAGGCACCGGCACCAGTTCTTCCTGCAGCCGACCTTCTTTGTAGGCCGCATCCGCCGCCTGCTGCGACCGCAGCGCCAACTCGTCCTGCGCCTGGCGCGTGATGCCCTGCTGCTCACCATATAACTCCGCCGTCTGCGCCATGTAGAGGCCACAGTATGAATCGAGCAGCGCGACCATCAACGAGTCTTCCGGTTCACCGCCCGGCAATAACTTGAATCGATCGCGGTGCCCCCGAATCACGAACGGCGCCTGCGACATGGCCTCCATCCCGCCCGCAAGCACGATCTTCGCCTCGTCGGTCTGGATCATTTGCGCCGCGTTCACAATCGCCTGCATCCCCGACCCGCACAGCCGGTTGACTGTGAGCGCCGGCGTTTCAATCGGGATTCCCGCGCGCAGTCCCACATGACGCGCTCCGTAGAGCGCATCCCCCGACGTCTGCTGCGCGTTTCCGAGAACTACATGATCGAATTCCTTGGGATCGATCCCCGCGCGGTCGATCGCTCCCTTGCCCGCAATCCCGCCTAACTCCTGTGCCGTAAAGTCTCTAAGTTTTCCGCAATAGCGCCCCATAGGCGTACGGGCGCCGCTGACAATCGCAATATCACCGGGTTTCAACATGAATGACCTGCAATAGAAGAGCTCAGATATAAGAAGCCAAACATATGAGTCTAACAGTAGGGTTTATCAGTCCTCAACCGAGCTGTCCGTGACATTGTGGCGTTCTACCCATCCATGGATTGGAAAATGACTGCAACACGCTTGCGAGAAGAGCACGAAAAAGCTCTCGGCTCGATCTATCCCAAAAATTCCGAATCGTGCTGTTGGAAGAGATCGCGCAACGCCGCAGGAGTCCGCTCCCGCATCGCATGGATGTTCTGAATCAGACGATGAATATTCGGCGTCATGATGAGCAAATACCGGACAGCTTCTGGCCCAGGATTCCAGTAAGTATGAGGAGTTCCTCGCGGAACCATGACCGCCGCCCCGGCCGGCAGCTCCACTTCCCTGTCTCCCATCTCGACTCGCAACGTCCCCTCGAGCACATACCAAGCCTCATCGTCGGAATGGTGAATGTGCCGCGGTGCAATCCGGCGCGGCGAATCGAACGTGCCGCCGGCATCGCGCCACTCCGCGATGACGAATGAATCTGAACCCGTGCCCAGTGTCTTTCCCGCCAGTAGAGGAGCAAGGTCGAAGGATTTCATAGCAAGTCTCGCGCCAAGTTAACCTTTAGTCCGGTTGCTGTGCAAGGCGATCCAGAAGTAACTGACCTTAGAAAAGAATCATGGGCGCGACGGACTGTTATCCGTCTCGCGTGCACGCTGAACAGTGCGGTCGGGGGGGCCTAGCTTTCGACGAGAAGAGTGTGGAATCAGCGTTTTGAACTGAGAACTGGGAACTGAGAACCGCTCTTACGCCACCGCGGCCGACGCCAACGACGGAGCCAGCGACACCACGCTACCCGGTCCCTGCGTGAGCGCATCGTGCCAAGCTTGCTCCGCACGATTAATCACCTCGGTGACAATGTCGACCGGATCATAATTCGTGCGCATCACGGCTTCTGCAAGACCTGCTGTAAACGGGATTGCCTGGTCCTTGCCGGGCCAGCGCACGTCGGAAACCAACTTGCGCAGCTTCTCAATCGCGAGCAGCGCCTCTTTCTCCGCCGTGTCGCCCAAAATGATCGCGACCGTGGTAGTGTCATAGCGAAATGCCAGATCGTTCGATCGTATGTTTGCCGAGAAGAGCTGGCCGATCTGCTCCATCGTGGCTTCCACGCCTGGCTCGCCAAACTCCTTGAGCATCGCCGCCCCGCGCCCGAACTGCGCTAGCAGGATAGAAAACGGCGTCGCCTGCTGCGTCGCGCGTTGCGCTTCGGCAAGGGCCAGATCCAGGTAAGACGCCCGCTTCAGCAGGCCCGACTTCTCGTCCGTTACCGAGAGATTCCGCACCAGCCGCCGCAGTCCTGCGTTGTTCAGGGCAATCACCACCTGTTCGGCGAGCGTTTTCAGAACCACGATTTCCGAAGGATGCCAATTGCGCTGCGAACTTTGCATGAATACCAGGATCCCGATGTGATCTTCGCCATCCATCAGAGGCAACGCCAGCAGCGAAGTCACCCCAAGTTCCGCCAGCACGCGGCGCACCGGCTGCACCTCAGGCGCTGACAGCGTATCCGGAAGATCGACCGTACCGCGCGCGACCGCCAGTTCCTGGCACGCGCTTACAACCGACGCGAGCGCAGCAGCGTCCGCGGCGGCAATACCGTCCGCGTGATACTCCTGCAACGCCGTTGGCGGCAGCCCCGGTTTGCGCATCGCGGCCACGCAGCGGGTGATCTTCCAATGTGTACCCATCTCATGCGCCGCAGTGGCGAGCACCGCGTTGGCATTGTTCTGGTGGTACAGCTTGCGCGTGATCTCGGCGACGCGCGTAAAGCTGCTCACGTCCGCCTGCTGGCCGTTCACTGCATCAGGCGGCGCCATCGGCTGAGCGGCAGGCGCGGGTGCCGAGCTTACTGGCGCGGGCGGAGCAGGCGCGGATCCCGCATAACGCGGCGTGATCCCGGCAGCCAGGTAAAGCCTCTGCAGATCCTCGTTGCGCTCTTCTTCCCGTGGAAAGAGTTCTTGAATTCGTTGCAGTCGCTCCACCGCTTTCGACCGCATTCCGTACTGCACCAGAATTTCCGCCTGCAGCATCAAGTCTTGCAGCGCTGCAGCGCCAAGGGTGGGTTCCTCCGGTCGAACTTGCTCTGGAATCGATTTGTTTAGCTGCGTCAGTCGTGAAGAGATCAGTTTGAACCGGTCATCAGAAATCTTGCCGTGCAAGGCCTCCAGCCTCTTTTGATGGCCACGTTCATAGGGATCCACGTCGGCTGCCCGGTCCAGACATTCCCCGGCCTTTTCGAAGTTGCCGCTGCTTACATACAGATCGAATAGCTTCAGCAGCGTCTGTGAGTAATCGCTTTCACGATTTGACGCATTGAACAGCTCGCTGAGGAACTCCAGCATCTCCGGCGATGCCCGGTGGCCTGCCACCAGATCCTGCATCATCGCGACGAACGCTCGCCGCTCGCCCCGGCGTCGCTGAAACAATTCAAGCTTTCGCGCGAGCGCGACCGCTTCAGCGTCCTGCTGACAATCCACCATCTGCCCGATCAGCGTCACGACTTGCTGCAACCGACTAGGATTCTGTTCGAAGAGCTGCCAAACCAACGGCTCGGCTTCCGTCAGTCGATTGGCAGCCAGCAATGCCTGGCTGTAGCAATCGCGCAACTCTAACGTCGGGTTACCCGAGATCACATGCGGCTCGAAGATGAAGATCGCCGCGCCAATCTGCCCCTGCTGCAGCAGACTCTTGCCGTACGACAACGCGATCTTCGGATCGCTCGGATCTTCCGAGTACGCGCGCTCGAAATACTGCGACGCCTCCGCGCCCGTAGCCTCGGCCAGTTCCGCAGCCCTCAGGAACGCTGCGGCTGCTTGTTTGTTCGCCCGCAATTGCGAGGAAAGCTCTCCGAAGCGAAGGAAATTTCCCTGCGTTGGCTCAAGTGTGACAATCCGCGTCAGGACCGGCAGCGATTCCGCCGTCTTGCGCTGCTTGGTCAGATCATCGAGCGCATTTTCGTAGGTGCCGATCGCAAGTTTCTTGTTCGAGTTCTCCAGCAGCTGCCCGAAGCGAAATTTTTGCTGCCACGTCGGGCTGCCGTGCCGGGCAAGTTTCTTATAGGTGAGACTGGCGCGTGTCGCGTCGCCGAGTCCTATTTGCCGCTCGAAAAGATCTCCAAGCAACGTGACTGCTTCGGCCGTCCGACTCAAAGAAAGACACAAATCCGCGGCCATGGAACGAACGTTGTCGTTCTCCGGATCTTCCTGAAGAACCTGAAGATATTCGTTCAACGCATCGCCCGTTTTGCCTCGTTGAAGAAGCTTTTCGGCTTGCGCGACACGCTTGGCGATTTCGGCCCGGTCCGGCATGGGGTAATGTGCGGAGTAACCTGCATTCTGATTCTAGGATTAGGGGTTAGCGCCAGCAATGAAGTAACGGCCAGCCCGGGTTACGAAGGTCATTTTGGCCATGTCCGTTGGGACAGAAAGGTCCATTCTGATATACGTTCCAGATGCAAGACGCGCCTAACCCCAACGAAGAACAGGGGCTTCGTCATCAACTCACCGCCGGCCAGATGGCCATGGTCGCCGTCGGCGGCTCTATCGGCACCGGACTCTTCCTCGGTTCCGCTCCTGCGCTCAGTCTTGCCGGGCCTTCCGTTCTTCTAAGTTTCCTGCTCGCCGCTTTCATCAATGTCACGGTCGCCTACGCACTCGGTGAGCTGGCGTGCGCGCATCCGGCCGCGGGCTCTTTCGGCGTCTATGGCGATCTCTATCTCAACGATTGGGCCGGATTCCTTTCGCGCGGCGGATACTGGGCCGCCATCGCGGTCTCGATTGGCGCAGAGATGGTCGCCTCCGCCACCTACATGCGTTTCTGGTTCCCCCAGGTCAATGCGATTGTCTGGGTCGCCGTTTTCTCTTCGCTCCTTATGCTAGTGAACCTGCGAGGCGTCGGCTCCTACGGACGCTTCGAGTTCTGGTTCGCCATGGTGAAAGTCGTCACGATTGCCGCCTTCGTCGTTCTCGGAGCCGCATTGCTTCTGTCCAGGCGAGTGCCGCCGCAATACACGACCGACGGCGGATTCTTTCCCCGCGGATACCTCGCGCCGTTGCTGGCGATGACCTTCTCCATCTACTCGTTCGGCGGCGTTGAATTCGTCGCGGTCACTTCGGGAGAATCGCGTTCGCAGCATGAGATCGCGCGCGCCGTGCGGATCACCTTCCTCATGCTCACCTTCCTCTACCTGGGAGCGATTGCGGTTCTGGTTGGCGTCATGCCCTGGAACCGCGCGGGAAGCGGCGAGAGCCCCTTCGTGACGGTCTTCCGCTCGGTGCACTTTCCCGGCGCCGGACACCTTATGAACTTTGTCGTCCTGACCGCAGCTCTCTCCGGTGCTAACGCCGCGCTCTATGTCTCCTCGCGCATGTTGTTCTCGATGGCTCGCCCTGGTTGGGCGCCCGTCACGCTCGGGAAGTTGAACGCCCAAGGCTCGCCGATGCCGGCTCTACTGGTCTCGTCCTACGGAATTGTTGTGGCTTTGGTCCTGATCAAGTGGGCACCCGCCAACGCATTTGAGTTCATTCTGCGTGGCGCCTTCTTTGGGATGATCCTGTCCTGGGTCGTTTCCCTGGCCGCGCACGCCGTGTTTCGAAAACGCGCCACCCAACAGGAGTTGCGGACACTCCCGATCCATTCTCCATTCGGAGGCTGGGGCTCGATGATCGGATTCGTTGTCATCTGCGCGGTCATCGTGAAGGGATGGTGGGATTCGCGAGTGAACTTTATCAGCGCCATTCTGTATCTAACGATGCTCACCGCCGCCTGGTGGCTCATCAAGAAGACCAGAAAGGGATTTGACCGGCACATCTCGTCTGAACCCCAATGACGGCGCATCTCATCTCGCGCTATTAGATAGACACGACTCGCCACTCGGCTCTCGCAACTCGTACACTATTCCCATGTCCGACCCTCTTCTACGCTACCGCTCCGAATTCCCGATTCTCGAGCGCACCAATTACCTGATCAGCAACTCGCTCGGCGCCATGCCACGCGGTGTCTACGACGCCATGAAGAACTATGCCAACACCTGGGCATCGCGCGGCGTGCGCGCGTGGGAAGAGGGTTGGTGGATGCTCGGCGCGGAAGTCGGCGACGAACTCGGCGCACTCCTCAACGCTCCGAAGGGCAGCGTCTCCACTCACCAGAACGTGACCACCTGCCAGGCCGTCGTCGCGTCCTGCCTGGACTTCTCCGGCAAGCGCAACAGGGTCGTCTACACCGACATGAATTTCCCTTCTGTGATGTATTTCTGGGAAGCCCAGCGGCCCTACGGTGCGCACGTTCACATGGTCAAGACCGACGACGGCATCACGGTGCCAACCGATCGCCTGCTCGACGCCATCGACGAAACCACGCTCATTGTCCCCATCTCGCACGTGATCTTTCGCAGCGCTTTTATCCAGGACGCGCAAGCCATCATCGAGAAAGCGCACAAAGTCGGCGCCTACGTCATCCTCGACACCTTTCAATCCGCCGGCACAATTCCCATTGACGTCCAGAAACTCAACGTCGACTTCGCTTGTGGCGGTGTATTGAAATGGCTTTGCGGCGGACCCGGCGTCGCTTATCTCTACGTCCGCCCCGATCTCGGGACAAAGCTACAACCGAAATTCACCGGATGGTCGGCCCACCAGAACCCGTTCAATTTCGAAATCGGCCCGATCAAGTACACCGACCCACCATTTCGGTTCATGAACGGCACCCCGCACATTCCTTCGCTCGAGGCCGCGCGGCCCGGAATCAAAATCATCCGCGAAGTCGGCGTCGACAATATCCGCGACAAATCCAAGCGCCAAACCACGAAACTGATCGCCCTCGCGGACCGGCACGGCTGGCGCGTTAACACACCGCGCGATGCCGAAAAGCGTGGCGGCACGGTCTCCGTCGAGATGCCTGACTCTTACGACGTCTGCCGTGAACTGCTCAAACGCGACATTCTCGTTGACTGGCGCCCCCAGGCCGGCGTCCGCTTTTCCCCGCACTTCTATACAAAAGACGAAGAACTCGACGCTGCCATCGCCGCCGTCGAAGAGATTGTCCGAGAGCGAACAGTAACCACTCGTTAGTTACTGAAGTGTCCGACCAGAATTACGGACGTAAGGCGGCCAGCCCGCTTTTCTGCTGACCCCGTCCTGTCCTCCTCCTATGCTCGACCGAGGCATTGGTGTAACCCCCGCCCGCAGTGCCTGGACGCCACTTTGACTTTCCACTTTCCATCGCTCTCACGGCCCGATCTCGTGACGCTGATCGCCGCCCTAGGCATGTTTTTGGGTGCGTACCTGTTTATTCGCGGATTCCGTCTGCTGCAGCACACCCCGATCGGCAGTTCGATCGTGCCTGCGCCGTCTGCCCTACCTCCGAACACGGTTGTCACAATTACCAGTCGCATTTCGGACGAGATTGTCAAAAACTCTCAGGCAGAAGTCATCCGTCTCAGTCCGGAGCAATCCGCGGGAGCATCATTGATGTCGCAGCAGTCTCGGATTGCCGCCGCTCTGCACAAAGCAGGCATCGCGAATCCCGTACCGTGGAAGGGCGCCACTGACCGCCCGGGAGACGCAGAGCGACGTGCTGGACGCGAGCCGAAGAACCTGCCCCCATTGCAAGCTCAGAAACTGCAAGTCACTCGAACGGTATCGCCCGCACCGCAAAGCCCTCCAAGAACAAATTCCGAAAAACCAAAAGTGCCGAAGTCTTCACCGCACAAGTCCGGCTGGATGCTCTGGCTGGGCGGAGCGCTGGCTCTCGCGGGAGCTTACGCCCTCGCTTTTCATTTCAGATTGTTGTAGTAACCTGGCGAACGTCCACGACCTCCTGTCACCATCCTTCTAAACTTCATTCCTCCCTCGACCCGCACGCCAACGATTAGAATGACGAACGTGGCCGATACCGTTCGCATTGGAATTCTGGGTGACTTCAATCCCGAATTTCGATCTCATCATGCAACCAACGACGCGCTCCAGCACGCCGCCGCGAAACTCGGCCTGACAGTGGAGTCGCAGTGGCTGCCGACGCCTTCGCTCGTCGACGATTCCGCAAAAAAGACGCTGGAAAGCTTTGATGGTCTCTGGGCTTCGCCTGGCAGCCCTTACAAGAGCATGGAGGGAATGCTGAAGGGCATTGCGTTCGCTCGCCGCCGCGACTGGCCTTTTCTCGGCACCTGTGGCGGTTTTCAGTACGCCGTGATCGAATTTGCGCGCAACGTTCTCGACATCAAGGACGCCGATACCGCGGAAAACAACTCCGGCTCGAAGAACATCGTCATCTATCCGGTCGCGTGCGCGGTTCCCAACCGCGCCGGTGACGCTCCGAAGCTTTCTGGCGTAGTCCCCGAAATTCGCATCCGCCCCGGCTCTTACCTGCAGACCTTCTACGGCGAGGAAGTTATTAAGGAAGAATTCTTCTGCAACTTCGAATTGAACCCAGACTACGAATGGTGCTCGATTGAAGCCGGTTTCCCCATCGCGGCACGCGGGCCCAACGGCGAGGTCCGCGCCATCGAGTCTCCGACGCACCGGTTCTTCATCGCGACACTCTTTCAACCACAGCTGGGTTCCAAACCCAAGAAACCACACCCGCTCGTGATCGCCTTTGTCCAGGCGGCCGCCGACTGGGGCCGCAAAAAACTCGACGACAGCGTGCTCGAGTAGCACGAATCCCTCAATCACCTTGACATCCCGAGCGAAGCGAGCCGTTAGGCGAGCGCAGCAAAGGACCTATGTACCTCTTCTCCGATATCTGCCTTCTGCCCGCAACTCCCACGTGCACCAACCCAATCCTTCCTTTATCCTTCCTGCACTCCGATGAGCACCACCTTCTCCGCTCCTGCAAAACGCCCCTTCCTCTCCGACGGCATGGCTGCCGTGCTCGCCATGTCCGCCGCACTGCTCGTCATTCACTGCATCTTCAACAACCGCTATGACTATTTCCGCGACGAGTTCGACTACCTCGCCTGCGCGAAACATCTCGCCTTCGGATACGTCGACCAGCCTCCGCTCGTGCCGTGGCTCACGCGGCTAACACTCGTCACAATCGGTGGTTCACTGCGAGCGCTCCGTTTTCTTCCAGCACTCTGCATGTCGCTCACGGTCGTGCTCGCTGCCGTCATTACGCGCGAACTCGGAGGCCGTGCCTTCGCGCTCATCTGCGCCGCCGCGTCTGTTATCGCCGCGCCGGTCTATCTCGGCGCCGGCAGCATGGTGACCACAAACTATCTCGAGCCCCTGCTCTGGACCGGATGCGCCTATTTCGCGATCCTTGCCGCCAAGCACGACCAGCCGCGCTACTGGATGTGGTTCGGCGTCGTCGCCGGGATTGGAATGCAGGAAAAGTATTCGATCGCGGTCTTCGGATTCGGAGTCGTCGTTGGCCTCCTGCTCACCGAACAACGCCGCTTCCTGTTCAATAAATGGATCTGGATCGGTGGGCTGATCGCTTTCATCCTCTTCCTGCCCAACCTGCTCTGGAACATTCACTATCAATTTCCATTCGTTCAGCTCATTCACAACATCAAAGCCGAAGGACGCGACATCGTCCTTTCCCCTTGGCAATACTTTTTCCAGCAGTGCCTCATCATGCAGCTGATCGTCGCCCCGATATGGATCGCGGGCACCATCGCGTTTCTCATCTGGCCGCCATTCCGCCCTTACCGCTTCCTGGGATGGAGTTATCTTGTTGGCCTCACCGTATTCATCGTTCTTCACTCGAAAAACTACTATCTCGCTCCGGTCTATCCGATGCTGCTCGCCTCCGGGTCCGTAGTCTTCGAACGCGCTGTCGATCGCCCACGCCTTGGCTGGCTGAAACCCGTCTCCGTCATTCTCATTCTCGCCGGCGGTGTGTTGTCCGCACCCGTCGTGATGCCAGTGCTGCCCATCGATCAGTACATTGCCTATCAGGCGCATCTGCCCATCAAGCCTCCGCGCAGTGAGCACTCGCACGAGCGCGCTGTCCTCCCCCAGCATTACGCCGATCAGTTCGGCTGGCATGAAATCGTCAGTGAAGTTGCCGTCGCATGGAATCGAATCCCGGCCGACCAACGCGCCGACTGCGGCATCTTCGCGCAAGACTACGGACAGGCCGGCGCCATCGACTGGTATGGCCCGGCCTACGGGCTGCCGCCCTCTCTCAGCGGACATCAAACCTGGTATCTCTGGGGACCGCGCGGATACAGCGGAAACTGCCTCATCGTGCTCGATGATTCCCGCGAAAAACTCGAAACGCTTTTTAGCAATGTAGAATTCGTCGGCAACTCACCAGACAATCCTTACGCTCTGGAAAACAACGTTCCGGTTTTTATCTGCACGGGAAGAAAATCGTCCGCAACCCTCGCGGATATATGGCCACATCTGAAGAGATGGCGCTGAGAACGTTCTCAATACTGAAGTCTTGGCGGAGCAGATTTACTTCTTCAGCAGGCTGGTGTGACTCGCCACGCACAACCACTTGCCGTCTTCGAAGATCCATGTATCGGTAAAACGGCCGGTGTGCTCGTAAGGTTTGCTGGCGTACGTCCCTTTGGCGTGGTATATCCCTGTGACAACGGCTGTATCGCGGAAAACATTCACCTTCACGTCCCGGATGTTCATCACGCTCGGCTTGAACTCGGGATCCTTGATATCCGCCAGAAACTTATCTCGTTCGCTGACCTCGCCGTCGTATTCGGTATTAACAAAACGATCCGCAATCAACGCCTGTAGCGCGTGCGCATCTCGATGCACCTGCGCATCGTTCCATAGACGTTCCAGCACGACGAGCCGCTCTTCCTGTGCGGCAGCCTCCGGCGGCCGGCTTTGCGCGGCAGCGCAAGCGGACAAAAGCACACAGAAGATGGCGGGCTTGATCATGTTTTCCGGGGTAAAGAAAGCGCCTATCCGCCGCGACGGAAGCAGATGCAGGAGAACATATCAATGGCGCGCGACGTCAATCTATCCAAAATTTAGACGGAAGGTTACCAATGTCACGTCAGGCGGGGTTCTATTACACTGCGAGCGCATCCAGTCCTCATCCCTTTGCGCTTTTCATAAGCTGTTCTTGGCGCCCGCGGAATTTCTTTGGCGACCTTCCCGGCTCTTCTTCGCCTCCTTCGCAGTTAAAAGCTTCTCTCTGTGGCGAAACGACGGTGCGCCAGGTTCGCGCGCCGTCCTTTGGTCCTAACCTGGGGAACTCACTGCGACCCTGTGTCCTCTGTCGTGATGCTTTCTTCTCTGTGACTTTTGCGTGCTTTTTTTCGCGTCCTTTGCGGTTAAACGGTTTTCTCAGCGACCCGTGCGGATTTCTCAACCTCCTCAGCGGTTAAAAGCTCTTCTCGAAACTCGCGGCTCGACAGTCGCAACCCTATCTGCTCGATAG
>Ga0126371_10001720_pt1 | contig 18594 bp, 17 predicted proteins | sample PanSoiMetaPlot_4_FD_110145 | JGI IMG/M metagenome (GOLD analysis project Ga0126371, IMG submission 110145) | Tropical forest soil microbial communities from Panama - MetaG Plot_4 | ecosystem: Environmental > Terrestrial > Soil > Tropical forest > Bulk soil | place: Panama | collected 2016-02-17 | reverse complement strand
GGGTAGGCGCCTATGCCGGACGCATGTTCCAGCCCTCCGACGATGTCCCCGGCGCCGCACCGGTCGCCGTTCTTAGCTACGCAGCCTGGCAAGCCTCCCATGCTGGCGACCGGAATGTAATCGCTTCTACGTTCTTCATCCAAAGCCATCCCGTCACCATCGTTGGCATCGCTCCTCCCGGGTTCTTCGGTGATCGCATCAACAGCAATCCTCCAGCCTTCTGGCTTCCTCTCAACTCCGAACCCGTGCTCGAAGGTGAAACCAGCATCCTGAAGCAGGCTCCATCGAACTGGCTTTACGCCCTCGGCCGGCTCAAGCCTGGGGTAGCCCCCAAAGCGCTCGAAGCCAAAATCTCCAATATGCTTCGCCAGTGGCTCGCCACTCAGCCGGCTTACACCCTCAACGGCAACGACAAAGAGATTCCCAAGCAGCACGTCGTCCTCACTCCGGGCGGAGGCGGCATTCAGAACCTGCAGCAGGAAACCGGTGACGGTCTCAAACTGCTCACCTGGATTTCCGCACTGGTGCTGCTCGTCGCCTGCGCCAATATCGCGAACCTTCTGCTCGCCCGCGGAACCGCGCGTCGCGCAGAGACTTCGATCCGCACCGCACTCGGCGCCGCCCGCTCTGTATTAATCCGGCAGTTGCTCACCGAAAGCGTGCTCCTCGCCGTAGCGGGAGGCATCATCGGCGTTGCCATCGCCTATCTCGGCGCGCGCACCATCCTCAACCTCGCTTTCCCGGACGCGACCCAAATGCCAATCGAAGCCAGCCCATCGCCGGTGATCCTTGGATTCGCTTTCCTGCTCTCGCTCCTCACCGGAGTCATCTTCGGCATCGTTCCTGCCTGGATTTCGTCGCATGCCGACCCAGCTGAGGCTCTGCGCGGAATGAATCGCTCCGTCGGAGATCGCTCTCTGCTCCCGCAGAAAACGCTCATCGTGCTTCAAGCTGCACTGTCGCTCGTCCTGCTTGTCGGCGCTGGACTCATGACGCAAACCCTTCGCAACCTCGAACGTCAGAACTTCGGCATCACCACCGCGAACCGCTATGTCATCCACATCGATCCAATGGGTGCGGGGTATACCGTCGATACGGTGCGCGCACTGAATCAGCGGCTCGAAGATGAATTCAAAGCACTGCCGGGAGTGAAAAACGTGGGTCTCGCTCTGTACAGCGCCCTTGAGGGTAACAACTGGGGTGAAGGCATTCAGATCGAAGACCGGCCAGCGCCCGGCCCGGAGGAACACAATGGTTCATCCTGGGACCGCGTCAGTCCAGGCTTCTTTGAAACCATCGGACAGCCCATCGTCCGCGGCCGCGGCTTCACCGACCAAGACACCCCAACCTCTCGTATGGTCGCCGTCGTCAATCAAGCCTTCGTGAAGAAATTCTTTCCCAACCAAGATGCCATCGGACATCACTTCGGCACCTTCGACCACAAATACGCCAGCAGTTATGAAATCGTCGGCATCGTCGCCGATGCGAAGTACAACAATCCCCGCGATCCGTACCGACCGATGTACTTCCGCCCGATGACTCAGTTCAAATCCGACGTGACCGAGAAAAACTTCCTGATCGCAGAGAGCCGCTCCCTGTTTCCCAACTCAATCACCGTACAATACGTGGGCGATGCCAACTCTCTGGAGTCGATGGCCCGTCGCACGCTCGCAAGCATCAATCCCGATCTAACCATCGTGAGTTTCAAATCGCTCGACTATCAGGTCACCGACAACTTCAACGGCGAACGCCTGATCTCTCGCCTCACCGGACTATTCGGCCTGCTCGCCCTGGCGCTAGCGTCGGTCGGCCTTTATGGAATCACCGCGTATTCGGTCGCGCGCCGCACCAACGAAATCGGTGTCCGCATGGCGTTGGGTGCCAACCGGAACAACGTTTTGGCGCTGGTGATGAGCCGTGCGCTCCTGCTGGTAGGAGTCGGACTTGCGATCGGCATCCCCGTCGCCCTTCTAGGAGGACTCTTGATGCGAACGCAACTCTACGGTGTCAAGATTTACGATCCTGTAACGCTCGCCGCAGCCGTCGTGGTCCTATCGGCCTTCGCGGCCCTAGCCGGTTTCATTCCGGCACGCCGCGCCTCCAGCATCGAACCCATGAACGCTCTGCGGGTGGAGTAGCGTAATTGTGTTAGCCAAAAGGCGTAAGCCGTGGCTGGAGTCTGTGCCATAGCTTCGTTTGTCTGAGAAAGTTGGAGTACACCGCCGGACCAGCCGCGAAGCGGTGCAAGCATGCAGCCCACGGCGTCAGCCGTGGGAGAAGTCGGAAGTGAAACAAGCCCCGAAGAGGGCGAAAGAAAAGCCACGACACGACTCCGTAGGGACTGTCACCATCATTCCAAACGGAAAGAACAATCTAAATGCTTACAACACCTGTCGCCCCGGCACCCTAACTCCGCGTCAACCTCTCTCGCAGCATATCCTCGACGTCGCCCATCTTCTCGCCCAACAAATTCAGCTTCCGAGCCAGCCCCTGAATTTCCACCTCCGCCCGCCGGTTCACGTCGTAGTCCAGTTCACCACGCAGCCGGTCTTTGGTGTCTTGCCGGTTCTGGCTCATCATGATGATCGGCGCCTGAATCGCCGCCAGCATCGACAAAAACAGATTGAGCAGGATGTACGGATACGGATCCCACGCTCTGTTCCCGAGGATCGAATCGACCACCATGTAGACCGCCATCGAGACCGCGAATGTAATGATGAAGGTCCACGATCCGCCGAAGCCCGCAACGGAGTCGGCGATGCGTTCGCCAAAGGTCGCGTCTCTTTCGATCACTTCATTGGGATGCCGGTTTGCCCGCAACCGCACCAGTTGTTGCGACGCGTGAAACTGCCGGCCAAGGACGTGTAGCATGTCCATCCCTGCGAGCGGCTTGCGTTGTAGCAGGACGGCAATGTCGTTACGGTTCACCTCGAGACATACGGCTTCGTCCACGGCCTCGGCCTGAGTCTGATGCGGCGTTTGTTCGAGCATCGAGGCAAATCCAAAGAACTCGCCATGTGAAGGCTCGTCGATCACCACTTCCTGCTGATCCTGGTCAACGGTCGACACACGCACGCGGCCGGAGACGACCACGTACGCCTGCCCGCTGGCGTCGCCTATCTTGTAAATCCGCTGCCGCGGCGAAAACGTCTTCAGCCGCACTTGATTGGCGAGCACCGCGGTCTCTTCTTCATCGAGCAGGGCGAACAGTGGAACGTGCTTCAGGACTTCAGGGTTGCATGCCATCGCATTCTTCTCCGTCGGAAATACCGCGTAGGATGGCACAAAGAAGCGCATCAAACAATACGCCAGTCGTGGCAAAGCGCGCGCAAGAAGAGTTACATTGAGAAGATCGTGAACTTTCGAACCCGTCATCCCAGACGTATCGGTATCATCTCCCTCCTGTTCGTGTCCGTTCTGCTGATTTCGTCGTGTCATCGTTCGAAGCCGCAGCCGATTACGAAGTATGCTTTCACCGGCCGCGTCGTTTCGGTCGATATGGGGTCCCGGACCGCCAACATTGACGGCGACATGATTCAGGGCTACATGGAAGCGATGGTGATGACCTACCGGGTTAAGCCGGATTCTCTGCTGGGAAAGCTAAGTCCCGGCGACTCCATCTCGGCCGATCTAATGGTGGTGGAGCACGATCCGCGCGACGAAACGGCGGTTCCCGACTACTGGCTCGAGAATGTGAAGATCATCGGTCAGGCAAGTCAACCCCCAGCGGCGGCGCCGAACGCAATGCACATTCCAACGCCGGGGGAACAGGTTCCGAATTTCGCTTTCACCAATCAGGACGGGAAGCGAGTATCTCTCGACCAGTATCGCGGCAAGGTTCTGCTGGTCACGTTTATCTATACGCGCTGTCCATTTCCCGATTTCTGCCCGCGCATGAGCCACAATTTCGCCGAGATCTACCGGCAGCTCGGTTCGGATCCTTCGCTGGCGAAGACACAACTGCTGAGTGTCAGCTTCGACCCGCAATATGACACGCCAAAAGTGTTGCGCGATTATGGATTCTCGATGGCACAGACGCATGACGCGTCATTGTTCCGGCGATGGCAATTCGCCGCCCCGAAAGCCGACGAACTTCCAAAGATCGCCGACTTCTTTGCCCTCACCGTCAAACCCGACGGCGGCACGATTACTCACAATCTGAGTACCGCGGTCGTCGGACCGGACGGCAAAATTGTGAGGTGGTATCACGGCGGTGACTGGCAGGTTTCTGATTTAATAACAGACGCGGCGGACGCGGGCAGTCCCAAGACTTAAGCACGAAGCTCGCGCTTCCGCCAGGGGGATCATGAAATATACGTTAATTGTCCTCGCGGTACTCGGGATCGTTGTCTCTTCTCTAGCTTTACGCGAGCACTACCGCGAATACGGCGATTCGCCATGCAGCATCAACGAACGTTGGGACTGCGGGGTGGTCAATCACAGCCCGTTCGCAGTACTCGGTGGCGTATTCGACCAAATTGGAATTCATGCTCACATCCCAGTGCTGAGCGCGATGCCCGTTGCCACCCTAGGAATTCTTGGATACATCCTGATGGCCGCCGTAGCTTCTCTCCGCAGCTACCACCTGCTGCTTGTCCTTACCTGGGGAAGTCTGGCATTTTCGCTTTTTCTTGCACACATCGAGAAAGACATTCTCGGCGTCTGGTGCGTCTATTGCGTAATTTCGCTAGGGATCATTTCGCTGATGTCGCTGCTCACGCTAGGAACGGTGATCACGCGATTTGTGCGCAAGCCTACGGCAGCGTAATCGGGTACGGTGGAAGATTGAATGAGTGCCGTGCCGGAGAATGGAGTTCACCCACCAGCCAAGCCGCGAAGCGGCGAAAGAATGCAGCCCACGGCGCAAGCCGTGGGTACTAAGTGGGACACAACCAAGCCCCGAAGGGGGCGAAAGAAAACTACGACACAAGCTCCGTAGGGACGACACAGGTTCTGCGTCGACGGATCACACGACTTGCTAAACCTCTCTAATAAGTAGGCGCCGGCCTCTTCGAACCAATCTTCCGGTTGATCTCTCCCGCAAATTCGATAAAGAAGTTCAGCAATGTCCCATAAGCAGCCTGGCCCGCTACGCCCTTGCCGCCCTCGACCCACGCATCCCTCGGATGCGGCTTCCACGCAGTCGAGATCAAGCCTCCTCCAAATGCACCGGCGTAGAGAGCAATTTGCGGACGCCGCTCCGTCTCCGTCTCGTTAAAGGTAACGAAGTTGCGCATGATCGCATGCTTCGTGCGCGGCCAAAATCCCGAGCACTGACACCGGTCGTAGCGCGGCTCATACTTGAGCGCGGCATTCCCCAATGCGGCCAGGCTATTCGCCGCGATGAACTGCCCTTCATGCGATGCGAAACGCTCCATATATCCACCCCATCCATCGTCCCACTGATAAGGGACGCCGCGAGTCTGGTCGATGCCTGCGCCGAACATCCTCTTCATGTAGGCACCGGGAGTAATCAGCGTCTGCGACAAATAGAGTTCGCGCCGCTGCGGCCCGGTCAACGGAGTCATGGTCTGGCCTGTCTCAACGAATACTCCGGTCAGCCAACCGCTCTCCCAGTCGCGCGCCTTCACCAGCGCCAGTTCACCGGCCTTCTTGGTTGCGCCGGCGGCTTGGATGGCCAGTCTCTCCGGGTTGGCGCTTTGCTTTCTTCCTGAAGACGAAGATTGACTCGACGGAGGACTCTCCGGCTCAGGCGCAGAAGGAACGTTGGACGGCTGCTGTGCTCGCGAACTGGCGCTCATCGCAAGAAGCAGACATGTAAACACTAGTGCCCAGAGTTCGAAGCCTCGACGATTCCCCACACCTACCCCACCTTCCGTTCAAAACCGGTCTCTATTTTTGCCCCAAACTTCAAGAGCCGCTAAACTTTTTCGATGCCCTCGCTCTACAACCGCGTTGCCGGACAGAGTGTAGAACGGCTCGCAGCGCTGAGCGACGGCATTTTCGCCGTCGCCATGACGCTGCTGGTACTCGATCTCCGAGTGCCTGCTTCGGAAGCCGTCCATTCTGAACATGACCTCGGCCGTGTTCTGCTGGCGCTTGCTCCGCGGCTCCTGATTTTTCTCGTGAGCATGATGACACTCGGCATCTTCTGGGTCGGCCAGCAGACCCAGGTCAATCACTTCGCTCGTTCCGACCGCAACCTCGCCTGGATTCATATTGCATTCTTGTGCGCAGTTTGTCTCGTTCCGTTCTCGACCTCACTGCTGGCGGAGTTCATCCATTATCGGATGGCATTGCTGGTTTACTGGTTCAATATTTTGCTGCTCGGAGTGACCTTGCTCTGTAGTTGGCACTACGCGACCCGCGCAAAACTACTCACCCATGATCTACCAGATGAAATTCATCCAGCCGTCGTGCGCCGCATCGTGATCGCCCAAACTTTGTACGCTTGTGGCGCAGCGTTGTGTGTCTTGAACACATACTACGCCATCGCAGCCATCGTCCTGGTACAAGTGAACTACGCGATCGCGCCAAGGTTCTGTTGGGGATTGTTCGAGCGGTAAAAGCCAAGACCGATAGAGAAGACGCTTAATAGTAGGACATGGAGCCTCGGACGCCCCCGTCCGGGACAGCGCGAAGCGCAATGGCGACAGTCTCTAACGAGGAAACTCTGAGCCGGAAGATGTCGCTGAAATGCGGCACTCACGACTAGCAACTCGGGACTCAGGATTAGCGACTCACCTACCCTCTCTCGAACGCGTGCTTTTTCTCCAACTCTTCCACGGCCGCACGGCGCTGGCTTTCAAAGCGCGTCGCCTGATTCATCAAGCCCTGAGAGGCCTCCGCCCACTCACCCTCGATGCGAATCAACCCTTGCGCCGCAACCAAGCGTCCTGCAATCTCCAGCATGTGAGCAGGCGTGGTCTGCACATATTGCGCCTCCGCCGGGTCCGCGATCCAAACTCGCGGATTTCCCGGCTTTGTCTCCCAGAACACCTTGCGCTCAATGAATTCCGCCATGACTTCGTCGGTAGCTTTGCCAAAGATCCACTGCTGCCGCTTGAAGTCGTAGTGGCGGCTGGAAAAAGGCACGGGCAACAACTTTCCTGATTTCAGAAACTCAATCTGCCGCCGGTCGACCTCCTTGCGCAACGCGTTAACCACGGGAGCCTCGGCGTCTTTCGGTTCCAGCGACGGCATAACTTCCCGCACAGTTTGCGACAGGTTCACAGCCACCGGCGCATGCAGCCCTTCTGATCCTTCCAATCGGATATCTCCGTGGAGCACCCAAAAATCCGCCCCTGACGTCGACTGATGAAAGGGCCAGTCCAGCTTCATGGTCAACGGCAACCCGGTCAATGTCACCCAAATCTTTCTTGCGCCAGTACCTTCCTGCACTTGCGTCATATGAGTCCGATTCCTTGTATGAAAGTTTGCAGAGGAAATTTTACCGGAAGCGATCAGCGCTTAGTGATCAGTGGCCAGTGATCAGCTTAGGGATTGAGATGCGAGTCTGAAGGATCGCCCTCCCCAAATCCCGCTCTCCACTCGCGATCAGATACGGAGTAGATTCCTGGCCACTGATCGCTGACCACTGACTCTATACCCTGCCATCCAATGTAGCTCTCACCTTCTGTCCCAACTCAACCTTCGTGAAAGGCTTCTGCAGCAATTGAACGCCGGGCTCGAGCACTTTATACTGCACCACCATGTCATCGGTATAGCCCGTCATATAAACGATCTTGGTCTGCGGACGCTTGCATAAAATCTTCTCCGCCAGTTGACGCCCGCTCATTCCTGGCATGATCACATCAGTCAGCAACAAGTGAATGGGCTCAGCCGATCTCTCAGCTTTCTCGATAGCCTGCTCAGCACTCGATGCCTCCAGCACCTTGTAGCCATATCCCTCCAGGAAGATGCGCGTCAATTCTCTAAGGTCCGGCTCATCTTCCGCGACCAGAATGGTTTCCGATCCTCCCTTGACGTCATCGGCGGATGGCTGCGCCTTGTGCACCGCAGTGTTGCCCTCCACAGCCGGTAGATAGACATGAAACGCCGTGCCGCGCCCAGCTTCACTTTCCGCCCGGATGCTCCCTCCACTCTGCTTCACAATTCCGTAGACCATGGCTAGACCAAGTCCCGTGCCCTTGCCCATCGGCTTCGTCGTGAAGAAAGGTTCAAAGACGTGCGAGAGCGTGGCCGAATCCATGCCGTGGCCTGTATCTATCACGTTCAGCCTGACGTAACGGCCGGGCTGAAGGTCGAGATCGCGGTCTTCGTCACGAATCCCAACGTTCGACGTCTCCATGGTGATCTTGCCGCCCTGCGGCATCGCATCGCGTGCGTTAACCAGAAGGTTCATCACTACCTGCTCGAGCTGTCCAGGATCAGCGCGCACCAACATTAACTCCGAACTCAGATTCGCAATCAACTCAATGTCTTCGCCGATCACCCGCCTCAACATCTTTTGCACGCTGGCCACGGTCTCATTCAAATCAAGCACCCGCGGCTGCAGCATCTGTTTGCGGCTGAAGGCGAGCAGTTGCTGCGTGAGGGATGCAGCACGGTCAGCAGCGCGACGCATCTGTTCCAGTCCGCTGCGCGTTTGTTCGTCGACGGCTGCCATGGCCAGCAGCAGTTCTCCGTGACCCATGATAATGCTCAAAATGTTGTTGAAGTCGTGAGCGATGCCACCGGCGAGCCTGCCGATCGCTTCCAGTTGCTGTGCGTTCCTGAGCTGCTCTTCGAGGTGCAGTCGCTCGGTAACGTCACGTGTGATGCCCCAGGTATGAACCCAGTGTCCATTCAAGATGGTGCCAACCATGGTGTTTCGAAAGATGCGCTTCTGACCGTGGGCATCGAGTTCGATCGATTCTTGATCGCTGATTCGATAGCCGTTGCGGATGAAATTCTCCATGAAGCGCTGTGTCACCGGATCATGAAGAACCAGAAACTCAGAAAGTTTCTTGCCGATCAGATCCGCGGCAGAATCTCGCCCATACATTTTGGCCATAGCGTCATTGCACTCCGCCATCCAGCCTGCCTTAAGACCTAATGCAATTTGTTCTGCGATGGGAAGCTGGCAGGGAACCGGCGGATCGTATTCCATCCGGTAAATTCCTTCCGAGCTCTGGGCCACGAACGCTCGATAGCGCTCCTCACTTTCGCGAAGCGCCTTCTCGGCTTTCTTCAGGTCCGTGATGTCAATCAGCACACCGCGAGTCAAGCGCTTTCCGGTGTGAGGGTCACGCACGATGATTGCTTCGTCGCGAACCCACACCAGCCGGCCATCATGCCGCCGCATCCGGTACTCGACTTGAAAAAGACGGCCCTCCTCCCACATGTCCTCTTGCAGCGCCTGCCCCTGATCATCCGGATGCAGATGGTTCCACCAGAAGTGCGGATCTGCTATGCATTCCTCGGGCTGGAACCCGAGAATGGCTTCCGCTTGCGGGCTCATATAAAGAAACCGGCCCAGGGCGCCGGTTTCCGCTACATAGGAAATCGCAGGGACTTCTTCCACGAGCTGCCGATACTTGGCCTCCGCTTCTTCTAACGCCGCAGTCGCCCGGAGGCGTTCTTGTTGCGAACGAAGCGCCGTGATTCCAAACGCCAGGTTGTTGGCCATCTCGCTCAGCAGTTCCACCTCTGAGCGATCGAAGGAACCTGCCTGATCGGAATAGATCATCAAGACACCGACAGCTCCACCTGCTACCCCTAAGGGCAACGCAATCGCCGCCGCGTACCCGCGGGCCACCGCGGCCTGGCGCCAGGGAGCAAACAACGGATCGGTCGAGACATCCGTCACAACACAGACTCGGTTTTCTCGGATGGCAGTGCCCGAGGGACCACGCCCCGCGGGAGTGTCGGACCACCTGATTTCGACGCTGGCGAGATATCCGTCCTCGTGGCCGGCATAGGCCGTGGGACGTACAAATCTGTCAGGATCCGGTTGGGCGTAGCCGATCCACGAAAAACGATAGGCTCCGACACGTACAATGATGTCGCAGATCTCCCGAAGCAGAACCTGTTCGCTTCCCGCCTGGGCCAGGGCTTTGTTGCAGGCACTCAGCGCCCTCAAGGCACGATTGAGGCGGCGCAGTTCCCGGTTGATCTCGGTGTCGCGATCGCCCTCGACGGGCAACTGCCCTTTAGCGGCGGGAGAAAGCTCGGCAGTGTAGGCCGGATCACCGGAAGCGTCAGTTCCGGCAGGCTTGCCCGACTCTGGGATGTCCTGGGACAAATGAATCTTGACGGCTGCTCCACATTCTATGACACGTTGCAAGCCTGAATCACAACTTAGATGGCTTGTCCTGTGAAGTTCGGAAGCTCGAGTGCGGTTCTCGGCGATCTCTGCGGCCTTGCTCGGCGACCTCGGCGGTCCAATAATTGAGAAGCTAACCGGAGCCCAGCGCAGTTCACCGAGAAAAGGGCGGTCAGGCTCGGTTTGGCGCGAATGGCGGCACTGATTTATACTTACGGTTTGCCCTAAGACCGTCGAAGTTATCAGGAGCAGCTACTTTTCATGCCGAAACGTACATTCCAACCCAACCGGCGCAAGCGGTCCAAGAAGCACGGATTCCGCACGCGCATGAAGACCCAGGGCGGCCAGAAAGTTCTTTCCCGCCGTCGCGCCAAAGGGCGCAAGCGGGTCTCAGTGAAGCCAGGTTTCCGCGAGTAGGCGGATCGCCCCCATGTCTGGCGGTATTGATCTCCGCCAGCCCGTGAGTCATGCACAGAATTCGAGGCACTGTGACCGCCAGTGTGCCTGATGAATCCAATAAGGCTGCCGGGCGGACTAGCCGATTTACTTTCCCGCATCGTGCTCGCCTGTTGCGGCATGCGGATTTCGAGCGGGTTTACAAGCAAGGCCGCCGTCACTTTTCGGCGTCGATGACTGTTTTCTACCTGCCGCGGCAGCCTCAGGTCGCCGGGGCGCAGGCAGCAATGCCCTCGGGTTTGCGAATCGGTTTTACAGTAGGGCGCGTACTCGGGGGAGCGGTTCAGCGAAATCGGATGAAGCGGAAGCTCCGCGAGGCCGTCCGCCTCTCGCGCCCTTGGCCAACTGCTGACGTAGACGTGGTGGTGAATCCGAAGAAAGCTCTTTTGACGTTGCCTTTGGATGCAGTCTTGAACGAAGTCCAGCAGGCGTTCGTAGTCATTGAGAAGAAGCTGGTGAAGAGTGCGCGGCAAGAGGGGTTCGAAAGCCGAAAGCCGGAAGCCGAGAGCCGTGGTTAAGATGGGAAAGATCGCCCAAATCGTTGTCTTGCAACTGCTCCGTGCTTACAAGTGGGCGATTTCACCAATGTTTTTGCCTGCCTGTCGCTACGTTCCGACGTGTTCGGAATATGCGATGGAAGCGGTTGACCGATACGGCGTCCTGCGCGGCGGCTGGATGACCCTCTGGCGTTTGCTTCGTTGTCATCCCTTCGTGAAGGGCGGATACGACCCTGTCGTTCGCACGTCGCCGTCGGATAAGAAATCGTTGGCTGAGACGCACTGTCACCACGCAATCTGAGGAAAGCAAGCACTTTGGCCGAATATCAAAATCCTCAACAGCAACCCGGCGGTGAAGGCCGGCTGCTCCTGATTTTCCTGGTTACGTTCCTCTTGATCATGGCGGCGCAGCCGCTGCTCAAGAAATATTTCCCAACGCCACCTCCACCACAGCAGCAACAACAGCAGGCACCTACCCCGACTGCGCCTCCGCCTCCTCCACCTGCGACAGCCAACGCGAACAAGTCCGGCGGGCCATCGCCAAGCGTCGCGAAACAGGCGACCAGCGAAACCGAGACTGTCATCGAAAGTAGTTTGTACCGCATCACCCTCACCAACCGCGGCGCGCAGGTGAAGTCATGGATCCTGAAAAAATTCGATAACGACAGCGAGAACGGACCGCTCGACTTGGTCAATCAGGCTGCGGCCCCGCAATTTGGTTATCCGCTTTCACTTTGGACATACGACGAGGACCTGCGCGGAAAGCTAAGTTCAGCGCTTTACGTTACTTCTCGTGACGGCAATCGGATCACCTTCGAATACTCCGATTCCGACCTCTCAGTCCGTAAGACTTTCACCTTCGACGACACTTACGTTGCCCATCTTGAAACCAGCGTGGTCTACAAAGGCAATTACGTAGCCGCGCTTCCCGCCTGGCCTTCAGGCTTCGGTGATCAGAGCACGCCTCCTTTTTATGCGACGGCGTGGATCACCTATCAGTTCAACAGAAATATTGAGCGCCTGCCGATCAAGAAAATCAGCGGAGGGGGAACGATCCCGGGTCCTTTCCACTGGGCGGGGCCGAACGATCAATATTTTGCTGCCATTTTTATACCGGACGATCCTGTCACCGCTTCGATGGTGACTTTCCGGCATTCTCTTGCTATCGCGCGCGATCCTCAGCAGAAGAACTCCACGGAGAAAACCAATGTGGAACTGCTCGGAGCTGCCGTGGGAGACCTCCACGGTCCGTCTACTGGGCGAGTCTTTGTCGGGCCGAAGGAACTTGAAGTTTTGCGGAATATTTCCGTGCCCGGAGTTTCAGGCGCCGACAGCGATCTTACTGGCCTCGTCGATTTCGGCTGGTGGGGCATCATCGCTAAACCCCTGTTCATCTGGTTGAGATGGACTTATCACCACATGGTCGCCAACTGGGGATGGGCGATCGTAATCCAGACCATCATCATCACCCTGGCCCTGCTCCCGCTGCGCATCATGCAGATGAAGTCGATGCTGAAGATGCAACGCGTCGCCCCCCAGATCAAGTCGATCCAGGAAAAGTACAAGAAGTACAGCCTGCGCGATCCGCGCAAGGCGGCAATGAACGAGGAGATCAGCGCGCTCTACAAGAAAGAGGGCGTCAACCCTGCGGGCGGATGCCTGCCCATGCTGATCCAGATGCCGTTCCTGTTCGCCTACTATCGAATGCTGGCGATGGCGCTCGACCTGCGCCACGCGCACTGGCTCTGGATTCATGACCTTTCCGCTGCCGAACCGTTCCCGTATATTCTGCCGGTGATTATGATTGTCAGCATGCTGATCGTGCAGCGCATGACGCCGCAAGCGGGCATGGATCCGGCGCAACAAAAAATGATGAACGTGATGATGCCCCTGATGATGGGCTTCATCTTCTTCCGTCTCGCTGCCGGCTTAAACCTGTACTATGCGGTCGTAAACGTAATCAGCATCGCCCAGCAGGCAGTCATGAATCGAACGCACCTGGGCCGCGAAATGCGCGAGATGATGGCCAAGCGTGCGAGGAAGAAAGACAAATGACGCTTTTGGCTATTGCCTCTTAGCTGTTGGCTTCTAACCCGAAAGGGAAATGGGGCAGAGTCAGTAGTCATTAGGTCGTCCTGCTAGAGCTTCAAGTTAGTTTTGGGCCAACAGCTAAGAGCCAAGAGCATATGTCCATTCCCGACAAAGTCGCCGCCGCCAATAAGATCAACGGATTCCTTCAGGCCGTCGTCACGCACGGCGGACTCCGCCTCAAGTACCGCATCGTCGTCGATCCGCCACTGCCGGAGAATCGCGACTGGGAGAAGCCGGAGATTCTTGTCGATTTCTCCGGGCCCGATTCGCCTCTTCTGCTGGATCGCGGAGGGGAGCTGCTCCGAGCTCTAGAACTGCTTGCGCTCGAGCTACTACGCCTGCCTTCCGGCGAGCATGAGAAGGTCTGCTTCGACTGCCAAAACCGCCGCTCGATGCGCATCCAGGAACTGCGGACAGCAGCCAATGTCGCAGCCGAGAAAGTTCGCAAGACGGGAACCCCGTATCACTTCAACCCGATGTCGTCGCGCGAACGCCGCATCGTCCACCTCGCCCTGCGCGAGGAATCCGACCTCCGCACAGAAAGCGAAGGCGAAGGCGCACACCGCCGCCTGGTGGTCTACCCGAAAGACTACAAGGGAGCCCAAGGCAGGCCCCAGCCCCGTACGTTGCCGTAAGCTGGAACTTGGAATGGCGGAGTGCGAGGAGGAGCGTGGAGCGGGCGCCTCGCCCGCTAAATCTGACCACTTCAAAGATCCTTTCGATCAGAAACGCACCGAATCAGAGCTCAAACGAAAGCGAATTCCCACAGTTTACTAACCGGGTGCCCCATTTCTCGCGCCCTCTTTGCGCGAGAAGTGGGGATTTTGACTTCCGCCCGAAATCTACTGACGGCCCCGAAATACGCCAGCTCTATTCCACTCTAGGCCCACAATCACATCCGTTTCAGCCTGCGGGGTTGGCTGCGATGAGTCCTCATCCCACCTATTACAACTCTTGATTCATCCCCTAACTACCCATTGCCAACGCAAACGAAAAGGGCGGCACAAAGCCGCCCTCTCGAACAAACACTGAGTCCATCTATCGGCCGGCCCCAGCTGCCGCTGCTTTCGGTGCCACTCCGGCCAGGTTCATCGCTTCGATCTTGTTCAGCACAGACTCCATGCTGGTACCGGTGTCCACGCAAGCATCCACATACGGATGCCGGCTGCCATCGGCATGCATCACCAACACCTTGGTCTCGGCATTCGCTTTCTTCACCATATATGGCAAATGATGACGATCATTGCGGCTCATCGACGATCCCAGTACAACCAAATCAAACGTAGCCTTCTTCAAAGCCTCATCAACAGCCTTACGGCCTTCCGCCTGCTGCACGGTATGCCCAGCCTTCTGAAACGCCGGTGCCTGCTTCGCTAGAACGTCACTATCCCCTTCGCCATAAAGAATTCTAAGTTTTGCCTTTGCCATGGACTCCCCTCGTTGGGCACTTGACGCACCCGTGCCTGCGAGTGACGGTACCAACCGCCCCGGCCCCAATAAACATCACCAAAGGCGCATGACGAAGGAGACTGCGGGAGCACCTAAACTCCGCGCGAATAGGCTTGTGTAGGGGCGGACGCATTTCGTCCGCCCCGCCGCCGCGAAGCGAGGCGTGCTGGCGGCGTCAGTCGAATCAGCTGTTGTCTCGCTGCACGCCTTTTCATTGCGCGCATCCGCACGCAGCGCCGGACAACGACATCCAGGCCCACATATTCGTGAAAATTCTTCCCCAAAAATCCCCTTGCGGCGATAAACTTTTGCCGCGGAGGCTTCCCACCCCATGTCGGCCACGAACGTCTGGAGAGCTGTACTCATAACGTTATTGTTAGCTCCCTGCCTGAACGCGCAATCGGGCGCCACTCAATCCACCACCACCTGCAACCTCGACGACGGACGCCAGGTTTACATCCGTTACAACGCCGTGTCGGCGAAACAACAAAAGATTCAAAACGGCAAACCCCTCGAGCCCGGGGGGAGCGCGATGACCCTGTTCACGGAAACGCAACTGAGTCTCGGCAGTTCACTGATCCCAATCGGTGCCTACACGGTTTATCCAATCCCGGCGAGGGGAAATTGGTCGATCGCAGTGAACAAGAACGTTACTCCGGGTGCGGCCTACGATGAAAATCAGAACGTCGCCCGCGCACAGATGGAGACCGCACAGGTCGAGACTCCTTCTGACGTGCTTGAAGTCGCCTTCGCACACGTAGGCGCACGCTGCACACTGCGAATCTACATCGGGAAGAGCGCGTCGTTCGTGGATTTCACCGCGAAGTGACCGCGCCTTGCGGGCGTGACCCTGAGCGCAGTCGAAGGGGAGAGTCCGCAGCAGTCATCCTGAGCGATTTCCCAACACACAGATCTTCCTCAGCGATGTCAGCGCTTGCACCGGCGAAGCCGGTGCAAGCGACCTTACGACAGGCTTCGCTTCGAAGCCGTGGAAAGGACTATTTGCTCGCACGTCGATTTGCCGGACGTGCGCGACAGCACCGATTGTGCCATCCGCCGTAAGATCCCTCGTCGGGCTTCACACGGCCTCGGCATGAAATCTCTTTTGAGAGTTTGGAACATGAAGTCGGATCGCCAGGAATGGTTGTAATCGCCTAAGATTACGTTTCTGTAAAGAAAACAGAACCTCTGCTGCGGTGCTCGTTGGCGAAGCTGTCTTTGTCGCGCATTTCCTGCGACAATGGCCGATCATGCGGTTTTTGGTTGCGATATTTCTGCTTGCTACAGCCGCGGCCCAGTCCGGACCGCGCATCCAGTTTTCTCACACCACCGAAGCACTGCGCGGGGTCAGCGCAGTCTCGCGCAGAGTCGCGTGGGCCAGCGGCACGCACGGCACTTATCTCCGCACCGTTGACGGCGGTGAAGCCTGGACCCCCGCCCAGGTTCCCGATGCCAACTCTCTCGACTTCCGAGCAGTCGTCGCGTTTTCCGCCGACGAAGCCTTCCTGATGTCGGCCGGACCGGGCGACCAATCGCGCATCTATCACACTCTGGATGGCGGCCAGCACTGGAACCTGCAATTCACCAACACGAATCCAAAAGGATTCTTCGACTCGATGGCCTTCTGGGATCCAAACCATGGCATTGTTCTCGGCGACCCCATCCCAGACGCAAATGGAAAGCTAAAGTTCGAGTTGCTCATGACCGACGACGGACAAACCTGGCGCACGATCCCGCCCGCGCAATTGCCCGACGCCGTCGAAGGTGAAGGCGCCTTCGCCGCCAGCAACACCTGCATAGCAATTGTGCACGCTGCCTCAATATCTACCGCTTTCGTCTCCGCGCCCATCCCGTCCCCTGTCATCCTGAGCGGAGCGGTGGCTCAAGCGCAGCGCGAGCAACCGCGCAGTCGAAGGATCCCTACCCTCTTACCCGTGGCCATGGCGCGGCAGGGAATTCTCTACCAGGCATTGTTCGCGGAAAGCGTCTCCCTGATAGAAGAATCGTACAGGACGGAAGAATCGTACCAAGAAGAGCCGTCCATACCCGTGGAAGAGCGGCGCTTCAGCGCTGCGTCAACTCCTGAAAAAGAAGGGGCTTCAGCCCCGGCCCCCGACCCTAACATCTGGTTCGCCACCGGAGGCAAAGTCGCCCGTGTCTTCCACTCCCCGGACCAAGGCAAGACCTGGCAAGTCTTCGACACTCCGATCACCCACGGTCCCGACTCCGCCGGAACTTTCTCGATCGCCTTCCGCGACGCGCAACACGGTGTCATCGCGGGTGGAGACTACAAGCGCCCCCGCGACGACGGACCCAATCTCGCCTTCACCAACGACGGCGGCCAAACCTGGACTCTCTCCGACATCCATCCGCAAGCCTATTTCTCCGCCGTGGCCTACGACGTCCAAGTGAATGAAGCAGCGAAAAGGCAGCTAGCCCAAGAAAAATCAGCGGAGGCAAATGGCAAGAAAATTCGCGTAAAGCCGACCGCTCCCGAACGCCTCTTCATAGTCGGCCAAGACTTCGTCTTCGACTTCCGCCCTCCATCCGACCCGCGCCGCATCGGTGCCAGCAAGAAACGAGACCTGGCCTTCAACGCGGTCAGCCCCTATCCAGAAGGCGGCGCCTTGGTAGTAGGCCCAAAAGGAACGATGGCCTTCATCCCATAGCTGATGTGGGGAGCAGATCGTGTGGGGACGGGCGCCTCGCCCGTCCGGCCGAGCGAAAAGCTCGGCCGGAATTCCTAACCGCAGAGACATAAGCCAACATCTTTTTGCGCCACCGCACCAACCCGCCACATCCCGGGTTTAACATACTCGCGCTCCGCACGGACACCCAAGGGAGAGATTCCATGACCCTCTTCTCAAACCCTCGCTTCCTAACGATCTATTCCGGCGTCCTCACCCTGGTCTTCGCTCTGACAGTAATCTTCGCCTACGTAAAGTTAAGAGATCCGCACTTCGGCATCATCACGGTCCGCCGCATTAACGTTGTCGAGCCCGACGGCACTGTCCGTCTCACGATCTCCAATCGCTCCGATTTCCCCGGTGGCTGGATCCACAAGAAAGAATCTCCGCGCCCGGACCGCCGTGACGCCGCCGGCATGCTCTTCATGAGCGAGGAAGGCACCGAGCAAGGCGGCCTCATCTGGGGAGCCGAGCAACTCCCGGACGGCACCATCGAGAATCACGGCCACCTCAGCCTTGACCAGTACGAAGAAAATCAAATCTTCGCCCTCGATGCCGGCCAGGACGGCAAGGACAAGTTTTCCCAGATCACCATCACCGACCAGGGAGACTACCCATTGGACGAAAAGCGCAAAGCCGAAGACCGAATCGGCACACTCCCGCCCGACCAGCAAGACGCAGCCTGGGGCCAGTTCTTCGCCACGCATCGCCACGACGTAAGAAGGCTAGTATTAGGCCGTTCGCCCGATGGCTCCGTCGGCCTCGACCTCCACGATGCAAACGGCAAACCGCGCATCCGCCTAGCCGTCCAACCCGACGGCAAATCTTCGATGCAATTCCTGGATGAATCCGGCAAGGTGACTGGCGAATTCCCGCCGACAAAAAGGTAAGCAGTTGAACGACTCATGTGGGGACAGCCGCCTTCCGCCGTCCGGGCCGAGCGAAAAGCTCGGCAGGAATTTCCTGGCCACTAAGAACGCAAAATATCGTTCTGCGCTCAGCACCAACTCAACGGATCTAGGGGTAATTTCCGAGATTGTTCCGAAAGTTTTCATTGCAGGCCGGTGCAACGGGGGAACACCGTCCCAACCGCGTTCAGTGATGCCACTCGTTAGCCCAGCGCGTCGGACTCTCTGTCGTAGTTCACTCGGACACAAGAAATGGAACGTAATGTCCATTGCCAGCC
>Ga0126371_10001719_pt1 | contig 18599 bp, 18 predicted proteins | sample PanSoiMetaPlot_4_FD_110145 | JGI IMG/M metagenome (GOLD analysis project Ga0126371, IMG submission 110145) | Tropical forest soil microbial communities from Panama - MetaG Plot_4 | ecosystem: Environmental > Terrestrial > Soil > Tropical forest > Bulk soil | place: Panama | collected 2016-02-17 | reverse complement strand
TTCGACAAGCGCGACATCCACGTGCACGTGCCGGAGGGCGCGACCCCGAAGGACGGACCGTCGGCGGGCGTCGCCATGGTCACGGCGATCGTCTCGGTGATGACCGCCATTCCGGCGCGCCGCGACGTGGCGATGACCGGCGAGATCACGCTGCGCGGCCGCGTGCTGCCGATCGGCGGCCTCAAGGAGAAGCTGCTGGCGGCGCTGCGCGGCGGCATCAAGACCGTGCTGATTCCGGAGGAGAACGCCAAGGACCTGGTGGAAATCTCCGAGAGCGTGAAGAAGGGCCTGGAGATCATCCCGGTCTCGCGCATGGACGAGGTGCTGGCCCGCGCGCTCATCCGCATGCCCGAGCCGATCGAGTGGGACGAGGCGACGGCGAAACCGATCGAGACGCCGGTCGAGGCCGCGGTCGAGGAAGAGCCGGGCCTCACGGCCCACTGAGGCCGGGTCCCGCCGCGTCTTGGGTCAAAATCTGCGGCGGCGCTCCGGCGCCGCCGCCTTTGCTTGGGGCGCTGGTTCGCCGCCGAGGATTTGCGGCACTGAATGACGCCCCTTGATGTGGCGGCGTGCCGCATCGTATTCCAGCGACCGTGGTTTCATCTCAGCGGGCGGGCGCGGTCGAGCAGGCAGACAATGACACAGCAGTCGGTGACCCCCGCGCCCTCGCGCGCCAGACGCATCTTCGACGAGCTCAAGGGCCTGGTGGTAACCGGCGCCATCATGCTGTTCGCCGGCACCGCCATCGGCCAGCCTTTCATCGTCCCGTCCGGCTCGATGGAGCCGACGCTGATGATCGGCGACGAGATCGCGGCCGCCAAATACGCCTACGGCTACGGCCGCTATTCGGCGCCGATCGGCGTGATCCCGATCCGCGGCCGCGTGCTCGATCATCCGCCCGAGCGCGGCGACATCGTCGTGTTCGCGCTGCCGCGCGATCCGCGCCAGACCTACGTCAAGCGCGTGATCGGCATGCCGGGCGACCGCATCCAGATGCGCGCGGGCAAGCTCTACATCAACGGCACCGAGGTGCCGCGCCGGCAGGCCGGCCCGATCACGGTCTCGCTCGGCGGCGTCACGGTGCCGGCAATGAAATACACCGAGACGCTGCCGGGCGGCCGCACGCACGACATCATCAAGGTGGCGGAAGGTCCACTCGACGACACCGCCGTGTTCACGGTGCCGGCCGGCCACTACTTCATGATGGGAGACAACCGCGACAACTCGCTCGACAGCCGGGTGAGCCCGGAGGAGGGCGGGGTCGGCTTCGTTCCGGCCGAGAACCTGATCGGCCGGGTCAACCGCGTGCTGTTCTCGATCACGCCCTTCGCCAACTGGCTCGACGTCATCACCGATCCGACCGACCTGCGCGTCTCGCGGCTGTTTCACGCCGTGCACTGACGCCGCTTGCGCGACGGCCGGCGTGGCGCGATACAGGGGAGCGGGCGGTTAGCTCAGTTGGTAGAGCATCTCGTTTACACCGAGAGGGTCGGCGGTTCGAGCCCGTCACCGCCCACCACTTTCGCCGCTTCGCGGCGAAAGTGTCCGCCATAGCCTTGGCGAAGGCGGACGTTGGCGCGCTCCGCCTTTTGGTCGGCTAAGGTGCCATGGACATCGGCTTCCGCCCCGCCACCGCGCAGGACTTCGACTACTGCGCGTCGCTCTATTTCGCCGGCATGGAGGCGACCATCCGGCAGCTCGGTCTCGACATGGCGACGCATACGGCGAGCTTCCGCGAACGCTGGGATGCCGCCGAGGTGCGCATCATCACGCGTGACGGCAGCGACATCGGCTGGATGCAGACCGCCCCCGAGTCCGACGCAGTCTTCCTCAAGCAGCTCTTCGTGGACGGGCCGCTGCGCGGCCAGGGCATCGGCACCGAGGTGATGCACCGGCTGATCATCGAAGCCGCGAACACGGGCCGCGGCATGGCACTCGGCGTCGTCAAGACCAATCCCGCGAAGCGCCTGTACGACCGGCTCGGCTTTCGCGTCACCCACGACGATGGCCGCAAGTTCTACATGCGGCGCGATGCGCATCCGCAAGCCTCGGCGTGACGCGCCGACGCTCCAGCCGATTTGGGCCGCTGCAAAAGAAAATCCCGACACGGCACCCGGCGTTGGGCCGGGCGCCGTATCGGGACCGGATCGGATCGGACGGAAGAGCGCTTAGACGGCGTCCTTGATCGCCTTGACGGGGCGCGCCCGGACGATCTTGCGGGCGGGCTTCGCCTTGAACATCATCTTCTCGCCCGTGAACGGGTTCGTGCCTTCGCGCGCCTTGGTGGCCGGCTTCTTGATGACGACGAACTTGGCGAAGCCGGGAACGACGAATACGCCGGCCTTCTTCAGCTCCTTATGGCCGACGTTCCCCAGTGTCTCGAGGATCCCCTTGATATCCCGCTTCGAGATCTCGGAATGAGCCTCGCTGATCTTCTCGACCAGCTGCGATTTCGTGAGATAGCTCGGCATTGTGTGTCCCTTTTCGGTGGTTGACGTGAGAGAGGAGAGAAATCCGTCCGAACTCATTTACCCATTTGCGAGAGGAGCTCCTTCGCACGCTGCCCGTCGTGCCCGAAGGCCGGAGGGAGCGGCACAGCGATTGCGACATCGCCTCTCCTGACGATCCGACTCGGGTCCTCGGTTGGCCGCGGGCCCGGGCGGAATTCCTGATCCGGCGAACCGGATCTTGTGACTTGCGGTGCTCAGACCGCCTCCTTCAATTCCTTGGCGGCGCGGAACGCGACCTTCCTGCCCGCCTTGATCTTCATCGGCTGGCGGGTCGCGGGATTGCGGCCCATGCGGGCGGCGCGCTTGCGGACCTGCAGGATGCCGAACCCGGCGATGCGGACGCGGTCCCCCTTCTTGAGGTGCTTGACGATCATGCCGATGAAGTCGCTGAGGATCGTCTCGGATTGCTTCTTCGCCATGTCATGCTCGGCGGCTAAGCCGGCGGCGAGGTGCTTCAGCGTGACGCTCGGCTGAGCAGCCCTGGCCATGGGGTCCCTCCTGTTCGATCCGGCGACGCAAGAGCCGCCGACCCACATAGGCGATTCTCTCGCCTCTTGACCATGTGGAAATGCCGAAAAGCCCGATTTTTGTGGCGAATCTGCGTGGACAACTCCGAAATTACGCGATTTTTGGCTGTTTCTCGGGTGTTTTGCGTGCATCGGCGCGATTTTTCCCTTGGAATCACGGTCTCCGAGGGCGCCGCAGGCGCGGTCGCGCCGGCTGCGTGCAGCCTCGAGGTCGTCGCGTAGCGCGACCTTGACTTGACCGGGGGGGTCCCGTATCTCCCGCGCGCGGGCGTACTCACGCAGCCAGCGTGGGGGCGTAGCTCAGTTGGTTAGAGCGTCGGCCTGTCACGCCGAAGGTCGCGGGTTCGAGCCCCGTCGCTCCCGCCATTTCCCTCCAAATCATTGACCGATTTTCTGGTGCGGGCCTGATGCTCACACCACCATCAGCTCCTTTGCGACCACGATCTCGCCCTTGAAGAACTTGGCGGTGGGCGCGCGCCAGGTGTCGTCGCTGATCGAGTCGATCGCCGGCGTGAGGTGTGACAGCACGAGCGTCTTGACGCCGGCCTCCTGGGCGATGCGGCCGACATCCTCGGCCGGCGTGTGATCGGCATGCATGTGCGCCATGAACGGCTCGAATTTCACCGGCCGTCCCTTGGCGATCTGCTCGCGGATGTATTTCTCCAGCGCCGGAACGTACATGGTCTCGTGCACCAGCACGTCGGCGCCCTTGGCGAGCTGCGCCACCGCCTCGCTCGGCGCGGTGTCGCCCGAGAACACGATCGAGCGGTCCTTGAAATCGAACCGGTAGGCGAGCGCGGGCTTGACGGGCGGATGCTCGACGATCGTCGCCGTGACCTTGACGTTGTCGTCCTGCATCACCGGGCCGGCCGCCGCGACCTCGTGGGTCTCGATCGGCGTCAGCGGTTTCATCTTGAGATCCTCGGCCCAGAAGGCGATCGTCGTCTTGTAGGCGCGGAAGAAATCCGCGGTCATCTGCGTGAGCGGCGGCGGCCCGTAGGCGCGCGCGTCGGGGTGCAGGCCCTGGATCCAGCCGACGATCAGCAGCGGGCCGTACTCGATGTTGTGGTCGGCATGATGATGCGTGATGAAGATCGACTTCAGCGCGCTGAACGGAATTCCCGTCTCGGCGAAGCGGTCGGTGACGCCGAGCCCGCAGTCGAGCACATAGGCCGCGCCGTTGCTCAGCATCACGTGCGACGTCATCTTGCGCGCGCGTCCCGGCACCGGGCCCGCGGCGGTCCCGAGCAGGACGAGCTTCGTACCCTTCGCGTCCTTGAGCGCGGCGCGCGCCTGCGCGGCCGCCGAGCTGGCCGCGCCCTGGGCGACCGCAGGCGTCGCGAGCCCGAGCGCGGGCGTCGCGGCGGCGCCGGCGAGCAGGGCGCGGCGCGAAAGATGGGGCAGGGGGGATTCCTCGGTCACGGGCGCTCCTCGAATGTTCGTCGTGTTGTTGCGCCGCACGGCGATCGGCGGTGTGCAATCATAATCGCGGATTGCGGGGCGGGAGAAGTGGCCCCATCGTCCTGCATGGTCCTGCATGGCCCACGTCACCGCGACGCCGTAGAGTCGCTGGGGTCCGTCTGATAGAAGGGCCACAAAAGAAGTGCGCACAGGGAAGGAACGTCAATGCGATCGTTGCTAAGCGTCGTGCTCGCCGTCGCCTGCGGGCTCGGCCTCTCGGTTGCGCCGGCATCGGCGCAGGGCTGGCCGCAGAAGCCGATCCGGTTCGTGGTCCCGTTTCCGGCCGGGGGCGGCACCGATTTCGTCGCGCGGCTCGTCGCGAAGAACCTCCAGGACAAGCTCGGGCAGACCATCATCGTGGAAAACCGCGGCGGCGCCAATGGCGCGATCGGTCTGCAGGCCGTGAAGCAGTCGATCGCCGACGGCTATACGTTCGCGTTCACGTCCGACACGCCGATGACGGTCAATCCCTGGCTCTACAAGGACCTGAGCTATCAGCCGCTGCGCGACTTCATTCCCGTCGCGTCGGCCGTGCGGCTGCCCGGCATGCTGGCGGCGCATCCGTCGTTCGCGGCCAACAACATCGCCGAATTGATCGCGCTCGCCAGGCAGAAGCCGGGCAGCATCAATTATGCATCCGCCGGCGTCGGCAACTTCAGCCACCTCGCGATGGAGCTCTTCTCCGGCGCGACCGGCGTGAAGCTCCAGCACGTACCCTATAAGGGCACCGGCCCGGCTGCCCAGGCGCTGCTCAGCGGCGAGGTGCAGGTCGGCTTCAACAATGTGCAGACGCTGCTCGGCTTCGTGCAGCAGGGCAAGCTCAAGGTGCTGGGCGTCGCCGAGCCCAAGCGCATCCAGCAGTTTCCGGACTGGCCGTCGGTCGCCGAGACGGTGCCGGGCTTCGAGATGGCGCCGTGGGTCGGCATCGTGGCGCCGGCCGGTGTCCCGCAGCCGATCATCGACAAGCTGAGCGCGTCGACGCTCGCGGTGCTGCAGGATCCCGCGATCGCCAGGCAGTTCACCGAACAGCAGCTCACCGTGATGGCGTTGCCCAAGGAAAAGTTCGGCGATCTCATCAAGGCCGATACCGGCAAGTGGGAGAAGGTCGTCAAGACTGCCGGGATCAAGTTGGAATAGCGGGCGCTCGCACCGGTCCGCCCGCCTTGGCGAGCGGCGCCGGGCGCGATAACAATCGTCTCCCGCCGCAACGATCCTACCGAACGGTTTGATGGCCAGCATTCCCTCGCTCACGGCGCATGGCGCCGAGATTCCGGCGATCGGCTTCGGCACGTCCGGTCTCGCCGACCCGGCCGCCGCTGTCGCCAGCGCGCTTGCGGCCGGCTACCGTCACCTCGATGCCGCGCGCAAATACGGCACCGAGGAGGGCGTGGGCGAGGGCATCCGCAGCGCCAAGGTGCCGCGCCCGGACCTCTTCATCACCACCAAGGTGTCGCACGAGAATCTGCATGCCGCCGATTTCGCGCGCTCGGTCGAGCAGAGCCTGCGCGCGCTCGGCGTGAGCTATGTCGATCTCCTGCTGGTGCACTGGCCGAACGCCGCGATTCCGCTCGCCGAGACCATGCAGGCGCTCGCCAAGGCGAGGCGCGACGGGCTCGCGCGCCATGTCGGCGTCGCCAACTTCAACATCGCGATGGTCGACGAGGCGGCCCGCCTCTGTCCGGAGCCGCTCGTCACCCTGCAGGCCGAATTCCATCCCTATCTCGACCAGAGCAAGTTGCTCGCCGCGTTGCGCCAGCGCGGCATGATCCTGACCGGCTATTGCCCGCTCGGCCGCGGCCGGCTGGTCGACGACCGGGCGATCGCCGACATCGCGCGCGAGAGACGCAAAAGCGTCGCGCAAATCGCGCTGCGCTGGTCGATCCAGCAAGGGGTCGTGCCGATCCCGCGCTCGTCGAATGCGCAACGGATCGCGGAAAACCTCGCCGTCTTCGATTTCACGCTGAGCGACGACGAGATGCGCCGCATCGGCGCCCTCGCGCGCCGCGACGGCCGCATCGCCAATCCGGCCGGACGCGCGCCGGCGTGGGATTGAAACGGAGGGGCCCGCATGGACATCGATCTCGCGACGCCGGGGCTCGAGCGCATCGTCGGCAAGCATCCGCCGCTCGACCAGATCGCGCACGGCCTCTACTTCGGCGAAGGACCCGTGTGGGACCGGCGCAACAAGCGCTTCCTCTGGGTCGATATCATCGGCGACACCATCTACGCGTGGACGCCGGGCGTCGGCACCAAGGCGTTGGTGCATCCCTCGAGCCACGCCAACGGCATGACGTTTGATCGCGAGGGCCGGCTCGTCATCGCGGGCTGGTCGCAGCGCACCATCTGGCGCATCGAGCACGACGGCGCGTTCACCACCATCGCGGATCGCTACGAGGGCAAGAAGTTCAACAGCCCGAACGACATCGTGGTGCGCTCCGACGGCAGCGTCTATTGGACCGACTCGGCCGGCGGTCTCGTGATCCCCGGCATGGTCGGTGAGGACATGCAGCGCCACCTCGACATCCAGGCGGTCTTTCGCCTGGCCCCGCAGGGCGAGGTCAAGCTGACCGTGGAAGATACGGTCTATCCCAACGGCCTCTGCTTCTCGCCGGACGAGAAGATTCTTTACGTCAACGACACCCGCATGGCGCATATCCGCGCCTTCGACGTCGAACGGGACGGGAGCGTCCGCAATGGCCGGCTGTTTCACCAGCTCACCGGCACCGAGCCGGGCGTCGCCGACGGCATGAAGTGCGACGTCGAGGGCAACGTCTATTGCACTGGGCCGGGCGGCATTCACGTGATCGACCCGAACGGAAAGCTGCTCGGGCGGCTGCGTGTCGCCGGGCATTGCACCAACCTGGCGTGGGGCGACGATGACTGGCGCTCGCTCTATTACACCACCTATCACGGGGTTCATCGCACGCGCCTGAACATCCCCGGCGTGGCAGTTTGGTAGGAGCGCGCGCGATGGCTTGGCAATTCGAACGGGTCGCAGGGCCGTACCAAGGCCCACTGGGCGGCGTGGTGGCCGACGGCGACGGTGTGATCTTCAGCGCCATCGATGCGGGCCTGCTGCTGCGTCACGATCCGGCGACGAAAGCGACGAACGAGATCCGCCGCTACACCAACCGCGTCAACGGCCTTGCGCGCGGGCCGAACGGCGTGCTCTACGGCGCCCAGGAGGGCGGCCGGCGGCTGGTCGAGTTCACGCCGGACGGCCGCGTGATGCCGGTCGATGCGCTGCTCGACGGGGCGTACCACAACCAGCCGAGCGACCTCGTGGTCGATCGCGCCCACCGCCTCTGGTTCACCGATCCGCGCCACGCCATCATTCCTTTCGGCCCCGCGATCTTTCCGTTCCTCGATCACTGCTCGGTGCTGCGTCTCGAGCGCAACGACCGCCGCGCCTGGGTCGCGACCCGCGTCACCTTCGATACGGTCTCGCCGCGCGCGGTCCTGCTCTCGCGCGACGAGAAGACGCTCTACGTCGCGGACGGCGACGCCAGGGAGGGACAGGCGCGCGAGCTGCGCGCCTATCCGCTGCGCGAGGATCTCACGGTCGACCATCCGGCCGTGCTGCACACCTTCGGTGCCGACCACCGCGGCCCGCAGCGCGGCGTCGAGGGCATGTGCCTGGACGCGCAAGGCAACATCGTCGCGGCCGCGGGCGCGCGGCGCAGCGGCCCGGGGCCGCTGATCTACGTTTTCTCGCCGCAGGGCGCCCTGATCGCGGGCCATCCGTTTCCGGCCGACCTGCCGAACAAATGCTGCTTCGGCGGGCCGGGGGGCGATATGCTATTCGTCACCACGCAAGGCGGAGAGCTGTATTGCGCGAAGATCTCGTAGGGTGGGCAAAATCGCTTGCACCGCTCGTCCGCGTGGGCAAGGCGCTCTTGCGATTTTGCCCACGCGGCGCGGTCGTGCGGCGCGCCTTGCTCACCCTACTGTTCATCGCTTCCGCGGCTCACGCGCAAACCTACCCCACCCGCCCCATCCGCGTGATCGTCGGTCCCGGGCCCGACATCGTGGCGCGGCTGTTCGCGCCCAAGATGGCGGCGGCGCTGGGCGGGCAGGTCATCGTCGAGCCGCGGCCCGGCGCCGGCGGCGTCATTGCGGCGCAGGCGGTCGCCAACGCGACCGCCGACGGCTACATGCTGCTGCAGGCGACCGCGTCCTACACCATCAACAGCGCGATCGGGACGCTGCCGCTCGACCTCGTCAAGGATTTCGCGCCGATCGAGCTCGTCAGCACGACCCCGTTCGTGCTGGTGGTCAACCCGTCGGTGCCGGCGAAGACGCTGTCCGAGCTGATCGCCTACGCCAAGGCCAATCCCGGCAAGCTCAACTATGCGTCCTCGGGCGTCGGCACGCCGCCGCATCTCGCGGGCGAGCTGTTCAAGTCGATGGCGGGTGTCGACATCGTGCACGTGCCGTTCCGCGAGGCCAATTCGGCGCTCGACTCGGTCATGTCCGGGTCGACCCAGATGATGTTCTCGATCGCCTCGGTCGCGCAGGCGCAGATCGCGAGCGGCACGGTGCGCGGGATCGCGGTCACGTCGGCGAAAGCCTCGTCGCTCGTGCCCGGCTTGCCGTCGCTCGCCGAAGCCGGCCTGCCCGGCTTTGCGGTGATCGGCTGGAACGGTTTCGTCGCGCCCAAGGGCACGCCGGCGCCCGTCGTCGCCAGGCTCAATGCGGCGCTCGCCGCCGGGCTCGACGATGCCGCCCTGCGGGCGCGCCTCGCCGGCGTCGGCTACGAGACGGCGGCGAAGAACTCGCCGGAGGAGTTTTCGCGTTTCCTCGAGGCGGATATGGCGAAGTGGCGCGACCTCGTCGCCAAGACGAAGCTGAAACTGAACGCAAAGTGATCAGGGCATGCCGCGTAGCCGTGCGCTTGTAAAATACAGGCGATTTACAAGGACCCGAGCCTGACCGCGGATTCGCTGACTTCTCGGCCTGGCTTCGTTCGTTCCGCCGACAACAGGCCCTGAAAAAATACAGGAGATTTACAGGGCGAATTCGTCGGCAATTACAATGCAAGGCCTTGCGCGGGCGAGAGAAAAGCGGCCGGCGCAATAACAGGGCGGAACAGGGAAATAACAGGGAGAAAACAGGACGGAAAAACAATGGAAACAGGGCGGCACTCAAACCAAAGGTCGCGACTGTGCTCGTGGCAAACAAAAAGCCCGCCGTGGGCACGGGCGGGGCGGGAGGCACACAAAAAGCAGACTAGGATTTATGCCTCGCCGATTTGAGCCGCGAAGGCAAGCAAAAGCGCCCGTTATCCCCGCTTGATTTATTGGCGTCAGTACTCGGTTCTGCGCAGCGGCACCTGCAAATCGTTGAGCTTGCGGATCAGCTCCGGCATGCGGCTGGCGCCGGTCTTTTCGCGCACCCGGCGCAGGTGCGTGTAGACCGTGTTGGCGCTCAGGCGGCGGCTCTCGGCGTAGTCGGCGAGCGTCATGCCGGACTGCAGCGCCTGCGCGAGGCTCGCCTCCGCTTCGGTCAGCCCGAAGATCTCGCGCAGCGTCGGGATCGCGGCGGCATTGTGCGCCTGCGGATCGCGCACGAACACGGCCGCGATCGCGCTACGCGCCGGATCGCCGCCGGGACCGGCGAGCGGCCGCACCGACACGACGTATGGCGCCGCGTCGCCAATTCGCGGCGCGACGAAGTCGATCGCGCCGGCGTTGCGAATGGTCCCGTTCCGGAGCCGCGCGGCCGCGGCGAGCGCATTTGCAAATTTGTCCCGCGCCTGTGGCGTGGCGAACTCGATCTCTCCCTTGCGCAGCCGCAGCCGGTCGCCGCGACGGGCGATCTCGTCGAACCGGTGATTGGCGTGGACGACGGTGCCGTCGGCGCGCACGAGCGCGACGCCTTCGGTCAGCCAGTCGAGCACGCTCTCGAGTGAGTTGCGCGTGTCGCCGGCTGTCCTGGGCCACCGCGTCACGTCAATGGCCTGCTGCGCGTGCGGGACGAGAATCGTCAGGGTTCGCGATGTTGGCACGTCCGAAATGCTCCTGCCGCAAACGGCACGACGAGGGTGACCGGCGCGGTTTGATGGCAACGGCCCATTTTTGGATCTCTCGTTCTGATCATGGTTGCTTCGAGGATAGGTGGGAAGTCGCAACCTCGAATGATCTCATAGTCGTTTACCTATGACCGGGACTGTGCGTGTCGCCGGCCGTTCTGGGCTACCGTGTCACGTCGACCTGCTGCCATGTGTGGAACGAAAATCTTCATCGACGCGCTTCGATATCCGCCACATTCCGCCGAAAGCGGCGCGAGAGCGGAGACCGCCGAAGGTCCTGCTTGTGCCAGGACCGGACCGATCCTCAGCACAAACTCATTCGCCTGAAAGGTGCGCCTCACGGATGATGCGGCCGTAGTCGGCATATTGCCTGCGCAGCAGCGCCGCAAACTCCGCCCCGCATCGGCCGACCGGCGAGAACCCTTGGGCCGCCAGCTTGGCCTTCAGCGCGGGCGCCCGCAGCGCGTCGGTGAACCGGCGGGAGAGGTCCGCGACCGTCTGCGGCGGCGTCTTTGCAGGAGCGAACAGGCCCCACCACAGATCGACTTCGTAGTCGCGATATCCGGATTCGGACACGGTCGGCAGATCCGGCAATGGCTCGATGCGCGTGCGCGCGCTGGTCGCCAGCGCTCGCAGCGTGCCGGCCTTGAGATGCGTCGACAGCGGCGCGTATTCGGCGAACACCACTGTCACGTGCCCACCGAGCAGCGCGTTGATCGCCGGCGCGCCGCCCGGATACGGCACATAGGTCAGATCGACGTCGGCGGCGCGTTTGAGCATCTCGAAACCGATGTGCTGCGCGGTGCCGGGGCCGACGCTCGCGAGCGTCAGGACACCGGGCCGCGCGCGCGCATCATCGATGAGGTCGGCCAGCGTCCGATAGGGCGACTTGCCGTTGACCACGAACACGCCCGGCGAGCTGACGAGATGGCAGATCGGCGCGAAGCTGGTCAGCGGATCGTATTGCGTCTTGTGCAGCTGCGGGCTGATCAGGAGGTAAGGCGCATTCAGCAGCAGCGTATTGCCGTCGGGCGTCGCGCGCGCAACCGCTTCGGTGCCGATGATCGTCCCGGCACCCGGCCGGTTCTCGATGACGACCGAGAGACCCGGGACGTGGCCGACCTCATCGGCGAGCTCGCGACCGACGATATCGCCGGCGCCCCCGGGGGGAAGGGGCACGACGATGCGCAGCGTGCGCCCGCCCTGCGCATTCGTCGGCGAGCAGAGGAGGGTCGCCGCAATCGCGAGCGCCGCGCCGCACAGCCCAGCCACAAGGCGTCGGCGCAATTTGCCCAGTTTGCGCATAGCCGTTTCCCCTCAATGACTTGGGCGACATCTGCCCCTGCCGACCGGAGCTCGGTGAAAGATACGCCCTCCAGCAGGAGAAAAAAAATACATATTTCTTCGGGATGGTATAACTTCTAGATATGGAGCTTGGAGCCCGCCTACGCGCCTTCCTGGCTTTCGTCCGCCGCGGCTCATTTTCGGCCGCAGCCGACGAGCTTCGCATCAGCCAGCCGGCCGTCTCCAAGCATATCGGCGACATGGAGCGGACGCTCGGCGTCAAGCTGATCGACCGCCGCTCGCGTGCACTGACGCCGGCTGGAGAATTCCTGGCGACGCATGTGCTGCGGGCGGAAGCGCTGCTGCGGCAGGCCGCGCACGGCCTCGCATCCTTGCGCGAGCCGATGTCGGGGGCGCTTACCGTCGTGGCCTCCGGCACGCCGGGCACCTACGTCCTGCCGGAAATCGTTGCGGGTTTCCAAGCGCAGCATCCCGGCGTTCGGGTGCATTTCGAGCTGGCGACGTCGGCCGAGGTGATCAAGGCCGTGCGCTCGCACCGCGCCGAGATCGGCGTGACCGGCGGTTTCGTGGCGGCGCCGGAGATCGAGGCCGAGCCGCTGATCGAGGACGAGATCGTCATCGTCGGGCCGCCGGGTTTTTCCGGCCGGCGGCCGTCGCGCGACGAGCTCGAGGCGATGACCTGGATCTCGCGCGAGGAAGGATCGGCGACGCGCGTCATCGCCGACAACGCGCTCGCCGATCTCGGCATCGTACCGCGCCGGCGCCTTGCGCTGCCCGCCTGGGAGGCGATCAAGGCCGCGGTTCGGCACGGACACGGAATCGCGGCATTCAGCCGGCTGGCGGTGGGCGAGGAGCTTGCGAACGGCACACTCGTGATCATTCCGTTCATGCCGTGGAAGGTGCGCCGGGCGTTCTCGATCGTCCGCATCCGAGACGCAACGCTCTCCTGGCCCGCGCAGGAGCTCATCAAGGCGCTTCGCGCATTGCGGCCGTCGTCGTATGAGCTGTAAAAGCGTCGCGTTACGCAAATGACTAAGGGGTAATCCCGCTCAATCCGCGCGCAGCGGCACCTGACACTCCCCGGAGTTTTCCAAACCCGAATACAATCTCCGTGAGGGTCATCGGCGTGTCGTCACCAAATCTGGTGATGCAGCCAACGAAGTCGTGGCGGCAATTCACTGAAGCTTTCTGCATTTTGGAACGCCGGCTGCCACGTCACTGCGCGGCTGCAAGACGGGGCGAGCCTAATCACTTTGCTGATAAGCCTTGCAGCGGCTGTAGCGCAAAAGTCACAGAGGTCGGGATTTACCTCGCCTCACCAATTCTGGTGACGCGGCCGGCCGAGCGTTTGTCAAACATTGGGGTTGCGGGCCGTAGTTTTTCTCTTTCGAAGAGGTAGGGGGGATCATGTCCGAATACGGTTTCGGCCGCTACCGCAGCTTTGGTGCGGCACTGTTGCTTGTCGGGGCACTCGCATCGCTGCCCATCGCTCGAGCGCAGACCTCCGGGGTCGCGCCTTATTCGGCGCCTCAAGGGTTGCCGCCGTCCCTCAAGGTCCCCGTCTTACCTTGTATGACTGACCAGCAGAGCAGCGATCTGAAGCGCCTCGCTAGATATTATAACGGAGCAATGTTTTGGATAAGGCATTCGACGGCAAAGAGGGACGCCAAATTGGCAAGTCTTGCCAAGTACGAGGCGGAATTGAACGAGCTCAAGGCCAACTACCCGGGCGTCGGAAATTCAGGATTGCAAACAGCGGTCAAGATGGGCCTTGTCACTAAGGAGTCGGCTGACGATGCCGAAGCCAAGTTCACGGAGCTCAACAACCGGATCAACACCACCATAAATGCCATAAACGGATTGACGAAATTCCTTATCAGGGAGGCGGAAGAAGCGGCGGGCGACCTTCGCGACTTCGAGGCCTTGCTTAACCAGATCAAGGAGAACTGTCCGCCACCACAGGCCGAACCCCCGCGCATTCGCGGACGGCCGTCCTATTCGCTCGCGAGCAACGAGACCCATGTCGGCCTGTTCGTCGGCGGCGCCATGGTGACCGGGCTGCCGACCGCCTCATCGAGCGGGTTCTTCAGCGGCAATCTCGACAACAATCCGGCGGCATGGGGCGTCGGCGGCTCGGCCTTCATCGACGTCGCGCATTTCGGGACGTCACCGGCGCCGTTCGGCTCGGCCACGATCAGCACGGGGCTCGTGGTCGACTACTTCGGCGGCGCCTCGCTGCAGTATCACGGCGGCTGCGGCGGCTTCGCCTGTACGGGGACCGGCGGGCTGAGCGAGCTCAACTACATCTTCGAGGTCAAGGCGACCACGCCGCTGTCGCCCGGCAACACGCTCAACGGATATTTCGGTGCGGGCGGCGCGACGCTGCGGCCGACCGGGCAGCCAACCGGCGCGGGCGGTCCGAGCTTCCTCGGCAGCGCGACCGCGCCGGCGTTCCGCGTCGGCTGGGGCGTGGACCACCAGATCGACACGAACTGGTCGGCCGGCTTCAAGATCGGCGTGCAGCACACGGGCAGCACCGAGTACGACACGACGCTCGCGGGCGAGCGCTTCCGCATCGATCACAAGAACGAGGTCCTGTTCGGCGCGACCTTCACCTATACGCCTTCAATAACGGCGCCGCCGCCTCCGTGAAGCGAGGCGCGCAAGCTGTCTTCCAGGAGGGATGTCGATGTCGAGATTTACCGGATGGCTTGTCGCCGTCGGCTTTGTGGTGGGCGTGGCGTTCACTGCATCGGAGGCGTACGCGCAGGGGAGCGGGCGTTATTCCAATCCGTTCGCCCCTGTCGGCGAAACGTCTTGGGGCAGCGACGTCTATCGCGATGGTGGCGGTTATTTCGAATACGAATTCGACGACGTGACCTGCGATCCGGATGTCGAATCCAATTGGACTGATCCGTTTTGCTATTTCGTGAATCGCCTCGCCCGCAACGGGGACGAGTATGTGCCGCTGGGAGGGGCGTGGGGCGCACGGGCTTATGCCGGAATCAACGGCGCGGTCGGCGCCGGTACGGCCAACATCCTCTTTGACGACGGCTCGACGGGCGGCTTCGGCACCTCGGGCGGCATGATCGGCGGCACGGTCGGCGCAACCTGGCAGATCCCGTTCGGCATGCCGCCGATGCCCGTCGCGACGCGCGGCGGCGCCCATTCCGGCGCACCGCCGTGGCAGGACGAAGCCGCGGCCTCGCGCATCATCCATGCGCCCAGCTGGCTTCTGGTGCTGGGCGTGGAGGCCGATCTCGATTTCGGCAGGATCGGCGGCACCACGCACATGAACTGCGCACTTTGCGAGATGAGCAACACCGCGCTCGGCACGGTGCGCGGAACGGTCGGATTGACGTCCGGCCGGTGGCACGGCTTGACGCCATTCGTGACCGGCGGGCTTGCTTTCGGGAACGTGCGCACCACAGTGGGCGGGTCGACGGACACCGACTGGCGCGCCGGCTACGCGGTCGGTGCCGGCCTGAACAAAGCATTGACGCATGGCTGGCAGCTGAGCTTCGAGGGGCTCTACATCAATCTCGGCGATGGCCCCTGCGGCGTAACAACCTGCGGCGCCGGCGCGCGCACGCAATTCAGCGAAGAGGTTTTTCGCGTCGGCCTCAATCACAGGTTCTGATTGCGCCGCCATGGTGTGCGAAATCTGGGCGCGGCGTGCCGCGCTTCGTCAAAAATCAGCCGAGCGTCTCGAAGGCATAAGGAGCGAACTATGTGGTGCCGACCTGCAATCACTGCCAGCCTGTTCGGCCTTGCCGCCGTCATCACCGGGCCGCTGGTCGCGGACCAGCCCGCCCAGGCGGCGAGCACGCGTACGGTCACGGTGAACAGGTATGTCGGCGGCTTCGGCGGTCCCAAAAGCGGCTATCGTTCGGTCCGGCAAACCTACACGGTGCGCCGCGTTTCCAACAGCAATCGTCCTCTCAGCTTGAAACGGACCGGGACGCAGACGTGGCAGGGGGTAAATAAATCATCGCCCCAAGCGGTTCGGCGCTTCCTCACGCCCTATCAGCCGACGAACAACTCCGCCGGCGGCTATTTCCCCTGGATGACGAAAAGGCCTTACGGCGCGCCGATGCAGGGCACGCCCGCCGCGCGCGCGGTGTGCGCAAACAATCCGGCCGCCTGCCCGTCGGATATCCGGCTCAAGACCGACATCATCCCGATCGGCCGGCTCGCTTCCGGTTTGACCCTCTATCGCTTTCGCTACATCGGCGACGACCAGGTCCAAGTCGGTGTGATGGCGCAGGAGGTGAGGAAAGTCGACCCCGCCGCAGTCGCGGTCGGGGCTGACGGCTTCCTGCGCGTCAACTATCGACGTCTCGGGTTGCGTCTGCAGACTTGGCCGGAATGGGCCGCCTCGAATTGAGATCGGGCAAGGGCGCGGGGCGCGTTACGCCACGTAGCGGGGCATCTGCTTGCGCAGGATCTCGTCGGCCTCCTGCGCGATCCGGGTGACGATATCGCCGGCCGGCACGATGTCGTGGATGAGGCCGGCGTCCTGGCCCATCGACAGCGGGCCCTCGTCGACCTCGCCATTGCGGCGCGCCGCCTGCAGACGCGCATGCGCCTCGGCGCGGTTCTGCCGCAGGTACCATTCGCGGCCGGCCCAGCGCTCGATGAACTTGTTGCGACGCGAGCGGGTCATGGCGCCCGGCCAGACCAGGCCGGCGGCGAGGTCGGGGATTTCCGAGAGCTGGGTGTCGTGCCCGTCGCTGTCGACGATCGACTGCTTGAAGTTCGGATGCAGCGGCGACTCGTCGGTCGCCAGGAAGCGCGTGCCGAGCAGGATGCCCTGCGCGCCGAGCGCCAGCGCCGCGACGAGGCCGCGCCCGTCCGCGAAGCCGCCCGCAGCGAGCACCGGCCTGTCGCCGACCGCATCGACCACCATGGGGATCAGCGGCATGCTCGCCATGTAGCCGACGTGGCCGCCGCCCTCGGTGCCTTGCGCCACGATGACGTCGGCACCCGCCTTGGCGGCGCGCACCGCCTCCGGCACCGTGCCCGCCATGTAGGTGACCTTGCAGCCGGCGTCGTGCGAACGGCCGAACCAGGGGGCGAGGTCCTGGTCGGGCCGCGCCCAGGCGAACTGCATCACGGCCGGCCGCAGCGAGAGCGCCATCGCGAAGCTGTCCTCGCGCGTGTCGAACAGCAGGAAGTTGAGCCCGAACGGGCGGTTGGTCTGCGCGCGGATGGCGTCGGTGCGCTCGCGGATCTGCTCCGGCGTCTGGTAGTGGCAGCCGAGCGCGCCGAGCCCGCCGGCGCGCGACACCGCGGAGACCAACTCCGGGTTCGTCGCCGAGCCCATGCCGCCCAGGGCGACCGGGTGATCGATGTAGAAGAGATCGCAGATCGGCGTCCGAACCATGTTGCGTTGTCCTTCTCGTGCGCGCCTTCTGTCGCCGGCCGCTGGACCGCGGCCGCGACGGCGGATTGATTGGATGGCGCCCGGGTGCCGCAGGTTCCCGCGGATTCGCCGCAGGCATTCCGTGGACGCATGGGCGCCGCCGGTCGGCAAGAAATCAGCGGGCCGCGCTATTGTCCAGGGAAGCGGCGCGGGGTGCGACCTTGGTGCCGGCCGATCCTTGAAACAGGTGCGGCCGGTCGCCACTAAAGGAATGGCGCACGCGCGACCACAAGGAGCCAACCAATGTCCGGCACCCGACGCGAGACCGACAGCCTGGGGGTGGTCGAGGTCCCGGCCGACAAGCTGTGGGGCGCGCAGACCCAGCGCTCGCTCGAGCATTTCAGCATCGGCCGCGAGCGCATGCCGCCCGAGATGATTTCCGCCTACGCGGTCCTCAAGAAGGCGTGCGCGATCGCGAACCGCGCCGTGGCCGGCCTCGACGAGGAGCGCTGCCGGCTGATCGTGCAGGCCTGCGACGAAATCCTCGCCGGCCGGCACGATGCGATGTTTCCGCTGCACGTCTGGATGACCGGCAGCGGTACCCAGTTCAACATGAACGTCAACGAGGTGATCTCCAACCGCTGCTGCGAGCTCGCCGGCACGCCGCTCGGCAGCCGCAAGCCGGTGCATCCCAACGACCACGCCAACATGGGGCAGTCATCGAACGACAATTTCCCCGCCGCCATGTACATCGCGGCAGCGGTCGGCGTACGCCAGCGGCTGATGCCGGCGGTGGCGTCGCTGGGCGACGCGATCGCGGCGAAAGCCGCCGAGTGGCGAGACATCATCAAGATCGGCCGCACCCACATGCAGGACGCGACGCCGCTGACCCTCGGCCAGGAATGGTCCGGCTATGCGGGCATGCTCAGCGACGATCTCGACCGCCTCGAGGCGGCACTTCCGGGCGTCTATCGGCTGGCGCTGGGCGGCACCGCGGTCGGCACCGGCATCAACGCGGCGCCGGGCTTTGCCGAGACGGCCGCCGGCGAGATTGCGCGCCTCACCGGCCTGCCGTTCGTCTCGGCGCCGAACAAGTTCACGGTGCAGGGCGCGCATGACGCGCTGGTGCAGCTCTCCGCGACGCTGCGCACACTCGCGGTCTCGCTCTACAAGATCGCCAACGACATCCGCCTGATGGCCTGCGGGCCGCGCGCGGGCTTTGCCGAGCTCAGCATTCCGGAAAACGAGCCCGGCTCCTCGATCATGCCCGGCAAGGTCAATCCGACCCAGTGCGAGGCGCTCACCATGATTGCGGTGCAGGTGATGGCGAACGACGTCGCGGTGGGTTTCGGCGGTGCCGGCGGCTATCTCGAGATGAACGTCTACAAGCCGCTGATGAT
>Ga0126371_10001718_pt1 | contig 18599 bp, 10 predicted proteins | sample PanSoiMetaPlot_4_FD_110145 | JGI IMG/M metagenome (GOLD analysis project Ga0126371, IMG submission 110145) | Tropical forest soil microbial communities from Panama - MetaG Plot_4 | ecosystem: Environmental > Terrestrial > Soil > Tropical forest > Bulk soil | place: Panama | collected 2016-02-17 | reverse complement strand
CGATTTCTGCTACGACAAGAAGCTCTATGACCGCCTTGAGCATAGCAATGCAGAGAGTATCCGGCTCCACCTGTGCGCCGATCTCGCATACCAGGCGAAGCTGCTTCGTTTCATTGAGAACCACGACGAGCCGCGAGCGGCCGCGACTTTCCCACTCGCAAAACAGAAAGCGTGTGCTCTCACCGTTGCCACACTTCCCGGAATAAAGATGTTCCACGAGGGGGAGTTTGAAGGCAGAAAGACACGGGTGCCCGTGTTCCTGGCCAGACGTCCGCAGGAAGCAGCGGACGAGAATCTGCGCATGTTTTATCGAGCGCTGCTCGAAGCGACGTCCGGCCCGGCTTTCCGGGAAGGTCGATGGGAACTATGTGAGCGGACGGGATGGCCAGACAACAGCAGCTTTCAAAATATTGTGGCATGGACATGGCTTCACGGTGACGAGCGATTTCTCATCGTGGTCAATCTGAGTGATCACGCCTCGCAGGCTCTCGTTCAAACCCGATGGAATGACCTAGGTGGGCGGACGTGTCACCTGACCGATGTATCGGCGGGCACTACTTACGAACGCAACGGAAACGAGATGTCCTCGCCGGGTTTGTACGTGGAACTGGCTCCCTGGAGTTTTCACTTTTTCCGTCTGCGCACAAAAAATCAAGACGGCAATCAACAATAGCCACGGCAGCTGCGCATTGCTGCAGGAGAGATCTATGACCGCCAATCAGAAAACGGGCCAGAAACCGACGATGGTTTACACCGAGACCAAGGAACAAAAGCGTTTGAATGACGCACGCGAAGCTGGTATTCCCTGGAAGAAGTGGGGACCGTACCTCAGCGAGAGGCAATGGGGCACTGTCCGCGAGGATTACAGTGAAGATGGCAACGCCTGGAACCACTTCAGCCACGATCAGGCGCGTTCTCGCGCTTACCGCTGGGGTGAAGATGGCATCGCAGGAATCTCCGATGACAAACAGCAACTTTGCTTTGCTGTTGCTTTGTGGAATGGCCGCGATCCCATCCTGAAAGAGCGGCTCTTCGGATTAACGAACAGCGAAGGCAATCACGGCGAGGATGTTAAGGAATACTACTTTTATCTCGATAGCACTCCGACGCATTCGTACATGAAGTACCTGTACAAATATCCGCAAAGGGCGTACCCCTATGCCGATCTGGTGGAAAACAATCGGCGCCGGTCGCGCGAAGAATTCGAATACGAACTACTCGACACGGGCATTTTTGATGATGACCGGTATTTCGACGTGTTCGTCGAGTATGCCAAGGCAGACCCCGAGGACATCCTCGTCCGAATCTCAGTTCATAACCGCGGACCCGAGGACGCTGAATTGCATGTGCTCCCAACTCTCTGGTTTCGCAATACGTGGGCGTCAGGAGACTCCGCTAGACCAACGATTCAACAGAATGACAAGGGGCTAACAGTAGCCTCCAATGAGCAACTGGGCGAACGTACCCTTCAGTGCGAGGGCCATCCGGATTTGCTATTTACAGAGAATGAATCCAATGCCAGCCGGCTCTGGGGACAGCCGAACAAATCGCCATATGTGAAAGATGCATTTCATGAGTACGTGATCGCGGGCAGGAAAGAGGCGGTAAATCCGGGCAAGACCGGGACAAAGGCGGCCGCGCACTACCGACTGCAGGTACCGGCTGGCGACGATGTCGTCTTGCGGCTTCGGTTGAGTGCAAAAGTACCGCAGGACTCATTCGGAAACTTCGATGTGATTTTCGCCCAGCGTCTCGCCGAGTCTGACGAGTTCTACGAGCGCATCACGCCCCACTCGCTGAGTGAGGATGAACGCCGCGTGCATCGTCAAGCCTTGGCTGGAATGCTTTGGAGCAAACAGTACTACTACTTCGACCTCGACCGCTGGCTCGACGAGCATCAGGCGCACCCCCTCATGAGTAACAGCGGCCGCAATATCCGGAATGCCGAATGGTTCCACATGCTGAACAGCGACGTGATCTCCATGCCCGACAAATGGGAATACCCGTGGTATGCGGCGTGGGATCTTGCGTTTCACACCATCGCACTGTCGCTGGTGGACTTTGACTTCGCGAAAGATCAATTGCTTCTGATGCTGCGCAACCTGTATGCGCACCCGAATGGGCAGATCCCAGCCTACGAGTGGAACTTCAGCGACGTAAACCCGCCGGTGCACGCTTGGGCTACATTGTTCTTGTACAACGTTGAAAAGCAGCTCGGACGCGCAGACCTACGCTTCCTGGAGCGCTCCTTTCAAGGATTGATGTTGAATTTCAACTGGTGGGTGAATCGGAAGGACCCGCAAGGAAAGAATGTTTTCGCCGGAGGATTTCTAGGTCTCGACAATATCGGAGTGTTTGACCGCAGCGCGCAACTGCCGACGGGTGGTCACCTGGACCAGGCCGACGGCACCGCGTGGATGGCTTTTTATTGCCAGAACATGCTGGAGATCGCGCTGATTCTGACCGAATACGACTCAATGTACGAGGACATAGCCTTCCGGTTCCTGGAGCACTTTCTCTGGATCACCTACGCGATGGATCGGATCGGGGATAACCGCGACGAGATGTGGGACGAAGAGGATGGTTTCTTTTACGATTTGCTCAATCTGCCCAACGGCCAATCCATGCGACTGAAAGTTCGGTCCATGGTGGGACTCCTGCCTTTGTGCGCATCGACTGTGCTGGAAGCATCGGGGGTTATGCTGCGACATCCGCGACTGAAGGAACTGGTGCAATTGTTCCAGAAGCGTCACCCCGACTTGCTAGCCCACATCACTGCCGGGGAGGGATTCACTGGATACGGAGGCCGCCGTCTGATGTCTGTTTGCAATAAGAAGAAGATTGAGCGAATCTTGAAGTACCTGCTCGACGAAAACGAGTTTTTCGGTCCCTATGGTATCCGTTCTCTTTCCAAGTACCATCTCGATCACCCGTTCGTATTCCATCTCAATGGGCAGGAATTTAAAGTGCAATATCTTGCAGCGGAGTCGAACACCGGGATGTTTGGCGGTAACTCCAACTGGCGCGGTCCCGTATGGATGCCGGTAAATGGTCTACTGCTTCGGAGTTTGCTGAACCTCTATCAATTCTTTGGTGACGACTTCAAAGTCGAATGCCCCACTGGCTCAGGGAATCACATGACCCTGTTTGAAGTCGCCGAAGAGCTTGGCCGCAGACTGTCGGCCATCTTCCTGCGCGATGCCAATGGCAAGCGCCCGGTTTATGGCGGAACAAAAAAATTCCAGGACGATCCGCATTGGAAGGACTATATCCTCTTTTACGAGTACTTCCATGGAGACAATGGCGCCGGTCTTGGCGCGAGCCACCAGACGGGCTGGACTGGGCTTATCGCCCGATCGCTCGACATGTTCGGGCGCTTAACAGCGACGACCATGCTCGCCAAAGACAAGGCAGACATCATCGCCGAGACAACTCGACAACAAGTAGCGGGCTGATCCTGGATCCGTGCAAACAACAGCCCGCTGCCATGTCTTCGAGTAAGGCCCTTCGTCATCTGGCATATCGATTGGAACGTACCCGCCTCCCAGGGAAAGGTAGGTTCAGCGCTGATACTGCGTAACGACACCAAGGAGTGGGACATGCGTCGATTTAGAATACTCATCCTGCTTGTTCTTGCGATAAGCATATTGCAGCTTTGCGCCTGTGAAGATCTTGTGCCGCGTGATACAGCCAGCCTGCTGATCCCCCGGTTTCAGCGGTCAGAAATTATTGGGTTTGTGGCTGGTTTCGGAACGACCTTCGCAGCATTGCCTGATCTGATTGCAATGCTCAGGCGCCGCTCCACTGCGGGCATGAACCCAAGAATGGTCGCCATAATGGCGATATTTCAAATTCTCTGGATCTACTATGGTTTGTTGATTCTGTCGCGACCGGTTATTGCCTGGAACGTGATCGCAGTCTTAACCAACTCTCTGAGTGTCGCTGCGTATTTTTACTTCTTACGCAGGGAAAGAAGCGAGGGCCAGAAAAGGCCCCAGCCGACGCTCTCGCGCGCCAGCTAATTTCAAACGCTCACTTCAAGCCGAAGGTCCAACTCAAGCCGGAACTGGTTCCGTAATCACTCCCGACGAACCCGGGTGGCGGCTGGGTATCCCAGTTACCGTAAAAGGAAACGTCCCATCTCAGATTGCCAAAGATCTTGAAGTAATAGGTGGCGTTTGTGTTGAAGCGAAGGCGTCCTGGATCGGAAAGGGCGGGCAAAAGCGAGGCAGTCACGTTGAGGCTTGTCTTGCTGAACTTGAAAAACTTTGCCTCGGCGTAGATCAGGGCGGCGCCAAGATTCTCTTTGTTTGGGGGGAGACCAGCCTGCTGGTAATTCGTGTTTTGCCATGCCCCTCCCCCTAAGACGGCGATCGTTGCTCGATTCGTATTCTTGAGGTACCGCCCGACTCCCACGCCTAATGTGCTTTGAAGGGAAATTCCTTGTGTCGAACTTTGCAGGAAATCACCGATTCCGGCGTAAAACCAGTTCTTTGGCGGCAAAAGATGCATGGCGTTCAAGTTCAGCGAATTGCGGGTAGAGGCGCTCGTTCCAGTACTTGAAGAGAGATTCGAACTGAAGTTGGCCCCGGCGGCCCAACGCTCCCGAACATATGCCGTTTGCGATGCCAGGCTGTACTGTGTCGACTGGTTTCCTTTGGAGTAGATCACTCCAAAGCTGAGTGAGCCGCTGAATCTTTGCCAGAACTTGTTGGAGGTGGCAATCATCTGAGTGATTTGGAATTGGTCTAGAGACGTTTCGTGTTCTGGTGCCTGCACAACGGTAATTTGTACTGGGCGTCCAGCGCCGGTTTCCGCGGTCTTCAGGGTCCCTGTGTAGACCGACCCATCTTCGGCTTTCACGACAAACAGTTGAGAGCTTTCGAGCCGGGCGACTTTGGACCAATCAACGGATGCTGTTCCATCGATGTAATCGAAGGCCACGTAGAGCACGCCTGCACTGAGTCCTTTGATCTCACAAGTCATCCGGTCCCCGTTATTCATGATCATGATGTCTGTTTTATCCCGCCCTAGAAGGGGATTCGCGAGTAAAAGGAAAAGGCTCAGAACAATGAATCGAACGTTCATGTCGGGTTCCTTTGGACTTGTGATGTTCAGAACAGCGAAATGCGCAGATGACTTACAGGACGAGGCGGCAAGTCTCAATGATGTCGTAGTGCAAGTTCATCGAGGCTCGAGGTTCGCAAAACGTACCACAATGAGACATTGTGAACGGTAAACACTAACGAAAAGGACTGGCAGAATTGATAGTTCGGCGAGACTGGCTACCGCTGATTCGGAATTGGAGCTTTACAAGCGCCTAATGCGGAGATCGACTGCGGCTCTGTTACTCGTAACGCAGGCTTTCGACTGGATCGAGTTGCGATGCACGGGTGGCTGGAACTGTTCCGAAAATCATCCCCACAACGGATGACACGACAATGGCGATGATTGCTGACAACCCTGAGATCGGCAGGCGGAAGTCCGTGAATAGCCGCACAGAGTATGGGATGGCCAGACCGGCCACGATGCCGACGATGCCGCCAGTCATCGAGATGACGATTGCCTCCGCCAGAAACTGGAAGCGTATCTCGCGATTGGTGGCGCCGATCGCTTTGCGGATTCCAATTTCGCGAATACGTGACGTCACCGTGGCGAGCATGATGTTCATGATGCCGATGCCGCTGACCAGCAGCGTCACGAACGCAACCAGCATCAGAATCACAGTCAGCGCGTCCGCAATTTTGCCCGCAACGGTCAGAAGCTGGGTAAGGTTCTGCACGTTGTAAACGGACTCTGCCCGATGCCGCGATTGCAGCACGCGTTTAATCGCAGCCGTGGCGGGTATCACATCTTGTGGCGTTGCCACCGAAATGTAGATCTCATTCACGGAGTTGGTCGGAGTGAAGAACCGGCTCACGGTATAGGGAATGAGCATCGTATCTTCGCCAATTTCCGACTGGCCAAACGTGTCCACACTCTCTTTAAATACGCCAACGACAGTGAATGGCAGCCCGCCACTGAGCTTGATGATCTGTCCGATCGCGGGTGCGGAACTTCCATAAAGCTTTTGCGCGAGTTTTTCCGTGACGACGCCGACTTTGTTGTGCGCCGAAGAGTCTTCGGTATCGAAAAAGCGTCCGGCGAGCAGCTTCAGGTTGCGGACGCGCGTGTATTCGGGATCAACACCAAGCACCAGGATGTCGCTCTGCTTGCCGCTGCCGATGCTGATGCGATCGACCAGGTTCACCGTGGGCGATGCAGCCATCACGCTTGTAACCTGCTCGCGGACGGCCTGCACGTCCTCGATTGTCATGGGATCAGGCGTCGAGTCAATATGATTCGTTCCGCCCTCATACTCGGCGTGCACCATGTTGGTGCCGATCGCCTGCAACTGCCGCAATATGTATTGCTTCCCTGTAAGCCCAATGGTCGAAACCAGGATGACCGAGGCAGTGGCAACTGCCATGGCAAGGGCGGTTAGAGTGAACTGCATCTTGTTGCTGCAGAAGGAGTCATAGACAAAGTTCAGGATCTCACCGAGGCCTATCGTGATCCGGCGTTGCGCGCTGACGGTGGACGGCGTAGTCGGAGTGACGCAGGGTGGTGTAGCGGTTGCCATTGAGTAGTTAGATGTTAAACCCGGCTCCCAGATGCTGCAAAGCAGATGGTCTGATCGTCCGCAACCTTGGAGCGCTTATACTAGTTGGTTTGGCCTTATGTCTCTTGATCGCGCCCTCTTTTCACCAGGTGAATAGATTCTCTTGAGAAAATCGAACATCGCTTTCCTATTGCTCTTCATAAGTGCTGCCACGCTATTCGTCCACGGGTATCATCCCTACGTTGAGGATGGGGAGATTTATCTTCCAGGTGTCGAACGGCTCCTGAACCCCGCGTTATTCCCTGTCGGACGGGAGTTTTTTCAATCCCACGCCAGCATGACGCTCTTCCCAAATCTGATAGCCATTTTCATTCGGGTCACGCACCTACCCTTTGAAGTAGGCCTGTTGCTTTGGCACCTCGCATCGATCTTTCTGCTACTGCTCGGTGTTTGGCGACTGAGCGGCTTGTGTTTTCCAAGTACGCGGGCCCGTTTGGCCTCCGTCGCTCTGGTTGCGGGATTGCTGTCCTTACCAGTGGCCGGTACTGCTCTGTACATCATGGATCAGTACCTGAATCCGCGAAATCTGGCAGCTTTCGCGGCGATTTTCGCGGTGGCGTCGACACTCGAGTCGAAATACGTACACGCATTGCTGTGGATTGTGTTCGCTGCAAGCGTGCATCCGCTCATGTGGATCTACGCTTTTTCGTTCTGCGCGCTGCTGGTTTTCATGAAGCGATACGAGTCGCGCTTCTGGCCAATAAGTTCGAAGGTAGCATCTGAGGGAGTCGCGGCTGGTGTGCTTCCGTTTGCGATTCCGCTGACGCAGTCGTCGCCTGCGTATCACGAAGCGGCCAAGCTGCATGCATATCACTACATTCAGCATTGGACGTGGTACGAACTGCTCGGACTGGTCGCTCCGATCGGGTTGTTCTATTGGTTTGGCAAGATCGCACGCGCAAAGGGCTGGACGAACCTGCTGCGGCTGTGCCGCGCGTTCATCATCTATGACGTCATTTATATTGTCGCAGCTCTTGTGGTGGACTTACCGGAGCGCTTCGAAAGCCTGGCACGCCTGCAGCCGCTCAGAAGCCTTCACCTCTTGTATATGGTGATGTTCGTGATCATTGGCGGATTGCTCGGCGAATTCGTGCTCAAAAACCGTGTTTGGCGTTGGCTCGCGCTGTTTGTGCCTCTGAGCCTCGGGATGTACTTTGCCCAGCGATCCCTGTTTCCGAGGAGCGCTACGGTGGAATGGCCCGGGCGCGCCCCCAGAAATCCTTGGGCACAGGCATTTCTCTGGGTGCGATACAACACTCCCATCGATGCGGTGTTCGCTATGGATCCCGATTACATGCACATCGAGGGAGAAGACGAGATTGGATTTCGCTGCCTCGCCCAGAGAAGCCGGCTTGCCGATGCCGTGAAGGACAACGGAGTCGTAAGTATGTTCCCGCTTCTGGCGGAGCACTGGTTTGCGGAAGTTAAAGCTCAGAGTCCGTGGGACAAACTGGGTATCTCAGACTTCATGCGGCTTAAACAAGAGTACGGCGCGAACTGGGTCATTGTGCAACAGCCGGGAGTCGCGGGGCTGGAATGTCCCTACCAGAATTCTGCTGTGCGCGTCTGCCAAGTTCCCTGACTTTACATGAACTGCGGCATGGGAAATGTGTGAATCAGATACAATCTGTAGAAACGTTTAGGGGTTCTATTTGATGTCAACAGCACGTAGCGTCGCGGTCGAGACGCGGCTATTTCCTTTTGGGCGCTGGCAACCTCTTTTGCCCGAATTGGCTCAGCAATACCGAGAAAACCACCCCTGTCCGCACATCCTGCTGAACGACTTTCTTGAATCCGGCATCGCGCAGGAGATCTCGCGCGAGTTCCCCGATGCACGGAGTGATGCCTGGACCCAGTACAAGCATGCCAACGAAAACAAGTTGGGAATGCCCAGGCGCGAGCTGTTTCCCGCCATGCTTGGGGCTGTCGTCGATGAACTGAATTCGCCGGACGTTGTAGCGTGGGTCTCGCAGCTGACCGGGATTCCCGGCTTGGTCGCCGATCCTATGCTCGAGGGTGGAGGCCTTCATCAGTCAGGGCCGGGTGGATACCTCAACGTACATACTGATTTTTCAAAACATCATTTCCACGCGCACTGGCATCGTCGAGTGAATCTGATCCTGTACCTGAATCCGGAATGGGATGAAGCTTGGGGAGGATCGATCGAGTTGTGGGAGCGGGCACCCGGAGGCGGCATTGCCCGCTGCGCCGCGAAGTATCCACCACTGCTGAATCATGCGCTCGTATTTACGACGGACGAGAGATCACTGCATGGCTTTCCCGATCCGTTGACGTGTCCTGAGGGGGTTTCGCGCAAGAGTCTGGCGCTGTATTACTACACCGCCGAGGACGACGACCGATTCAACGTGCGCTCGACCGACTACTTCGCACGCCCGCAAGACAGCCGCGCGAAGGCAGCCATGATCTGGCTCGATAAGAAAGCGGTTGACGTGTATTCCCGGGCCAAGGCGCGGTTTGGTTTCTCAGATGCATTCGCCAGCCGCGTGCTGGGGTGGCTTTCAGGCAAAAGGCACTCTTCGAGTCATCCGCAAACCACGCGACGAGAAAATGCAGACAAGCATTGACTATCGCATGTTATCCAGGATGGAACCGACGATACCTCCGACAACCCCTCCTTCAACCGCCTGGCGCGGAGCTTCGCGCGGGAGATATTTCTCGATCGCGTGAGCCAGTTTCGCGATGGGAAGCGTTTGCAGCCAGACCCTTCCTGGACCGGTCAGTGAGGCGAGGAACAGGCCATCGCTGCCGAAGATCATGTTCTTGATGCCCGGGATGGTAGTGATCTGGAACGATACGCTGGCTTGAAATGCTCCGACGTGTCCGGGATGGACACGCAGATTTTCGCCCGGCTTCAGATCTCGCACGACCAACTCTCCAGATAGCTCAAGCCAGGCAATCCCCTGTCCGCTGACATGCTGCAGGAGAAACCCGTCACCGCCAAAAATTCCTGCGCCGAGGGATTGCTGGAAAGCCACGCCGATCTGAATCTGTGGTGTGGCGCAGAGAAATCCCTGGCGATGGATCATGTACTCGTTCCCGGGTGCGACCTCGACGGGCACGATATGCCCGGGAAGCTTGGTGGCGAACGCCAGTTCGCCGGGAAATCCCATGGCGCGGTATTCCGTCATGAAAATCGATCCGCCGCCGGCCACGCGTTTGATTACACCGAAGAGCCCGCCTCCGCCGGCGAACTGCGTATGCGTAGTCATCTGGATCGAGGCGCTCATCCAGGAGAGTTCTCCGGCTTCCGAGATGATGGACTCGTTGGGCTCGAGGATGAATTCCAGGACTGGCATCGTGGTGCCGGTGACGCGGCTTTGCATGAGGGTCTCCTTTTGCAGAAGGAGAGTATACATGGGCTTCAGGCGTCAGGCGTCAGGCGTCAGGCGTCAGGCGTCAGGCGTCAGGCGTCAGGCGTCAGGCGTCAGGCGTCAGGCGTCAGGCGAAACTAACTTCCATCAATATGGTGTCAATAGTTTTTTTGGGGGGTTTCAGTGACGTCGTGTGGTTTTCGGACGCGCTTATTTGCAATCCTGATCTGAGTTCAGAGCTTCGCCGACGAGGAGCGCTACTGGAAAATTACGGAACAGCTCATACATGGGGACACGGGGTGATTCATCGGCTCTTATTGGCAGGCATTCTCCGGTGAGTAGATTGTGATAACAAGACTCGCGCGTGTTTGGCATTTGCAAAACAGTGTCTTTCCAAATCGCCTCTTCACAGACGCTGTCGTGAGTTTCGCCCATCAACTTGGCGCAGAGGCGCGGGACGGCAACTACAATCGTGCAGCCCTCGTGCTGACGCGCGAAAGCAACTACGTGATCAGACGTTTCACCCGCTGCGTTTAGGGACGTATAACTTCCGCGCTGGAAGGCCGCCGGGTGGTCGCGCCGAAAGGCGAGGGTTTTCCACGTCAGGTACATCTTTGCCGCATTCCCTTTACAGGTAGAGAGCAGGTCTCGCACGCGCGCACTTAGATTATTTGTATCAGTGCCCTCGCGCGGGAGGAGCTCGAAGATCTGATCGCGCCGCTCGTAGTCGACAGGGCGGCGGTTGTCGGGATCAACCAGGCTGAATTCCAGCAGTTCGTTTCCTTGATAGATATCGGGAACTCCGGGCGATGTGAGTTTCAGGAGAGTCTGCGAGAGGCTGTTGAACAGGCCGATGCGCGCGGTGCGGCGCACAAACTCCTCGAAATCGACAGTGAAACGATTCTGATGAGTGCGATCGAGAACAGTTCGGATAAATTCTGTCAGCGCACTTTCGTAATCTGCATTGGTGTTGGCCCAACTGGTGTGCTCTTTGGCTTCCCGGACAGCCTTGAGCATATATTGCTCGATGCGTTCCGTGTATGTCTTCCAACCATCGTCGTCCAGCGACTCCATTGGACAAGTTCCGACCAAGGTCTGATAAAGGAGGTATTCGTCGTTTCGCGTAGGCGCAGGCTGACCCTCGATCATGCGCTTCTTGCCACGATGCCAGTCGCGCCAGCGGCGAAGGTGCACGAGCCAAACCAGAGGCATCTCGGAAAGTACATCGATGCGGGCGCGTACATCTTCCGAGCGCTTGGAATCATGGGTCGAGGTAGACAGCATTGAATCGGGCCAGCACGAGAGACGTTCCTGGTTCGCGCGATGGAAATCTTCTACCGTGGTACCGAACTGATTTGGGTCCCCTCCGACTTCATTCAAGGAGATGAGACGGTTGTATCGATAAAAGGCGGTATCTTCCACTCCCTTGGCCATCACGCCGGCGGTGACCTGCTGGAACTTCATGGAGAAACGAAGAACGGCCTGTTTGTACCAGCCCGCTTCGCTGCCGTAGACGTCAATGAGCAGAATCCGCTGAATGAAGTCGAACACGCTCAGGTCGGCTGCGTTACTCCTCTTTTCTGCGATGGCAACGGCGTGCTCCACATAGCGGCGGTCTTCTTCCGACACTTCAGGTCCATTCACGTACGTGCGATAGACAGGAAAGCTGGCAATGACTTCGGCGAGTGCGCTGCGAAGTGCGTTGAGGGTGAAGTCACATGTGTATCGGCTAGCAAGCGCGATGCGGCTGAGCAGGTTGGCGAGAACATTCAGTTCGCTGGCAAGAACCACTTTCAGGATCTGTTTCTTGCATTGATACACAAGGTCAGCAAATTCCACGGTAATGCCGATGAAAGAGCGATAAATTCTCTCCATCGTCTGTGCGGCCGATTTGTCAACGAAGAGGCCATTCACCAGACTGCCGAATTCGTAGCCGGTAGTGCCGTCGATGGGCCAGTTCTTACGCAAGCGTTCCTTGACAGTCAGGATTTTTTCCGCGACCAAGTAAGCTTCCCGGTGCTGCGGCTCAAGCCCGTCTCGAAGACGATCCCGCAATTTTTCGAAATATCTAGCTGGATCGTAGAGCCCATCGGGGTGGTCCACGCGGAGACCGTCAACTTTTCCGTCCGCCACGAGTTGCAGGATCAGCTTGTGAGTTTCGTTGAAGACCGCGTCATTCTCGGTCCGCAGCGCGGCCAGGTCGTTGATATCGAAAAAGCGCCGATAATTGATGTCGTCGGCAGCGGCTCTCCACTGGGCGAACCGATAGGGCTGCGCTTTGATGAGTTCGTGGAGCGTGTCAAAGCTGCGGGGTTCATTTGGATTGCCGTTGATCGTGGTTACGTTCTGTATCACGAATTCCCTGATCTGCTGTGAGCGGGCACAAAGGGCCGCGAGGCGGCGCTTATGAACTTCTTTTTCGCGGTTGCGTTCCGCTTTCTGCTCGGGAGTGGCGCCGCGCCGGTCGGGTAGATGGCTGAACCCGGTGATGATGCTCTGCAGTTCCAGGATGTCCTCGTGGGTGCCGCCAAGTTTTTCCTGGAGGAGCTCAATGTGAAGACTCAGGATGCGGGGATACTCTTTGGGATCGATCGGGAAGCGATGCTGGTGATAAAAGATGCTGAATTCGCCACGTTCGGCATCAAAGGTCAGTTTCAGATCTCCCTTTTCGAGCACGTTGCCGTACTGTTCGGCTAAGACGGGAACCAGGACCTTGCCTTGAAGTTCATCTTTGATCGGATCCCAGTCGATGTCGAAGAACTCGACATGGGGGGAAGCCTCGCCGTTTTCGAGGACATCGAGCCACCAGACATTATCACTGCCCATCACTCCCATGTGATTGGGAACAATGTCGAGGATCTGGCGCATGCCGTGCCGATGCAATTCGGATACGAGCGCCTCGTAGTCTTCCGGGGAACCGATCTCCGGGTTCAGCGAGTTATGGTCGATGATGTCGTAGCCGTGCATGCTTCCGGGCCGGGCACGCAGATAGGGAGAAGCATAGCAATGACTGATGCCAAGAGCGCTTAGATAGGGGATGATCGCAGTGGCATCACGAAACGTGAAATGTGGATTCAACTGCAGGCGGTACGTTGCCGTCGGAATTTGATCGAGCCGCCTCATTGTTCGGGGACATGTTTTGCAGGGGCCGGGGTACAAACCACCAGTTTAAGCATAATGGCACAGGAAGTGGGACTCCATACTGGTTTTTCCCCAGTATTTCGAGAACTAAACCTGATGGAAATACGAGATGGTCGATTGCTGGATTTGGCGATTAAGTAATTCGACTAGTCAGCGCCTTGATGACTTATGACCGTAAGGCCCAGACCACCGACCACGGGGCGAGCGATCCTTGCTGAAATGCGGCGGCGGCTTCCGCGCTGCTGGAGTAGAGCGGCTTTCCGGAATTGGACATCGAGATCGTCAACGATGTGTTGCCGAGATTGGCGCGGAGTTGCAGGGTCGTTCTGTCATTAACGAGCCAGTCCACAGACACCCAACGCCTGTCTCCACTGGAAACATCGCAACGGGTCGGAATGGAAGCCCCTAGGTGCGGCACGATCTTGCTCTGCCGCACAGCGAGGAGTTCGCGGTAGAGATGAAGCCACTCCTGGTGTTCTCGGCCGCGACGGGAGTCCCAATCGATCTTTGATCGCTGAAACGTGCTCTCGTCATTGGGATCGGGAATCGACTCGCGTATGTCGGGAGAGTTGAACGTGGCGAATCGGGCGAACTCAGTTCTTCGTCCGTTGGTTACAGCAGCGGCCAGATCTCCGTGGAAATCGCAGAAGAAGAAGAACGGCGTCGAGGCGGCAAACTCCTCGCCCATAAAAAGCAAAGGCACCTGCGGTGCGAGCAGCAGGATTTCCATCGCCAGTTTTACCGCTTCCGAAGGCGCCAGTTGGGTAATACGCTCTCCAAAGGCGCGGTTTCCCACCTGATCATGATTTTGCAGGAATGAAACGAATGCGGTCGGAGGCAAGTGTTGACTGCGTTCGCCGCGTTTTTCGCCGTGAAAATCTGAATAGTCTCCTTGATAGGCGAAGCCTTCGGCGAGGCAGCGGCAAAGGTGCGGCATTGGATCAGGAGAATAGTCGGCGTAGTAGCCGTCGGATTCGCCGGTCAGCAGCACGTGCATTGCATGATGGATGTCATCGTTCCACTGTGCATCGTACAACTGCACTGCGCCTCCAGGGTCGCGGCTGAGGTAACGCACGTTGTTGTCGACGTTCTCGACCACAAGATGCACGAATCGGTCAGTACCGAATCGCTCGCGAACAGTCTGGGCGAGTTCTGTCAGGATGTCAGGTTCGGAGTCATCAATGATGGCGTGAACGGCGTCCAAACGAAGACCGTCGAAGTGATATTCCTCGAGCCAATAGAGAGCGTTATGGATGAAGAAGTCACGGACCGGGCGGCTATCGCGGCCATCGAAGTTGATGGCGGCGCCCCAGGGTGTGTGGTGGCGATCTGTGAAGAATTGCGGGGCGTAAAGGTGAAGATAGTTCCCTTCGGGGCCGAAGTGGTTGTACACGACATCGAGGACAACCATCAGGCCACGAGAGTGGGCGGCCTGGACGAGTTGCTTAAGATCGTCGGGCCGACCGTAGGAACTGTCGGGAGCGAAGGGGAGTACGCCGTCGTATCCCCAGTTCCGCCGGCCGGGGAAATCGGCGAGAGGCATGAGTTCCACCGCAGTCACACCGAGGTCCCGAAGATAGTCGAGCTTCTGTTCTACGCCCTGAAAAGTGCCTTCGGGCGTGAAGGCACCAACGTGCAGTTCGTAGATGACGGCCTGTTCCCAAGGACGACCGCGCCAGTTGTCGTCATTCCAGGAGACGGCGGTTGGATCGACGACGGCGCTCGGGCCATGGACGTCCTCTGGCTGAAATCTCGAAGCGGGATCGGGAACTTCGGTCTTGTGATCGATCCGGAAACGGTACAGAGATCCGGCATGAGCTTCGTGAGAAATTCGTTCAAACCAGCCGTTACCGAGTGGCAGGAGGGGAAGAGTTCCACGTTCTCCATTTTCGAGGCAAAGATCGACGCTGCTGGCCTTCGGCGCCCAGAGACGGAAACGCACACTGCCATTTGCGAGAACTTCGGCGCCAAAAGGCATCGAGTGCTTACGTTCCATTGCGGCGATCCTGACGAATCTGGTCGCGCTGACGTTCGACCAGGAGCGCCAGCGAGCGAGGCTGCAAAGGATAGGTCATCATCGCGTCGTATGTCGTGCCCGGGGCTCTGGAGCAGTTGCAAAAAGTATCGACGAGGGTCACCCATGTCATGCCTGATGCAATGGACGGCAGGTTGAATGGAACGCCCTCATGATGAGCATTCAGCAGCAGGAGGAAGTTTTCGTCGGTGATGAGTTGGCCACGTTCGTCGATTTCGTCAACGGCGGAGCCGGAGAGAAAAACGCCGAGCGTGCGGGCGTGTTCCTGGTTCCATTCCTCAGCCGGCATCTCGCGCCCGTCCGGTCGAAGCCAAAGAATGTCTTTGATGCCTGCGCCCTTGATGGCGCGTCCTTGAAAGAAATTGCGGCGGCGAAAGATGGGATGATTCTGCCGAAGCGCGATTAGCCTTCGCGTGAACACTAGAAGCTCATTCTCATTCTGAAGCTGATCCCAGTTGACCCAACTGATTTCGTTGTCCTGACAGTAGGCGTTATTGTTGCCCTGCTGCGTGCGGCCGATTTCGTCGCCGTGCAGAAGCATGGGGACGCCCTGGGATAGAAACGTCGTTGCAAGAAAGTTACGCTTCTGACGCACTCGAAGGCCGTTGATCTCTGGGTCTTCCGTGGGGCCTTCGACGCCGCAATTCCAGCTCCGGTTGTTGTCGGTACCGTCACGGTTTTCTTCGCCGTTGGCTTCGTTGTGCTTCTGGTTGTAGCTCACGAGGTCTTGCAGTGTGAATCCATCGTGGGCAGTCACGAAGTTGATGCTCGCATAGGGGCGGCGTCCGCTGCGGGCGTAAAGATCGCTGGAGCCCGTGATGCGGTACGCGAGTTCACCGATCTGCCCGCCGTCCCCTTTCCAGTAGGAACGGACGGCATCGCGGTAGCGGTCGTTCCACTCGGCCCAGCCTACCGGGAACTTTCCGACTTGATAGCCGCCTTCACCGAGATCCCAGGGTTCGGCGATCAACTTCACCTGTGAGAGCACAGGATCCTGATGGATGATGTCGAGGAAGGCGCCGAGCTTATCGACTTCGTGAAGTTCGCGAGCGAGGGTGGCGGCGAGATCGAAACGGAATCCGTCCACGTGCATGTCGAGTACCCAGTAACGGAGGCTGTCCATGATGAGCTGCAGCACGCGGGGATGGCGCATGTTCAGCGTGTTGCCAGTGCCAGTGTAGTCGACGTAGTAACGGGGATCGTCGTGGGAGATGCGGTAGTAGACCGAATTATCGATGCCGCGGAAGGAGAGCGTGGGGCCGAGTTGATTGCCCTCGGCAGTGTGGTTGTAGACGACGTCGAGAATTACCTCGATGCCGGCCGAGTGCATGATCTTCACCATCGTTTTGAATTCGTTGATGGAATTGGTGGCGAGATAGCGCGACATCGGCGCGAAGAAACCGATGGTGTTGTATCCCCAGTAATTGCGCAGGCCCCGTTGGATGAGCTGCCGGTCATCGACAAAGTAATGCACCGGCATGAGTTCGATCGCCGTAATCCCCAGCTTCAGCAGATGATCAATGACGGGGGCCGTGGCGAGTCCGGCATAGGTACCGCGCAGGTGAGCTGGGACTTTCGGATGCTGAATGGTGAATCCGCGAACATGAAGCTCGTAGATGACACTTCTATGCCACGGTGTACGCGGAGCGCGATCGATTCCCCAAGTAAATGCCGGATCAACCACCATCGCCTTGAGCATGCCGGGAGCGCTATCGCGACGGTCCATCGAAAGATCGGCATTCTTACTCCCGATACGGTAACCGAAGTGAGAGTCGCTCCATTTCAAGTCGCCGACAATTTGCTTCGCGTAGGCGTCCAGCAGCAGCTTGTGCGGGTTGAAGCGGTGTCCTTTACTGGGCTCGTAGAGGCCATGCACCCGGTAGCCATAAATCAATCCGGGGCGAGCCTCGGGTAAGTAACAGTGCCAGACCTGATCGGTCTGTTCCTTGATCCGGACGCGGTGTAGTTCGCGGCGCCCTGCCTGGTCAAAAAGACAGAGATCAACGGCAGTGGCGTGTTCGGAGAACAGTGCAAAATTGACACCTTCGCCGTCCCAGGTCGCGCCGAGTGGATACGGCCGGCCAGGCCACACGATGGGTTCTGTTTGAATGACCATGTTTCCTTGACTGAGCTTGAGCTGTGGCCCTTCGTCCTGTGACTTGAAGGCCAGAGCAGCGCGCCGCATCTTGCCAAGTCAAAGAAACGTCAGGTTGAAGATGAAATGCAGAGGCGTAAAGTTGCTTAAATACTGATGTGAGGCAACTTAGCGATCAAGTTCCCAGCCAGGAACCGAGAGGTTGCAGCGGCTCCACGTGATCGAAAATGATTTTCAAGGCTCCGAGGATGGGAATCGCGAGAAGCAGGCCGGGTGCGCCCCAGACCCATGCCCAGAATATCAAGGACAAGCTTACTGCGAGCGCATTGAGTTGGAGGCGCGGTCCGATCACACGAGGGTAGATGAGATTCATGGTAACCAGGTGAATGCTGACGACCGTCACGATCACCGCGATGAATCCGCCGTGATGTAACTTTCCGAGTCCACCCGCGAGCGGGGGAAGCAGCGCGAGGAAAACGCCAAGATACGGAACCAGAGTGACGAAACCACTGATGAGGCTGATGAAGTAAAAATACTGAATACCGAGATACCAGAACACGATGCCACATATCAATGACCCGATGAGGCCAGTGACGACATTGGCGAGCAGGTAGCTCCGAATCATGGCAGAGATCGTTCCGACCGTGCGGTGAGCTTCCAGTCGATGCTCCCTGGGGAACAGGCGGACGGTGCTGACGTAAACGTGCTCCTTGGAAGCGAGCATGAAATAAACGAGGAATGGAACGAAGCTGACTGCCAGCAAGACGTCGAGAATGGTACCGCCAGTTTCGGACAGGACCTGTGTGATCCCTTGGGACTGCTCGATGCGTACAGGCACTGGCTTCTCATGCTGCTTTGGAGGCTCTACCACGGAACTGGCCTGGTTCACAATTTTGTCAGCGCTGGCGCGAATGTCGCCTACAGTCTTGCGTAACGCAGCGGAGTATCGAGGTAGGTCGCTCGCGAAATCAACAGCGCGGCTGTAAGAGAAATAGATGAGGCCGAGGGCGACCAGCACGGTCAACGTAGTTACAACCATTGCTCCCACCCACCGCGGGCAATGGACACGCACCAGCGTGGCGACTGCAGGCTCGAGCACATAAGCCAGCAGGATTGACGCAAGGATCGTGATCCAGACGAGCTTCAGTAAATAGAGCAACCCGATGGTTGCGACCAGAGCAATGACAATCTGGGCCACAGTACCGATTTTGATCGATGCGTGAAGAGTCTCGACTTCTTCAGCCGCCTGCTCGACCAGTTCTGCAGGGAGTACCGGCAGGTCACCAGCGGCCGGGTTTGGCAGCTCCGTCGTATCAAGTTCTATGGAGACTTGTG